>Ga0123337_10001687_pt1 | contig 27537 bp, 25 predicted proteins | sample frozenSSSSmetaG_FD_89792 | JGI IMG/M metagenome (GOLD analysis project Ga0123337, IMG submission 89792) | Glacier valley bacterial and archeal communities from Borup Fiord, Nunavut, Canada, to study Microbial Dark Matter (Phase II) -... | ecosystem: Environmental > Aquatic > Freshwater > Ice >...
GATAGCTAATTGAGAGTCCTAGTCCTGTGCCTTTGCCGATTGCTTTGGTGGAGAAGAATGGCTCAAACAATTTGTCACAAAGACTTGCCTCAATGCCAGAACCGTTGTCGATAATGCTGATGGCAATTGTCTGATTCGACAATAGTTGAGTCCGAATGGTAATTGTACTGGGATGAGAGTCAATTTCCTCAAAGCGACGCAGGCGATCGCGTTCTTCTAAAGCGTCAATAGCATTAGCCAAAAGATTCATAAACACCTGATTGAGTTGACTAGGGTAACACTCCACAGCGGGTAGTTGTCCGTAATCTCGCGTTATGTGAATCCCAGGGTGATCAGCTGTGGCTTTCAGACGGTGTTGCAGAATTAGCAGAGTACTTTCCAGCCCTTCATGAACATCAACTGCTTTGTATTCGGCTTCATCCAGACGGGAAAAGTTTCGGAGAGAGAGGACTAGTTGACAAATGCGATCGCTACCTACTTTCAACGAACTAAGTATTTTCAGCAAGTCTTCTGCTACATAATCTACATCCACTTCCTCCATCCAGGCTTGAATTTTCGGATGAGGCTGAGGATGGCATTCGCGGTACAGTGCCACAAAGTTGATTAGATCCTGGATATATTCTTCAGCAGGAATCAGATTACCGTGGATAAAATTCACAGGATTATTAATTTCGTGTGCTATACCCGCCACCAGTTGACCAAGGGAGGACATTTTCTCGCTCTGTACCAGATGCACCTGAGTTTGTTTCAGATGGTCTAACGCCTGAGAAAGTTCAACACTGCGTTGTTCCAGTGCCTTTTGGGAATACCGAAGTTGCAGGTGTAGCCGAATCCGCACCAGTGCTTCTTCATGTTGGATAGGCTTAGTAATATAATCGACAGCTCCCAAACTCAGCCCCTTAACCTTATCCACCACGTCAGACAGCGCTGTCATAAAAATCACCGGAATGTTGCGAGTGGCAGGGTCAGCCTTGAGCCGCTGACAAGTTTCAAACCCATCAATTCCTGGCATCATCACATCCAACAGAATAATATCAGGATAGTAAGACTGGAGACGTTGAAGCGCCGCTTCTCCACTTTTAGCGATCGCCACCCGATAGTCATCACTCAACACATCAAACAAAACCTGAATATTAGTAGGGTTATCATCTACTACTAAAATGGTTGAGGTTGAATCAATAGACATGAAAAAACTCCTGAATCAGTTAATAAATCGGTTGATTAGATATGAGGTTGCAACAAATTGACAATACCTTCGTCGTCAAACTGCTGGCTCAGTTCCAGCAACTTGTTAGCAAAAGGCGTATATTGAGAGTCTAGTTGCTTGAGGCGGTTTGCCTCCTGTTGAATGTCGCTCATGAAGCCATCTTGGGCTGCTCGATACAGGACATATAGTTCTTCTAAGGGTGGCATTACCCAATTTGTTGCCGCAACCACAGCAGTTTCAGCTTGATGGACAGTGGTTGCAGAAAAGAGCCAATCGGTAGCAGCGGGCAAATCTACTTCAAACCAGAAACTACTGCCTTGACCGAGAATACTGTTGACCTGAATGGTACTGCTCATCATCTGGACAATTTGCTCACTGATTGCTAGACCTAGTCCAGTGCCTTCGCTATTGCGATCGCTTTTCCCCGCTTGCTCAAATGGTAAAAAGATCGCCGCTATTTTTTCTGATGGAATGCCAATGCCAGTGTCTTCAATATGGAAGCGAATTTTGTGGGTTTTGGATTGGGAAGAGTTACCCTGGACACTAACGGTAAAGGTAACGCTACCAAAGTCGGTGAATTTGACAGCATTACTGAGCAGGTTGAGTAAAACTTGCCGCAGGCGTTTGTCGTCAGCATAAACAGCGGCGGGTAAATCCTCAGCGGGCTGGTAGTGGAAAACAACACCCTTTTGTTCGGCTTTGATGCGACAAATTTCCACAGTGGTAGAGAGGAAGTTTGTCAAATGGAAGTCTTGAGGATAGAGATCCATCTTCTGCACTTCTAGTTTGGAGAAATCCAGGATGTCGTTGATTAGTGTTAGCAGGTGAGAACTGCACTGATGAATCACCGTCACACCTTTATGTTGCTTCTCGGTAGTGGCGGGGTCGCGCTGGAGGATCTGAGCATAACCGAGAATGCCGTTGAGGGGAGTGCGTAATTCGTGATTCATGTTGGCGAGGAATTCGCTTTTAGCACGATTAGCAACTTCTGAAGCAACTTTTGCCACCTGGAGTTCAATGAGGTTTTGTTCCAGCATCTGATAGCTTAGCTGAAGGTTAGTTTCCGCCTGATTGCGTTTTAGAGTTTCTCTGCGAATCAGATGATAAGTCCAGAGAATAATTGCCAGGTTGAGGACAAGCCCTGCCAGAAACATCACCATTGCCTGGATAGCATTGCTAGTGCCAGCTTGCTGCTTCTGCCGCAGACCGAAGCTTTCGATTGCTTTCAGCTGCTGTATAAGCAAAGTGACTTCATCCAGCAATCGTGTGGGTGTACGGTCAATCGCCGCATCTAAACCTTGATTTTGCCGCAGTTCAATGCCTTTCTTCAGTTGCTTCATCCGCTGATTTGTGACTGCTTCCAGTTTTTGAGCCACTACTTGTTCTTCCGGTTTGTTCAGGAGCAAGACTTGCAATCGCCGCATTGTTTGATCGACATCAAGCATTTTGATGCCAAAGATTCTCAAGGCATCATCTTGACCAGTTAGCAGGTATTGCCGCTGCATCCTTTCAGAATCTTTTAAAGCGCTGCCTAAGGATTCTATACTATTGAGAGTTTCCAAATGTTGGGCAATCTGATGGTTAGTTTTTAAGGTTCGGTTCGCACTCCAGAAGGCAACTCCACTCACTGCCAGGGTAAAGAAAGTGGCTGCGCTCAATCCGCCCGCAATAGTTTTGAGAAAGTTTGATGGTTGCGTCATGTTCCCTATACTTATGCCCCCAACGGGCGGAGTCCAAATTTTTGAAACACTACCCTTGCCTGATTGCTGCTTAAAAAGTCTAGGTAAGTCTGCATGTCTTGGGCATGAACAGAAGTTTTGACGACGGCGACGCCCGCACGAATTGGTCGATAGAGATTTCGTGGCGCAGTAGTTAAGACCTTGACCTTGGTAGACATTTTGGCTTCTGAGAGTAAAGTGATGCCAACCTCAGCATCTCCTAATTCAATTGCTTTTAACACTTCCCGTACATCCACTTGTAGCAGAATTGCTTTTGACTTTACTACTTGCTCAATGCCTAGACTGTTAAGAATCTCTTGTGTATACTTCCCAACTAATGGTCTTTTATCGAGAATTGCTACACTCTTGATGCGATCGCTCGCCAACTCCCGAAAGTCAGACAGTTGTATGGGATAATCTATACAGGAAATGGCGACGATATCGGTAGTTAATAGTTCTTTGCGACTAGCGGGCAAAATTAACCCTTTAGCTTGCAAGCTATCTAACGATAAATTATCAGCGGTAAAAATACCATCAAATGGTTCTCCTTGCTCAATCGCTGCTTGCAAGGCGTAGGAAGCCGCGAACACCCTGTTAAACACAATGTTGGGGTGTTCCTGCTGATAAAGTTGCTCAATCTCCTCCAAGGCACCGCGCACTACGCCCGTTGCACCAAAATTTAAAGACACCATCTGAGTTGAGGGGTGATTTGAACAACTGCCGAAGCACAGGGCAAATATCAAGGACACTAGACACAAAGCCATCCCGCGATCGCGTTTCATAATTGGGTTTCTGGAGATTTTTGAGGAATGGAGTTTACACCAACGTTATAGTTCCCCAAAATATCCAAGTTTGAGCACAATTGCCGCTATTTTACGTTAAAATCGTTCATTACATTAATGCACCAATATATCGCAGTCCTCGTAAAATTTCCGAGCGCTCAATTGAGTTCTCTAAGAGTCGGTAGGTAGTAGAACGACTATATTGAGGCGGTGTAGTCGAACGATCTAGTTTGAGAAATAAGACTTCGCGCCCATTAGTCACCATGCTGTAGAGAGTAGATTGTGCGGTAGGTGAGCTAAGTAAATAAGTGAGTGCCTGGGGAATGCCGACTGTTACATCCAGCCTCGCAGGCTTCGACTCGATTACTAATACCCAAAGCCGCTCTTGCACAACTAGAACATCTATCCTACCCTGAATCGGTGAATTGTCTGGATCGTCCGGTATATCTAAAGTCGTTCCTACTTCGGTTTTGATGAGAAATGGTGGTTGATAGAATCCGGCTAAATCTAGAAGTGGTGAAACCACAACCAACTTAACTACCTCCTCCAGAGGCGAATCTTCTTGACTGATGTATTCATAATTCCGTTTTAATCGCTCTAACCCAAGTTCTTCAGCTTCGGTTAAGGAAGGAGTCTCATCTAACCATCTAGCAAAAAAGGCATCGTCAGAATTAAGCCTAACTCCAAAACGGTTTCGGAGATCTGAAAATGTCAAGCTGCGAGCATTGGTCGCCATCATTCATCACTATATAAGGATTAAGCCTGGAAGTGCGTTGTTTCAATATACCAATCTGGAGCATGATAGCTTCAGCCACACTCTGTCTTACGCTCCACAGTCATTAACGGTATAAGAAATCATAGTAAAGGAGTGCAGTTCAAGTCTTCAGAACTAAAAAGACATCCTTATAATTGAGCAATTTTGTCTTATCTGACGTTAAATCAGCGATATTGTATTAAAGCGCACAGCAATTACTTATTTCTTCCGGTAGAGATTTAGTAAAATATTTAACAATAGGTAATATTTCTTAAATGTAGTTTATACTTAGGGAGAGCACAAAAACAAGGTGATTTACTTGGCTGATATTGTTGATACTGCCGTTAAGGCTGGAACTTTTGGTACCCTAGTTGCTGCTGTTAAAGCTGCTGGTTTAGTAGATACCCTTAAAGGCGCTGGCCCATTCACAGTTTTCGCTCCTACGGATGAAGCATTTGCTAAACTGCCTGCTGGCACCGTAGATGCGCTACTCAAGGATATCCCTAAACTGAAAAAAATCCTGACATATCATGTCGTTTCCGGTAAGGTAATGGCGGCTGATGTAGTCAAGCTGAAAACAGCTAAAACAGTTGAAGGCTCCGATGTAAAAATTGATGCTTCAAGTGGTGTCAAAATCAATGATGCTAAAGTTGTAACACCAGATGTTGCTACTGATAATGGCGTCATCCACATTATTGACACAGTTTTAATTCCTGCGTAAGCGAAAACACAGATAGTATCTACTATCTCTGAGGCAGTGACTATATGTAGTCGCTGCCTATAATTTTATGTATTGCTGGCTGGAATTTTCGCTTCTAATGGGGTGATTTTTAACGCGGAGTGGCGCGGAGGTTTTTAGAGTTTTGGGAGGATTTCGGGTAGTAGGTAGCCTGGGGTTTTGGAGAGGGCGAGGTTTTGTCCTTTTGTTCCTAATTCGGTGTGGAAGGTGCGGATTGTTTTGATTAGATAGGCGATTGTTGTTTGGTAGTTCTCGGATTGTTGGCTGAATCCTTGTAGGGCTTGGAGATGGTTGTTCAAGGCGAGTTCTAAGTTTTGGGAAATTGTTGTTTGGTCGCCTTTGAAGTATTTATCTGTGACTACTTGGTAGTAGGCTAATCCGAGGTTATTGTGGGTTGAGAATAAGTCGAAGCTGAGTTGTACGCTTTCTAGGGAGTGGGCTAGGGCTAAGGCTTCTTCGTAAGCAATGATACACAGTTGATAGTAATTTTGCTGATCTTCTTTTTTGATTTGGTTTTGGTTGGCAAGATGCCAGTAGGCGGTGCCAAGATTATTCTGGGTGGCGGCACAGGCTGTGGGTGCGGCGGCTGGAGTCCGATATTCGAGGGCATCTAGATAGGCTTTGATTGCTAGCTGGAGAAATGGCTTAGGATGTTCGTATTGGGCGAGATTCCAGTAGGCTGTACCGATGTTGTTTTGAATCATCCCATATTTGAGGGGTTCTTGTTGCGGGTTGTATTGGGCGAGGGCTTCGGTATAGGAGGTAATAGCGTTTTTGAGGTGTTCTACAGGTTGATCATATTGGGCGAGATGCCAGTAAGCTGTGCCTAAGTTGTTTTGAGTGGCGGCGTATTTTGCCGGTTCTACTTCAGGATCACGGTAGCGGAGTGCTTCGCTGTAGGCTAAGGCTGCTTGTTGCCAATTTTGGGCTGGGTCGGAGAAACTGGCTTTATCACCGTAGGTTGTCCCTAGGTTGTTTTGCACCCGCGCGTAGGTTTCTCTTTGTGTTTGGGGTGAGATGAGGCTTAAGGCTAGTTTATAAAATTCTATTCCCTGTTCGATATAAGGTAAACCCTCTTCGGAACTGGGTGGACAGCGGTAGAGCATCCAGTAGAGTGTACCTAAATCGTTTAAGATGTCTGGTACTTGCGGCGAGGTTTCGTTAAAGGTAATTGCTTCTTGATAGGCAAGAATGGCTACCATTAAGTTTTCTAAGGTTGACTGTCCTTGCTCGATGCGATCGCGGTATAAGTTACCTAACTGCTGATAAGCAATGGCAATAGTTGGTGAGTCTGCTTTTTGGGTATGTAATTGCTCAAGCTGCTGAATCACTTCTTGTGATTGCTGGTTTTGCGCGTGGATATTGAAATCATTATCGGCTGTGGCGCTAGCAATGTTGATTGTTTCGAGAACTAACTCGATGAGTTCTTTGCTACAGAGAGATAAGTTTGGTAGCGATGCTGGGTCTAGCGGTTTGGTGGGGACAGAGGAATGCTTGTCGGTGAATGCGGTTGGCTGGCTGTCAGATGGTTTAGTTACTATTAGTTCGCTGGAGATATCCTCAGTTTTGGGCGAATCGGGAGTAATATCTGGCAAGAACCTTTCTGGTCGCGCTTGTTTTTCTCCTGTTGGTGTCGGTTCTCCGGCGAAGACAAATACCCCTGTCCGACAACGCCAAAATTGTGGTGCTGATTGCTGGATAGAATATAGCCAAGGACGCGGTAGCCACAGTAACAAGCCAGATTCTAATGTCGCTAAACTGTGTTCGATGAGGCGGAGATAGTTGAGGAATAAGCGCTGGACGGCGACTGGTTCCCGTGTGAGTTGTTCAACACCTAGAATCTGAAATGCGGGAACGTTTAAGCGTCTTCCGGTACTACTACCGTTGACTAGCGGTGGCGGGTTACGATTTAACCACTGATTAACCTGGGCGATGGGATTGGGATCGGTCAGGTTTAAGCGTAAGGTGACTAACCGGGGGTAAGCTACAGTGTTAGCTTGAGGTGATGCGGAATCGCTTTTGGTGGTCAGGGTGGAATGTAAACGCGCTGCTATTTGATTGCGGAGATTTAAATCATCACACACGGCAACAAAAATTTGTCGTCGCAAGCCAAAACTGATAGCAAGTTTCAGGCGTTGATATACTCGCCGATTAGCGCCGATCTGATTTGAGTGTGTAGAATGATTAATACTCATGGCAAGTTACCAGTCCAATGACTGTGTAGATGGCTTAGGCAAGATTTATCGAACCAAATTAAAATTCTTGTTATACTGTTCTCCTTATTGCCACCCCGGTCAGGATGAAACTAACTCACTACTTTTGGGGCTGCACCTTTACTCAAGCTATAAGCATCTACTATGACATTAACAAAATTAATCCCCATAAAAAAAGCCAGGTGCCCACATGAGTCACCTGGAAAAGCTGGAAAAATTTACTTTTGTCAAAATTTTATTATTTAACTCATGCTAGAGACTGAGAAGGCAACGTAAAACAAACCGCCAACCAACAAGGCAGCCACAGTACCTAGAATAATATAGTTACGCTTCTGATTTGCACTGGGAGGTTCTGCTTGGTAAAGCTTTGGCTCTTTGGCGAAGTTATTCAAGCGACCGCCTTCTTCTGTTGTGTATGGCATGAAGTATTTCCTTGATTTGATTTATTTGAACTAATATGGCAAATATTAGTAAATATACTATATCCCTTAAGAAGTAAATCTTTAAATTTAGGCTCGTCCGCCTATTGTTCCAGTTAAGGGGGAACTAGCGCTAGCATACTCCTTGACTGGCATGTGTCCGGCAAGGTATGCTAAACGACCAGCAACTGTGGCTAGATTCATGGCTCGTGCCATTGCTGGTGCATTTTGGGATAATGCGATCGCGCTATTAATTAACAACGCATCTGCACCTAATTCCATCGCTTCCGCTGCTTGGCTTGGGGTGCGAATCCCAGCATCGACAACGACGGGAATCCCGGCATTTTCAATGATAATTTGAATGTTGGCGGTAGTTTTTAAGCCTTGTCCTGAACCGATGGGTGAAGCTAGAGGCATCACTGTGACACAACCTACGTCTTCTAATCGCTTTGCTAACATCGGATCGGCGTTAATATACGGCAATACAGCAAAACCTTCTTTTACTAATTGTTCGGCTGCTTGCAGTGTGCCAATCGGGTCTGGGAGTAAATACTTACTGTCTGGTATAACTTCTAACTTAACAAAGTTATTATCTTCTTGCCCTAGTAGCTTTGCCATTTCCCGTCCTAATCGGGCGACGCGAATCGCTTCTTCTGCAGTTTGACAGCCGGCGGTGTTTGGCAACATCCAAATTTTTGTCCAATCCAGTGCTTCTGCTAAACCCTCATGTCCGGGTGCTTGAAGTTGCACTCGTCTCACAGCTACAGTTACAATCTCGCAGCCGCTTTCAGTAATGCTTTGCTGCATTTCCTCGATACTGCGATATTTACCTGTACCTGTCATTAAACGCGAGTTGAAGGTTTTCCCAGCGATGATTAGGGGGGAGTCGAGACTGGGGGAGGGGGGGAGTTTGGTCGTGGGGGTAGTGGTAATTAGCATGGGGGTGGGGGTGGGTTTATAAAAGCGGGAGTAATGGAAGTGGGAGAGGAGGTCGTCGGATTTTTGATGGAGAATTAAATCGGCAATTAATGTGGCGGTAATAGGTGTGAGGAGAATTCCATTTCGATAGTGTCCGGTCGCTAAGGTTAAGTTTTCACAAGGACTGGTTCCCAGAATCGGTAATTCATCGGCTGTCGCCGGACGAAAACCCCACCAGAAATCAATTAGGGGATACTCCTGAAGTTGAGGATAGAGGCGTATGGCATTTTGGAGTAAAGTTTGAATACCATGTGGGGTATTATGAGGAGTAAATCCGACATCTTCGCTGGTTGCGCCAATGACGATTGTGCGATCGCGTCTCGGAACGATGTAAATATCTTCTCCATACAAAATTCGCGATAACGGTAATTCTGGTAAAAAGTCGGGGACGCGGACTGATAGCATTTGCCCTTTTAAAGGACGTACAGGCAATGGTAAAAGTCCGTCTGACCAAGCACCAGCCGCTAATACATAATGTTGGGCGTGAATCACCCCCAAATTCGTTTGGACGCCGATGACTTGCCCTTTTTGGCGTTGGATTGCTTCGACAGTGACGCCATCACGGATATCCACTCCTAAGGATATAGCTGCTGTCCTGACTGAAGAGGCTAAGGCGCGATTATCAACTTGACCATCCTCTGGATACCACCAACCACCTGTAACTTCTGTACCTAATCCTGGTTGAAGTTGGTGGATTGCTGTTTGGTCTAACCAATCCCCTACTTCCCCTATCCCCCTATCCCCATAAAGCGGCGCGACAATTCCACAGGGCCAATAACCTGTTGGTTGACCTGTGAGGAGTTCTAATTTCTGAGTCCAGTCAGGATATAATGAGCGCGATCGCCAGCATAATTCTTGCAGCGCACTCTGGGGAATGTTTTCGGCAAGAGGTGCTAACATTCCGGCGGCGGCGTGAGTTGCAGCGGCTGAAAAGTCGCGACTAAGGACGGTGACACTGTCAGCACGCTGTTTGAGTTCAATCGCGATCGCTAAACCAATGACACCGCCACCAATAATTAAAACATCAATAGTCATTAGTCAATAGTCACTAGTCAATAGTCAGCGATCGTTAACTTACAGTCGCTGCTTATAAATAATAACTAATTGAGCTGCAAATCAACACATAATTCGCATGCTGTAATTTACCACAAAGCTTGCACAGGTCTTTTGGTTTGTCCAGTTGTGGTAGTTGTTTTGGTCTGGGTAGTAGTAGATTGCGTTGGAGTAGTTTGAGTTGTGGTAGTTTTAGTAGTACTACTAGATGGGTTTTGGGCAACCTGGTTTGGCGCGAATTGATTTTGGATCAGATTGGCAGAGTCGTAACCCGATGTTTTGTTTTTCTGCCCCATTAAAGGAAAGCTCATACCTAACATCGAGCCAAGCAACATCGCTGCAGCTGTGGCCATAATCATTGGTCTGGCGAGGTTCATGCTAATTTTCTCCCAACTATCCTTGTGATTTCTATAATATGCGAGAACTTTTTGGATGTCCTCAATTGTCGTAACTGTTACATCGCCTCATCCCTTTTGGCAGGCTAGGCGGAGATTGATTGGAGGGAAATGGGGAAGTACGAGCGTCGCCCTTAATCCTGCCAATTAACCTTTGAGGCTCTACTTTCTCTGAGAAAGACACAAGTCTTACTGCCAATTCGCTCTTGAGTTTACCACCTTTGTGGCGTCATTGTATAAGTCCATGCTACCAAATAGTAGAATTTTACGTATATTTGCACGAAAGTTATGACATCACCACAACTTTGGATTTATGACACCACTCTCCGAGATGGGACTCAGCGGGAAGGGTTATCAGTATCGATTGAAGATAAGTTACGCATCGCCCGTCGGTTAGACCGAATGGGGATACCTTTTATTGAGGGCGGTTGGCCGGGGGCGAATCCTAAGGATGTGCAATTTTTCTGGCAACTCCAAGAAGAACCTCTGCAAAATGCCGAAATTGTCGCCTTCTGTTCTACCCGTCGTCCTCAGATGATGGCAGCGGAAGACCCGATGTTACAGGCGATTCTCGCGGCGGGAACCCGTTGGGTGACAATTTTTGGTAAATCATGGGATCTTCACGTTACAGAAGGACTGAAGACCACCAAGGATGAAAATCTGGCGATGATCCGCGACACGATTGAATATCTCCGCAGCCAAGGTCGGCGAGTGATTTATGATGCTGAACATTGGTTTGATGGTTATAAAGGCAATCGCGAGTATGCTTTACAAACTTTGGAGGTAGCTAAAGCATCTGGTGCCGAATGGCTAGTATTGTGTGATACCAACGGCGGCACCTTACCTCAGGAAATTGCCCAAATTACCCGCGAAGTCATAAATCATACCTCCTCAAGAGCGACCGAACTCCCAAAATTCGGCATTCACACCCACAACGATGCGGATACAGCAGTTGCCAATGCCCTGGCAGCCGTGATGGAAGGAGTGACGATGGTGCAAGGTACAATTAATGGTTATGGTGAACGTTGTGGTAATGCTAATTTGTGCTCGTTAATTCCCAATTTGCAACTCAAGCTGGGTTATCAGTGTATTGCCGATGACCAGTTAGTTCACCTTGCAGAAACTAGTCGTTATGTGAGTGAGGTGGTGAATCTTGCACCTGATGAACACGCGGCTTATGTCGGGCGATCGGCTTTTGCTCATAAAGGTGGTATTCATGTATCAGCGGTAGAACGTAATCCGTTGACTTATGAGCATATTCCGCCGGAAGCAGTGGGTAATAACCGCCGGATTGTGGTTTCTGAACAGGCGGGATTGAGTAATGTGTTGGCAAAAGCCCGGACTTTTGGCATTGAGTTAGATAAGCAAAACCCCGCCGCAAGGCAAATTCTCCAGCGGTTGAAGGAGTTGGAGAGTGAGGGTTATCAATTTGAAGCTGCTGAGGCGAGTTTTGACTTGTTGATGCGAGAGGCTTTGGGTAAGCGTCAGCGATTTTTTGAAATTAAAGGTTTTCAAGTTCACTGTGATTTGGTTGAGGGGAAAAGTACTCAAGCGTTGGCGACGGTGAAGTTAACTGTTAATGGTCAAGATATTTTAGAAGCGGCGGAAGGTAATGGTCCTGTAGCGGCGTTGGATGCAGCATTACGCAAGGCTTTGGTTAATTTTTATCCGCAAAGTGAGGCTTTTGCACTTTCTGATTACAAGGTGCGGGTTTTGGATGGACATGCTGGCGCTGCGGCGAAAACTCGCGTTTTGGTAGAGTCGCGTAATGGTCATCAACGCTGGACGACTGTAGGTGTTTCAACGAATATTTTGGCGGCTTCCTATCAAGCGGTGGTGGAAGGCTTGGAGTATGGTTTGTTGTTACAATTTGCGGCTGAGGCGGCACTTTCATCGTCAGACCGATGATTAATTACAATTGTTTCGCCATTAATCCGTGTTATTTCGGATATTAATGAGTCGAGGCAGCGTTGCAATCGACATTACATGACTACTTTTTTTGCTGATGATTGGTATCATGTAAAAAACTAGAAGGGTTTGATAATGGTTGGTACTAATATTTTCATTAGTCAAGAAACTCAAGAATATCTAATTAAAGCTGCTGCTTTAAAAGAAATATCTGTTGAAGAACTAGCTTCTTCTATCTTGAGAGAAAGTATCCAAGAAAAGTTTGGGGAAATTAGTCAGTCTTTGGATCAAGGCAAATTTGCGATTAATCCTCTGAGAGAAATGCAACCATATTTTTATTTAGCAGAACCGAATGAACCTGCTATTTGTCCTGATGATTGGGAAATGAATCAGCATGATGAGGAGAATAATTTGTGATCATTCTTGATACTCATATTTGGATTTGGTGGAATCACAATGATTCAAGGTTAACCCATGCTCACCAAGAGGTAATAAATAAAGCCAGACCTCATGGTTTGGGAATTTGCTCTATAAGTTTGATAGAGATTAGCAGACTTGTTACCCAAAATAAGTTAATTATTCCCTGCTCAGTTCAAGAATGGTTTAATATTGCTTTAGCGCAAGAAGGGGTGATTCTTCTGTCAATCACTCCTCAAATTGCCATTGATTCCTACTCACTCCCAGGCGATTTTCATAAAGACCCAGCCGATAGAATTATTGTTTCAACAGCAAGAATTTATGATGTTCCGTTAGTGAGTGTAGATGAAAAAATACTTGCCTATTCTTATGTAAAAACAGTTGCTCCCTAACTTGTTATTCGTTAAAAGCTGATTTTTCAGTAAATTTGCAGGGACTTGACTCAACCATTAGGTATTTTTCATCCTCATATTTTTCAATTAAAGCTATTAAAAGCTCAAATAGAGCAGATTCTTCGGCTGTTTTGTTTGGACGATGTGCTATTTCCTCGGCTAATGCGATCGCTTGCTCATTTTCATCATCAGTCTTAATTACCTCGGGTTGGTATTTAGCTATGTTCCGCAACAAAATTACGTAACCTACTATTTTTAGGTTGAGCAGCATAAATGATAATATTGCTATCCAAAAGCATTATTTGTTCCGACCTGGAAGTTCCCGATCTTGTCGCATGTCTCGCTGCCAAGCCACCGGATCAATTCCGGCAAAAGCTTGTGCTTGTGCAAGCTTCTCCAACACTGCTGCCATCCTTTGCCCACGCCCATTCATCGGGGCAATTGGTTCTTCTGCCAAAATTGTAACTAACACTTGGACTGGGCGATCATCTCGGAAATTTTGCTGTACTTCCTCTGCCCATTCCAACGAGTCGCCTCTTAAGGTTGCTCTAAACGTGTGTAGCATAATTAGACTCAGAATTGGAGGTGTACGGTTAGCTTGATTCTAACCTGTCATATAACCATCACAGGTGCGCGGCTGAGTATTTTTGACAGTTACTAGTTGGCAGTTTTGCTTGCATGTTAAATTCCATACATCTACTTGAGGACGATGGATTGCTAGCCTGGGAATAGGTTTTTGAACCGAGGGGCATCAAGTAAATAATCCAGAATCTACCTGAAAAAACTCGCCTAAAGCTAAGATTTGTTCTTTACTAATCTCTCGCTGATTATTGACAACTTCAAATGTCACCTGACTCGAACCAAAAATTCCAATTAAATCAGCATGTGTCAAACCGCGAGCTTCCATCACATGCAATAACATCGAATGAGGACTTGATTTACCTATTGGGTATTTTTCATCCTCATATTTTTCAATTAAAGCTATTAAAAGCTCAAATAAAGCAGATTCTTCGGCTGTTTTGTTTGGACGATGTGCTATTTCCTCGGCTAGTGCGATCGCTTGCTCATTTTCATCATCAGTCTTAATTACCTTGGGTTGGTATTTAGCCAGTAAATTGGAATAAATTTCTGGATTAATAGTAAGAGTCATGTTTCCACTTATCTTTGTCGTATTCAGCATGAGTTAAAACATACTTAATAAATCTTGTTGCTTCAGAATAAACAATGTCTACTATTAGACGATATTTATTACCTTTAATGTTGAAAACAGTAAAATTACTTACAGCCTCTGCTGTTGAGTAAATTGCCTGCACATCAGATATATTAGACCAATATATCTGTATCTGGCGCTTAGCCAAAATGCATTGGCAAACGGGCATTCTGTAAACAGCGAAATTGTAGCATTGTTGACTCCTGTACTAATGCAAACATCTAGTGAACTAATTCAGGAGTTTACAGATTGGGAAACGGCAAGTGATGAAGACTGGATAAGTATGGAAGCGACATTGACATCTGTAGACCCGGTAACTATTCTAATCGTTGCCAGTCAGTAGTGGTTATTTTCGATACTTGAGCGAATTCGCCATTAACTTAATAATATTTAATCCTTTATTGATCGTGATTGATTTTGGGGCTAAAGCGATTATGTCTTTGCCAAAAATACTGCGGCTGAATACTTTTGGCAGTTATTGGCTGGCAGTTTTGCTTAGATGTTAAATTCCATACATCTACTTGAGGACGATGGATTGCTAGCCAGGGGATAGCGGGAATTAGATGTTTGCGGGTGTAGCGTACCATACTCCAAAAGTGAATCCACATATAGCGACTAAAAAATTTCTTGTCACTGACGGCTAAGTGATGGTGAATGATTTGGGAAGAAGGTACATAGTACACTTGCCATTCTGCTTGATGGATACGTCTTGCCCAGTCTATATCTTCAACGTAGAGAAAGAAGCCTTCGTCCAGTGGTCCTACTTCTGCAAGTATTTCGCGACGGATGAATAGGCATGCACCTAGTAACCAGTCTACTTCTCTGGGTTGGGAGTGATCGACATCTAGCATCAGGTGGTGCTGGTTGAAGTGGGAGTTTCGCAATAAGCCTCGCAGTGGTGTACGTCTGGCGATTACAGATGTGATGCTGGGAAAACGCCGCGCTGATGGTTGAATTGCACCATCGGGAAATAACAACTGTGCGCCACACAAACCAACTTTGGGATGGGTGTCCATGAAGTTGATTAATGTTTCTAATGCATGCGGGAGAACTTCGGTGTCGGGGTTGAGGATGAGGATGTAATGACCTTTGGCAATTGCCATCCCAAAGTTGTTATTGGCGGCAAAACCACGCCTTTGTTTATTTATGTGAAGATTTACTTGGGGATAACTGCGGGCGATCGCGGCACTTTCATCATCAGACCGATTATCGATTACAATTATTTCACCGCCGATGCGATCAATTTCCGGGACTAAAGCATTTAGACAAGGACCGATGTAGGCACCGTGGTTGTGGGTAACGACAATTACGGAGAGTAGTATCACTGGAATTAATTATAAGGAGAGGTGGTAGATATCAGACTTTCATAGAGATGAGTCCACTTATCGACACATGACTGGATAGAAAAATGAGATATTAAGCGTTCTCTTCCGCGTTTTCCCATAGTTACTCGCTCATCAGGATTATCTAGTAGTTGTTGGATTGCATTAGCCATAAGTTCCGGCGAATCAGGCTCAACTAAAAGACCTGTTACTTGGTGTACAACCATCTCCACGCTACCACCATGAGCATTAGCAATCACTGGTTTACTAGCTGCCATTGCTTCTAAAATTACCGTTGGGAATGGGTCTGGCAAAGTTGAAGGTAAAACAAAAATATCATAGGCTTCTAAAACAAGAGGTATATCAGAACGGAAATTGCTAATGATAGCGCTGGAAGAGAGATTTAATTGCGATGCAAATGCTTTTAATTCTTCAAGTAAATGCTCCTGTCCCGGAAAAGTACCACCAACTAATGCAAAGCGAACTTGGGGATTTTTTTGCTTGACAATATTTGCCACCTGTAGGAAATATTGTTGCCCTTTCCAGTGACTTACTCGTCCAATCATACCTACTAGAGGTTGCTCTGGACGAACTTGCCATTCCTCTCGTACTTCCTGACTCACGCTTGCACAATTACTTACATCTATGCCATTGTGAATCACAATTGCTTTTTTCTCATTCAGTTGGTTTCCTGTACATAGATGCTTGCGTGTAGGCTCAGAGACAGCTACCACTTGCTTTGACAGTCGGGGTATCAACCAAGAGGTGAATCGCCAGAGAAAGCGAGGATGGATGATAATTTCATGAACATGCCAAATATGAGGTTGACGAGTTATGTAAGCAGCGATCGCTCCCGGAATGACTGCGGCTGTAAAGCTATGAACTATCTGTATAGATTCTTGCTGAATGAGGCGAACCAATGCAACCGTAGATGTACTTAAGCGAAAAAGATATACTAGAAAACCTAAAGGGGTGAAGTATTTACGACGTAAGATTGCTAAATTTAGATGGATTGTTTTAATATTATGTTCTTGCAGAGCTTTACTTAGCAATCCTTGATAAGGAATATCATTCGGTAAAACAACTATTGCTTGGAATTGCTGTTTGTCTAATTGCTTAACTAATTCGAGTAAGATGCGATCTGTACCATACATCTCGTCGCTAGAATGAACATAAAGAATTGTATGAGTTTTTTTAAAACTTAGCATCAAAAATTAATTATATGAAATTTAAATAGCACTTATAATTTATTCACTGGCTTTAATTATACTTCCTTCTCTAAAACTTCCATCAATTATTCCTCTCACAACTGATGCAATGCTGGCTAAGTTATAGTTATTATTTTGCACATATTTCGCTGTATACCAACATAGAACAAGAAATAATTTAACTTTTTCCTGAAAATCCCATGATTGATTTTTGAGCATAAATATAGTGTTACGTATATGGTAATAGTATCTACCACTGTTATTAGCTAAAATTGTATAGTTTTCCGCAGTTTTATGATAAACAATACTTTCAGGGACTAAGTATCCAGTTTCAAATCTTAAAATCCTGGCAGTAAACTCAGCGTCATCATTCCAGATAAAGTAATGTTTTAAAGGCAATCCATATTTCTGAATTGCATCGCGATGAATCATTAAAGAAACAAACGAACTCGAACGCAACAATAAAAGTCCTTTTGTCGCAGCTTCTAAAAACTGTTCAACGCGATCAACAAAAAACCGAGGTCGATTCATTAGGTGAAGACTATCATCTGTCCAAAGAACTTTACTCGCAAGCAAAACTGGTTGAGTAAGTCCTCTAGAAGATTCAGCAACAGTCAGTAAAGCTTCTAATGCTGATGAAGTTGGAATTGTATCATCATCCATCACCCAAATCCACTCATAACCTTGGTCATAAGCTAATTTCATCCCAGTATGGAAGCCACCAGCACCACCAATATTTTTATCTAGCCGAATATAATCAATTTTATCGTTATCTAAATAACCTTGCTCATGTAGTAAGTTTCTAGTTCCATCAGTAGATGCATTATCAATTAGTATAATTTTGTTAGGTAATTTTGTTTGATTCGCAATTGCATCAAGACAATTAATTAAAAGTGATTTTCGGTTAAAAGTTACAATTATTACTGCGGATAATATAATCATCGGTTAATCTGACTCATCTATTTTTATGCTAAAGTATTTATTCCAAAATGTAATTGAAGTAAATTCTTTGAATGATTTTTTCCATTCTAAATTAACACATGACCACACTAAGCGACTTTTTATAACAAGCTTCAGCCATCTAATCAACATATTAATTCCCAGACTCTTGTTCAATATATTTTTATAAAATCCGTTTTCTTTCTTAAAAATAACTACTTCATTTTTTCTAAATGTCTTATGCCAGTAACCAAATCCATCTACGATAAATGCTTCCTCTTTACGTATTAAAAATTCTGGTAATAAATGATTATTTAAAGTAATAAAGATTAACAATAATTTCAATAGGCTAATTTTTGACGGCTCATAAAATTTACTGATAGGATAATTTGCATCTGTGAGTTTAATTCTACTTTTATGGGATTTACTAAGATTTATGACCTCAAAATGTAGCTTTTCAAAATCTAGGTCTCGAAAAAACTTATCACCTTTCAAATAATCTTCAAAAGCTTTGAGAATCATCTCTGCTGAATTATAGTCAAAGATGAAGATGTATGCAATAAATCTTCTTGTAAGTCTTTTAACTGTAATAATATGATTTAAGGGTTGGTAGATTGAATTAACAATTAAAGCATTCCTTGTAAAATAGTAAATATCCCAAATTATTAACTTTGCATAGAAAGGTTCATGCCATACAGCAATAGACGGGAAAGGAACTATTTTTTCTCCAATTTTTTCTTTGATTCTTAAACCAAATTCTATATCATCCATTTTTACAAAGAAAGGCATAAGCAGCCCAAGCTGGGAAATAAATATTTTAGGCATACAGAAAAACCAGAATGCTCCATAATCAGGGGCTTCTTCAATTAATAAAAAATTTAATTTTTGAGTATGCTGCAAATATAAGTTGTTTTTTAGTGAAGCAATTGAAAGTATATCAGAAGTACTACGATCTGAGCGAGTACAATATAATGCTCCAGCTTCATACAACATATGCTTCTCGTATAAATCTAACATGCTGCCAGCGACTGCAAAATCTTCTCTTGCATACTCATATAAGGCAAAAAGCCGATAAATTGATTCGCTATCTAGCTCTATGTCATCATCCATAAGTAAAATATGAGAATATTTATCCTCATTTAAAACTTCTAATAAGCCTCTGTTAAATCCTCCACTCCCTCCACTATTTTTATTAAAAATTATTTTAACTTTCTCATTATGGTTGTAATTAAATTCCGATTCATTTAAAGTATTGCCATTGTCAATAATAAACAGACTAAAATCTTTACTGCTTAATCTAGAGTCTTCTAAAATGTTTTTTATGGTCTTAAGCACATAAGCTTCCTTCTTAAATGTACAAGTAACTATTCCTAAATAAACTTCGTTGCATCTAGGTTTATCAGTAGCAACAAACCCTCCCCAAAAAATACCTGTATGACCAAGGCAGACTATTTCTAGATAAAGCCTTCCTAAAACTTTATATTTCTCGAAATCGGGAATGATAAACTTGACATCATCTAACTTGTGACAATTCCTAATCTCTGTTGTCTGAATAATTTCTCTCGTCTGACCATAAAACTCTCGGTAAGCAGAAATTCTAAAATCGCCTTCAAGTTTTAATAGGTAATATATAGATTCAATTTTTGTATACTTGACATAAAAGGTTTCATAGAATGAATTAAAGTAAGTATTCAAAGATATAAGACTATTTTTGTTTAAAATAATTTTTTGATCGTCTAAACAGTAGTTAACTTGATTAATACCATCGGTCTTAACATATAAACCAGCAACATCAATTTTGGCGGGAAATCTTATTCTTGCTATTATAGGCATGTTAATAAACTCGAATATTGATAATTTAGGAAATTTAGAATAAAAAATAATTATTTTATCGCAAATGAAAAAAATGCTCTAAGTTGGCTCAACCAGATATCACCAAAATAACTTTGACCAACATGTTTTTATCATCTTTAATTGAGGCGATTCACTAATTATGGTTAACTTCGCTTATTATTTGACTTTTGTATCGTACATCCCAGTAAATAGAACCTTGTCCTCGGCTTTGCATAAAATCCCAGTTTCGACTACCAATGGAAGTTTTTTCTATAGTGAAGCAAATTGCAGACTCCAAATAATCAAAAAATTTGACCGCGCTCTTTGCTAGCATTAAATCTAGAAAATATTTGCCTTCTGCCAGTTGCATAGGAGGTAACTTACAATTTATTTGTATTTGACCAGACTGTGCATTAAATTCGCAATTTTGACTTAGACCACTAGGTGAGAATGCTATGGGAATCTCATAACTGTCACGCAGCAGTAACTCCACACCAAATTCAATCGGCTGTAAAACATCTATTATTAATATTAGTTCCGCTTTATCTCCAAAAAAAAATATATCCGTTTTTATCTCACCACGTTGTAACCAAGCATCAGTAATTACCACAGATTCTGACTGATATTGGCGACGAGAGAGGTTGATACCAGAATTTTTCCCATTCCCTTGTGAGCTATTGTTAACATATTTTTGTATGACTGTGCCAGAATCGCCAGCCGATATTAATTCGCCATCTTGAAATAAAAATAAATTTTTACAAAGCTTAGCAACAATTGCCATATTATGGCTGACAAATAATACTGTCCGCCCTTCCTTTGTTGATACCTCCCCCATCTTCCCCAAACACTTCTTCTGAAACTGCATATCCCCAACAGCTAACACTTCATCAACTATCAAAATTTCTGGTTCCAAATGCGCCGCTACAGCAAAAGCTAACCGCACATACATTCCAGAGGAGTAATGCTTAACAGGGGTATCTAAAAACTTCTCTACCTCAGCAAACGCGACAATTTCATCAAATTTACTTTTAATCTCAACCCGACTCATCCCTAAAATGGCACCGTTGAGGAAAATATTCTCACGTCCGGTTAACTCTGGATGAAATCCTGTCCCGACTTCTAGCAAACTAGCGACTCGTCCTTTAATAGAAATCCGCCCACTTGTCGGTTCAGTAATGCGGCTTAAAATCTTTAAAAGTGTTGATTTCCCAGCACCATTACGACCGATAATGCCGACAATCTCACCTTGCTTGACTTCAAAAGAAACATCTTTTAAAGCCCAAAACTCTTCTTTCTTATCTGGTTTGCTGACACATTGAGAAAAAGGCGCTACTAATTTGCGTCCCACAGACTTGGTTCCGGAGACAATCGCATCCCGGAGAGTATTATATCCACTTTGATTCTGCTGCGAACCCAGTAGATATCTCTTGCTTAGATTTTCGACGCGAATCACTGTATCTGACATAATTCAGACTCTATGCACCCCGGCGTTTAATTTGACAGAAACACCAAATTACTAAAACACTATAACTGCAAGTAATAACACAAATTTTCCCGACACAGTAGGGTGAATATACGGATGCTTACAAAATGCTTCAAGTTTGTTCATCACAGAGTAAGATCGCGTGACATACCATTATGTAGGTGTTGGTGCATCACGCACCCTACTTTTATCGGGGGGTAATCTAAATGTTGGCATCTCGACAATTTATTGGTACATCAGCCGTAGCACTCCTATGCGTGTTAGGTGTAGGCTATCTGCAAGTTCCGCAACTTCAACGCTTGATAGCCAGCCAAAAAGCCGCCACACCGCAAACTTTGGAAAAAGCTACCCAAGCCGAAGAACTCCGACTCAAACTACTGCAGAAAACACCAGCATTCGGATTTGACAACTTCTTCGCAGATTGGACATACCTCAACTTCATCCAATACTTTGGCGATGATGACATTCGGGCGAAAACAGGTTACAGGCTAAGCCCAGAATACTTTGAAATTATTATCAAACACGATCCCCGGTTTTTAGAATCTTATATCGGTCTTTCCACTAGTACCTCAATGTACGCCGCAATGCCTGAAAGGTCGATCGCTCTCATGGACAAAGGTCTACAATCACTACGACCCAATTTGCCACCCCAAAGATCATATTATGTTTGGCGGTATAAAGGTATCGACCAATTATTATTTCTCGGAAATGCACCCGCAGCCAAAGAGTCATTTACCAAAGCCGCAGAGTGGGCTAGCCAATACTCTGACCCTGAGAGTCAGCAGGTAGCAAATGTTTCTCGGCAAACTGCGACATTTTTGGCGCGTAATCCGAAAAGTAAATCAGCGCAAATTGCGGCTTGGACGATGGTTTTATCTAACGGAGTAGATGAGCGAACTAAGAAAATAGCGATTAACAGGATAGAAGCTTTGGGTGGTAAATTAGTCAATACACCCAAAGGAATAGCTGTACGATCGCCTAAAGAAAATTAGTCAAATGTATTGGTACAACGGCAATTTAATACAGGCGAATACTATTGAACTGGCAATAGACGATCCCGGTTTACTGTATGGAGCGACAGTCTTCACCACTTTGCGAGTTTATGAGTCACTTGATAGTAGATTAACGCAGTGGGCAGCACATAGCGATCGCTTAACAAAAACCTTGCAAGCTTTTGGCTGGGAACAACCAGATTGGCAGCGAGTGCGACAAGGTGCAGAATTGATGGTAGGGTTTCCCGTACTTAGAATTACCTTGTTTCCCGATGGTCGGGAATGGATTACAGGAAAATTGCTACCAAGTGATTTAGCATCACGTCAAAAGCTAGGCATTTGCGCTAGCGTAGCATTATCTGAATTAGAGCGCTGTCTGCCTTCTCATAAAACTGGCAATTATTTGTCAGCTTGGTTGGCAAAAGCCAATAGTCAAGAAGCCATACTAGTAGATACAGCCGGAAATTGGCTAGAAACCAGTACTGGCAATATTTGGGGGTGGCGAGATAGGAGTTGGTGGACACCACCATTGAGTGCCGGGATCTTACCGGGAATCGTGCGATCGCAATTACTAAAATTGCTGACTGTACGCTCTGAACCTTGGACAAATGAATTGGTCACTGGGATGGAGGCATTAGCTTATACCAACAGTGTTGTCGAGGTGATCCCGATCCACACAGTGATTGCAGGCGATCTGCGATTAAAATACGATCCTGCCCATTCTAGTCTTCAACAATTACAAAGACTTTTCCTACCATGACAAATAACACCTCTCTCATGTAAGTTAAGATAAGTTAACATAATTGTTAAGACAGAAATTAGCCGCGCGACGAAAAAAACCTTAGGAGGATACACCGAGCGTGAATAAAAAGTGGAGAAATGCAGGGCTGTATGCACTGCTAGCGATTGTTGTCCTTGCCTTAGGTACAACATTCTTTGAACAAAAACCCCAAAGCAGAGAAACTTGGGCATATAGCCAATTTCTCCAAGAAGTTGCGAAAGGGAAAGTTGAGAAAGTTCAACTTAGCGCTGACCGCACAACAGCGATAGTTTCGCCGAAAGACGAACCAGAAAAGCGGATTGTGAACTTAGTCAACGATTCCGATTTAATCAATATTCTCAGAAAAAACAACGTAGATATTAACGTTTTGCCACAAACCGATGAAGGTTTCTGGTTCAAAGCATTAACTAGCCTATTCTTCCCAGCCTTACTACTGGTCGGTTTATTCTTCCTACTGCGTCGCGCCCAAAGTGGACCTGGTAGCCAAGCCATGAACTTTGGCAAATCCAAAGCTAGAGTCCAAATGGAACCACAAACCCAAATCACCTTTGGGGATGTAGCCGGAATCGATCAAGCCAAACTGGAATTAAACGAAGTAGTTGACTTCCTCAAAAATGCCGATCGCTTTACCGCTGTAGGAGCAAAAATCCCCAAAGGCGTATTGCTAGTAGGACCTCCAGGTACAGGTAAAACCTTACTTGCAAGAGCTGTAGCCGGTGAAGCAGGCGTCCCCTTCTTCTCCATCTCCGGTTCTGAATTTGTGGAAATGTTCGTCGGTGTCGGTGCGTCACGCGTCCGCGACCTATTTGAACAAGCCAAAACCAACGCCCCTTGTATCGTCTTCATCGATGAAATCGACGCTGTTGGTCGCCAACGCGGTGCAGGCTTAGGCGGTGGAAACGATGAACGGGAACAAACCCTCAACCAATTGCTGACCGAAATGGACGGCTTTGAAGGTAACACCGGCATCATTATTATCGCTGCTACCAACCGCCCTGACGTACTGGATGCTGCATTACTACGTCCCGGTCGCTTTGACCGCCAAGTCGTAGTTGACCGCCCAGACTATGCAGGTCGTTCAGAAATCCTCAAAGTTCACGCCCGTGGCAAAACCTTAGCCAAAGACGTAGACTTAGACCGGATCGCCCGTCGGACACCTGGATTTACCGGCGCAGACCTTTCCAACTTGCTCAACGAAGCCGCGATTCTCGCCGCCCGTCGCAACTTGACTGAAATCGCTATGGACGAAATCAACGACGCGATTGATCGCGTATTAGCAGGACCAGAAAAGAAAGACCGGGTAATGAGCGAAAAGCGCAAAACCTTAGTTGCTTATCACGAAGCCGGTCACGCCTTAGTTGGGGCGCTAATGCCAGACTACGACCCAGTTCAAAAAGTCAGCATCATCCCTCGCGGACGCGCTGGTGGTTTAACCTGGTTTACCCCCAGTGAAGACCGGATGGATACTGGTTTGTACAGCCGTTCCTATCTAGAAAACCAGATGGCGGTAGCATTAGGCGGTCGGTTAGCTGAAGAACTCATCTTTGGTGAAGAAGAAGTTACCACTGGTGCTTCTAATGACCTCCAACAAGTAGCTAGAGTTGCTCGCCAAATGATTACCCGCTTTGGGATGAGCGATCGCTTAGGTCCTGTAGCCTTAGGTCGTCAACAAGGTAATATGTTCTTAGGTCGCGATATCATGGCAGAACGCGATTTCTCCGAAGAAACTGCAGCGGCAATTGATGAAGAAGTTCACCAATTAGTCGAGGTAGCTTACCGCCGCGCCAAAGAAGTTTTGGTAAATAACCGTCATATCTTAGACAAATTAGCAGAAATGCTGGTTGATAAAGAAACGGTTGATGCGGAAGAATTGCAGGAATTGCTGGCAAATAATGATGTGAGAACTGCGGCTTTCGCTTAAGAGAGTTTTGAAACGCGGAGGGCGCTGAGGTGGCGCGGGGGGGCGCGGAGTTGCTTTGCGTTCCTTGGCGTGTCCTCAGCGTCTCTCGGCGTTTTTTAGGATCTTACGGAAAATGCATAAGTTTGATTGGATCAGATATATAGTATCTCCAGTCGCTTAAATAAGATTTATGACAGTCCCAACCGTGATTAACAATCGTTACCGTGTGACTCAGGTTTTGGGAGAGGGTGGTTTTGGACAGACTTTTTTGGCGGAGGATGCTTACTCTCCTAGTGGTAAGCGTTTTGTCATTAAGCGTCTTAAACCGATTAACTCGAATCCGCAAATTTACCAGCTGGTTCAGGAACGGTTTCAACGCGAAGCTGCAACTCTCGAAAGTTTGAGTGAGAAAAATGAGCAAATACCAAAGTTGTTTGCTTACTTTCAGGAAGATGGCGAGTTTTATCTTGTTCAAGAATGGATCGAAGGTTTAACTCTGACTCAACGGGTGCAGCAGTTGGGTGTACTCAGTGATAGTACTGTCACGCCGATTTTGAAGCAGCTTTTAACATTACTTGAATATATTCATAATAAACCGCTCTTACATCGTGATATTAAGCCGGATAATATTATTCTCCGAGCGTCCGATGAGAAACCTGTGTTAATTGATTTCGGGGCGGTTAGGGAAACAATGGGGACAGTCGTTAACTCTCAAGGTCAGAGTGGGAGTTCGATTGTCATTGGGACACCGGGCTTTATGGCTTCAGAACAGGCTGTTGGTAGACCCGTATATTCGAGCGATTTATACAGTCTGGGTCTGACAATGATTTATCTCCTCACAGGGAAAATACCTCAAGAGTTGCCAACAGACCCGCGAACTGGCGATATTTTGTGGCAACAATATGCGCCAAATGTCAATCCCACTTTAGTTGCAGTTTTAAATAAAGCGATTCAACCACATATTAATGGTCGCTATATTACTGCCAAAGAAATGTTGGCGGCTTTAGATAGTCCAACCCCAGTGACAATCATCAACCCCCGTCAAACCCCAGTTAACAATCATTATGTTCCAGTAATGGGAAATAATCCCCAGGCTACCCCTTCAAATGATAATGGTCAGGGGATATTTATTCAAAGCGGTCAAGGTAATTTTAATAATTCAGAATCTGTACCCCCGGAAATTTATGGCTGGAATTGGGGGGCTTTTATGTTACCAGGTATATGGTGCATAACTAACCAAACTTGGATCGGATTAATATCTTGGATACCTTTGGTTGGATTTATCATGCGTTTTGTTTTGGGAGGTAAAGGTAATGTCTGGGCTTGGAGAAGCCGCCAATGGTCGAGTGTAGCCGCTTTCAAGGCTCATCAACGAGCTTGGGCAAAAGCCGGGATCATTACTTATGCTAGTTCTTTCGCTTTAGTTGTTCTGATCCTCGCTACTTACAAGGACCCAGAAACAACTGTTGTGCAATCTACACCTTCGTCACCTGAAGCGGTTGCTACTCCGACTCCTACGCCCTCACCTGAAGCAGTTACCATTCCGACTCCTACATCCTCAACTGAAGTTGCCACTCCGACTCCGACAACATCGCCAAATACCACTAGTAGTGTAAATAGCGTGCGTACTGCCAAAGTTCCCATCGGTTTATTTAAGAATTTTCGCCACTCCAGTGGTCTATTTCAAATTGATATTCCTCAACAATGGAGTATCAAAGACACAAGCAAGCCCGGTGAAGTAATTAATTACTGGACTGATCCCACCCAAAATGTTGGTCTGTTGGTAGACGTATTCAAGACTAATATCAAACAGACTCCAGAAAGCCGGTCTGAGATTTTGCAGAAGTTTATCAAAAATGGATTTAGCTCAAAACCGGGCTTTGTGATGGATAATCCAGTAATTTTCCCTAGCGGTACTGTCCGCGTCACCTGGAGTTATACTACCACCTTAGATAATGGGGCAAAAACACCGATTACGGGTAATAGCTTTATTCGTCAAAACAAAGATAAAATCAGCGTTTTAGCCCACACTATCCCTCAAGATCAGTATGAAGCGCTAGTGCCGTCATTAAATCAGATCACTGACAGTTATTTGGTGACTCCCTCGGTAAATGTTCCTTAATCATCAGGCATGAAGTCGGTTTCAAAAATAGCCAAGCTGCAAACAATATCGCGGCTGTCAGCAATTGCGTCAAATCTACCCCAGACAAATAACCATCAGCGAAAGAAGCAATACTTCTATCGGCAATGCCAAATAGCCAAAAGAAGACGCCTACCAACCAAACACCATTCTTCAAATTGCGTAAAAATACCTCAGATGTAAACTTTTTCTGGTCATTCATGAATTGATCTCAATCCCTGTAGACTAAAGCTATGTAAAGTTATATCAACTTTGATAGTCAATAGATGCCTTTAATGATACTGAAAAGAGAAAAACACAGAGCAACTCCGCGCCCCACTGCGCTACCTCCGCGTGGAACTCCGCGTTTCAAAAAAACCTCATAGTCCGCCTGAAGATACATGTAACCAAATAGAAAGCTACCAACCATCTCCGCACAACAAAAGCAACTTCCCCTCTTGCGCCTTTGCGCTCTCGCGATAAATAATAGATCATGACGATCGCAATAGATTTCGGCACAAGCAACACAGTCATCGCCCGCTGGAACCCAATCACCCAGCAACCCGAAACCCTCGCCCTCCCAGGGCTATCAACTCAAATTGGGCAAAACCCGCCACTGATTCCCAGCCTCATTTACGTTGAGGATGCAGCCCAAAAAAAAGTATTGGTGGGACAACAAGTGCGCGATCGCGGACTCGACCTCAGTCAAGACCCGAGATTCTTCCGTAACTTCAAACGCGGCATTGGTTCCCAAATCCAAGGCTTCTTACCTGAA
>Ga0123337_10001688_pt1 | contig 27534 bp, 38 predicted proteins | sample frozenSSSSmetaG_FD_89792 | JGI IMG/M metagenome (GOLD analysis project Ga0123337, IMG submission 89792) | Glacier valley bacterial and archeal communities from Borup Fiord, Nunavut, Canada, to study Microbial Dark Matter (Phase II) -... | ecosystem: Environmental > Aquatic > Freshwater > Ice >...
CACTCTGCACTCTGCACTCTGCACTCTGCACTCTGCACTCTGCACTCTGCACTCTGCACTCTGCACTCTGCACTCTGCACTCTGCACTCTGCACTCTGCACTCTGCACTCTGCACTCTGCACTCTGCACAGCCTGCAGCTTCCCCTACGCAAGGCCTGGCATTAGGCTTTGGGGGCAAGGAAAGATGGGAAGCCATGGACGAGGGGTACCTCGCATCTCCGACCTCTTTACTACTACAGCATATCTACCTACATATTCGGAAGGAGAACCTTTGATGCAGGTACCTCAACCACAGGACTGGGTAGGTCGTCGGGCATGGTCTTGACGGCCTCTCCGTCTTGATGAGGATGAGAATATGGATGAGATGAGACCCGGGATGAAATCCAACATTGTCTCTGACGACATACAGCCGTCCGTCCGTCCGTCCGTCCCGTCCGTCAATTAATATTGAGCAGATTTCTCGGCTGGTTGTGGGATCGTGGGACGGTCAGAGGATGCCTCGACGGTTGGACTACTCGGTTGTTGAATTGCGTTCCTCGCAAGTACAGTACATACATACCCCTCACAGCTTTCATGGTGACTTGCCTTCGTATCGACATACTCACCGTCGCCATCGCCATCGCCATCACCCTGTTCTCCTGGCTCCACAACCTCCTTTGTCTACTCCATAATAAAGCTACCTCCATCACTATCGTGGTACCTATCCGGTCTGTCCTGTCCTGCCCGTCCTAGGGCATCGGGGCATCGCACAACAGTACAGAAACAGCAAGACGAGACACTGGACGAGGACCTCGCCATGACAAGACAGACGCTAGGTGCTGGGTACTCAGACTCCAGTGCCACGAGTGGGGCACGTGCGGATTCGACAGCGGCTTCCTTGGCTTGCAGTTGCACCAGCCATCATCCGTCATGCCCCGCCAAACCCCTGAACCTCCTTCCCATCAGTCTCCGCCGCTCCAATAATCGCGCACAACCCCTCGCGATCCGGATGATTTCGCATACATACATCATACATACATATATACATACATACCTCATACATACCTAGGTATTTTTCCCTCTCTCACTCTCCAGTGTCCAACTACGCCTCCTCTACTCCGTTCGCCTTTGCCGCCTTTGCGGCCTTTGAGAGACATCATAGCTCACACAAAGTCAATAAAGCCCCCAAGATCTCCAACAAACCCGATACTCACGGACGACGTCGTCGGCCCCACCACAGCCGCCACAGGGCCCTGGCGCCAATAGCGTATCGATAGGCGTTGCCCCACGGGCCATTGCCCCGGGAGTTGCCCCTCCCCAGTCGCGAGACTTAGTGACAATAGCTTCGCAAAACCCTTCCCTGAGCAGCAACCAGCTTTACCATTTTCATTCAGGGGCTACATGCTACACGTCCATCTGCAAAGGCGGCGTTCGGAAAACCAGACTGGCGGTCCACCATCCACGGCGCCAACATGTTTGTCCTACCTAGGAACATAGGTAAACGATGCCCAGAGCAGAATTCAGCGCCGAGCCGTCCGAGCTTCGGCGTCCGAGCTTGGTTTGACTTTGGATACCTGTATCCGTAATTTCATGTTGGGCCTTGACCGAGGATTGATATCTACCTACCTATACATATGTACATACCACCATACCCAACAGAGCAGAGAACTGATGTTTGAGGCGCCTTTCGATCGCGGAGCCAGCACTCCAAGCAGGAGAGGAGCGTGCAAAGACCGTGTGGCTCCGATACTCACTAATCGGGAAGCTGATACATACGCCTCGTCGACATGAGGTCTCGCTCACCAACTGGACTTTCATGTGGAAATCGCGAAGACAAGCTCCGACTGAACTATCGACTCGCTGCTCCGTAGCAACGACGGCCTTTTCTGGTAATCCGGTACAGAGGTAGAGCAGACTAGAGTAGCTACAGTACATAACATGCTGCATGACAGAAGATTGGCGGCAGATCAGTCGATCAAGTCCATTCTCCGGCTACGTCTGGGATACCACGACCAAGTTCTGGACTCCATCTCGATTCGCAAAAGATAGGGGGTCGGATGATCGGATCGGCCCATTCCATCCCAGTATCAGCAAAGGCGAGATTCAATAGTAACGGGCCATCCATTGCCATGCCTCGGAGCGGACTCTCCCATGGACGAAGTATGGTATGGTATACGCTTGTTCTATTCCGTCAGCATCTGGCTCCATCCGTCCCGAAAAAGCACCCCATCGGGGCTGGAAAGTTCCGATGAGCCTCATCTGACGACAATTTCCCATTTAACTTTCTTGCTCCTTCGTAGGGGCGCGCTTCGGTCCCATCTAGGGGGATTAACATTCAGGCCGTTCCTGATCATCAACTACCATCTATCTTGCGTAGACTCCAACATTGCGTCCTATCCCGTCGAGTCTCCGAATGCGAACGTCGGAATTGGTAGGTTTCACGATTCTCATGTACTGCGCCCCGCCTCTGAGACGAGACCAACCTTCATCGCCTCAAATAGTCCTCCAGGCAGAAATTATCCTATATTCTGGTTCTTCAACAACTTAGATATCTGTGTCGATGTCTAGATATCTGCTTCTAAATCCGTATATATCGTTCGTATACTGATATTCCAGACCCAACCAAACCATCCATCCAGCATGGTCCTCCACCTGCTCATATAAGTACTCCAAAAGCGCAAAATATCCCAACCTTACTTTCTCCCCTTGAACTCCTCATAATCGTGCCGTTGCATTAGCCGTATATCCATATCAAATCTTCCCTCCCTTCTCTTCCTAAATCTCATCCAACACACCTACACCCTCCGCTCCTCCTCCTCCTCCACCCTTCTCCTCCTCACCCTACTAGGTCCCGGCTCCATCTCCACCCACAGCCCCTCCTCCGTCCACACCCCGGCCTTCGTATAATCCCACGTCACCGCCCCCTCCATATACGCAAAGCGGAAATACTCGGGCCGCGCCCGGCCCCGCTCGCGCGCCCACTCGAAGCTCAGCGTCGCATTGACCGGCGCCGCCTCCGCGGCGGCGCTCCCCGCCAACTCGTCGCCGACGTATCCCCTGAAGCGCTCGACGTCGTTGACCAGCACACTGACGCCATCGAACGGGCTCGGCGGCGTCGGCCACGCGAACGTGATGCGATCGCGCTCCTGGGCGCCGCCGAGCGCCACGACGGGCGGCAGGACGGGCGGCAAGCCCGAGTTGTGCTGGGCGTCGCCCTGCAGGGCGCCGTCCGTCTGCAGGACGCTGTCGAAGCCCCAGCGCGCGATGCCGTTGATGAAGAGCCCGAGCAGGATGCCCTGGTACAGCAGGCTGGGGCGGGTCTGCATGCTGGTGCCGGGCAGCAGGAGCAGGGCGAGCACGTAGTGGTGGATGCGCAGGTTCAGGGTGGGCAGGGCGATGCAGACGGCGATGCCGAGGAGGAGGAGGAGGTAGAAGGAGAGGTAGCGGAGGAAGCGGCCCTCGAGGCGGAAGTACCAGATTTGCTGCAGCACGATGACGAAGATGACGAGGACGAGGATTGCTAGGGCGGCTTTGGCGCCGGGCTGCTGCGCGATGTCATGGGGGGTTAGTCGCTGGATGGGGATGAAGTCGAAGGTGTAGTTTGTCAGGGCGCCGACCCAGGCGCCGCCGAGCCACAGGAGGGTTTTCTCGGCTTGGGCGGTAAGGCCGCGAAGGGTGCGGCGGATGCAGTAGCGGTAGAGGACGTAGGCGACGAAGGCGGCGGGGAGGAATTTGGAGAGGAGGTTTGAGATCAGATCTGGGATGGTGGAGTGGTTCGGCGGGTCGGAGGCGAGGCCGACGTGCGTGAAGAGGGCGGTGAACTGCGTGAAGAAGAAGAGGGCGGGGGAGGTGACGAAGAGGGAGAAGATGGTGGAGAAGGTGATGGAGATGCCCAGGAGCGGCCATCGCATGTCTCGCGCTGTGCAGCTGATGCCCTGCATGAAGGAGATGGAAAGTGGGAAGTGGGAGTCGAAGCCTACGCTTTGGATGCCGTTCGAGAGGCTGGCGATGTAGGAGGAGCTCGAGCCGACTTTGGAGACGACGCCGCATCCGCCATTGGCGTTGTTGATTACGCCAGCGTGGATGGCGGCCTGACAGATGAAGCTGTCGCCGCGATATACCGCTGTTCCGTTAGGGGAGTTGGAAGGAGTGCCTCCGATCACGAAAGGTTGGTAGATGATCTCCTGTGTCCCGACGGCGCGAGGATTCAGCACTTTGTAGCTGCTGCAGGAGGCCGGGCAGCGGAAGGCCAGCGAGCCGTGGTCGAAGGGCCGGCAGAGGGAGCCGTAGAGTCCGCAGCTGTTGCCCGAGGTCCAGTAGGTGGCGCCGCAGGTGACGGGCGCGGGCGTGCCGTAGCCTTCTATGTCCGCTGCGAAGGTAGAATAATGGAGAGTCAATCCAAACGTTAAGCCCCAGCATAGGTAGTAGAATAGGACGAGTGCGATCCTCGCTCTCTTTTTGGGGACGTAAGTATCCAAGAATCGGATAGGTGCTTCTTGGATGAAGGGGAACCAGGGCCTGATGTGTTGTCGCCGAGGAGGAGAAGGGCCTTTGCTCCAATTTGCTACGGCTTTGGAATACCGTCGTAGCCTTGTTGGTATCCATTTCCAGCGTCGGTATGTGCTTTCATCTTGTAGGAATCGCGGAGTTGGCGGAGAAGAATCGTCCTCGATGATTTCCATAGTAGTCACATCCTGATTCGATGCCGTCTCAGAAGGACCAGCCTCCTCGTCGCTGATTTTGTCGACCATTGGGATATCACTGTCCACTGCAGCCTCGTCAGTAACCTAGACAATTTATACTCTCAGAGCACACTCGAAGACTCAGAACGCATACCTCGTTGATACTCCGGATCGGAATCGGAATCCTCACTGCGACCCCGCGCGAATGATAGTCATTTGGGCATTCGTATCTGTATCATCTGAGTCGGGGTTTGCTTACGCCCAGGAATACTGTCGGAGAGCGGCATCTTGTATAGGTAGAGTGCTGAGCTGTGCTGTGCGGTGCTGCTGTGGCTGTGACTGTCTCGGAATTGAGTGTACTATGGCGACCATAGACGGGCTGTGCCTGGGGGGGTGATAATGCGGGCGGATAAGCCCATCAGGAACATCAGGCCGCTCGCTGTTTTTAGCGTGGGATTGGGAAGATTTTGGCCCTTGGCCTAATCCTATTGTACAACACCATACGCATCGACGTTTTTGTAATACATTATTTCACGGCGTAATAGACTATTGATGACGAGCACTCCCTCAACAGCTTTGAGAAAGTGTTATACTGTTGTAGCACGACATATATCGAGGAATTCGGCGTTTCAGGGCGGCAAACCGAAGATTTGTTTTTGTACATCCTCACGCCCTTCCAACATGTCAGAACAGGGCGAGTCGCACGAGGTCTCGAGGCCGAAGCCCTCAATATTTACGCTGTACAATAAGAGCGACAGCAATGTTGCGTCCGACTCGGACGCAGCCAGACTTGGCCGTGTCTCTTTACCAGGGCGGAAATCTTTAGAAACGCCAAACTTTCTCGCCCTCACTTCACGTGGTGTTGTTCCGCATATCAGTCCAGACGTAGTAGGGGAGCAGACAGATTTTTGTGGTATCTTTACTGCGATAGAAGACTGTAGGTTGCCCCATCGTGGAAGACGAATATCATATTTTCAAAGTACAATCACGTGAATAAATAGGGGCTGACCTCCTTTAGACGTCGAAAAGGCAGTGAGAGATGGAACACCACCAATAATGACCTGCCCAGCCGGGAAGAGCACACCACTCCACACATTCACTTGCTTATCGTCCACCTTGATCACGGTCATGGCACCTCGTCGCACTCCCGCTGTCACCTCACCATCCGGCAACCCCGACGGTGGTCTCTCAATCTTCACCTCCACTGGCTTCCAGTCCCTCACCACGCAGCAATACGCTAAATACGCCAACTATTTGAAGCCAGACATCACCGTCGCCCTTGGAGATATCCCTTATGGCCCCATGCCAGGCAAGAAGCGCGCCGAGAAGATGGCAGACCGGACGTCAATGTGGGTTGACAAATTCCTGGCAGATCTTTCCAAGTCCAACGGATCGGAAGCTCCTGATACAGCAGTGTTTGCGCCTATCTTGACGAAAGACATATTTTCACAATCTGAGTATCTCGAACATATCGGGGAGGATCTCACGCAGTCCCTGGCAGGACTCGCATTCTATTCCTCCTCTCTTCTGCCTGAGATTCCACAGACTACCGCCCTCTCCCGCCTCGTTCGCCTCTCCCTTGACGAGCCATCATCTCCGCAGGAGATCCTGCGCCAAATCTCGTTGGGAATGGATATATTCACTATTCCTTTCCTCGGCTTCGCCACGGACTCCGGATTAGGCTTGACTTTCGAATTCCCCCGCCCATCATCCACCTCTGAATCATCTACTCCAGCTGCAGAGGGTACCAGTGTCTTGCCTCTGGCAACCGATCTCTTCAATCCTTCACATTCAACCTCTGTGACGCCTCTCATTGACGGCTGCACTTGCTACGCCTGTGCATCACATCACAGAGCTTACATCCACCATTTACTCAACGCCAAAGAGATGTTGGCATGGACACTTCTCGCAATTCATAACCATCACACCGCATCCATATTTTTCTCCGCCGTCAGGAAATCCATCGCCGCTGGCACATTTGAGGCGGACAAGGAAATCTTCGAGAGGACATACGAGACTGAGCTCCCAGAAAGTACTGGGCATAAGCCAAGAACCAGAGGCTACCACTTCAAGAGTGGTGCAGCAGAACCGAAGCGAAACAAGCCGGCCTGGGGAGCGCTTGGTCAGGGAACAGAAGGAAATGTGCAGACTCCGTTGATAGTGCCGGATGAGGATGCGAAGGCTTTGGATGATAAGGGATTTGCAGAAGATTTGACTGATAATCCTGAATGACTAAGACATAGGTAATAGAGATTAATAGATGATATAAGAATAAGATTATAATTCCAAAGCTTTAAAGCGAGCATATGCGGCGTTGGGCATTAAGGAGAGAATAATGGAATGGAGACTTTAAGAAAAAGGTTGAAAACACAAGCAAAGAAAGCCACAACATTTAATACCTAACCAGAAATTGGAAACAAGATTACATTACGTAGATATTCTCAGTTAAAATCTGCTCATCAGAAACTAGGATGTAATATGGCCCTTGGGCTCGACCGCTCACGGCATGGCTCTGGCAATCATCCATTAGAACTCCGTACTCATATCCGGCTCGCTGTATCTTTATTCCGAGCCAAGGCGCTAATGGCCGCTAAGGGCAGCTAAGATGGAGTTCCCACGCTTGTCTGTTTTGATTAATTCTGCCAACTTTAAGTGCCAGACCGCCCAGTGTCAAGCTCACCGCCCTCAGAGAAAGTGCACGTCGCTTGTACACCCAATGACATGGCGTCTGACGATAAGCTCGATAAGCATCCCATCAGTGGCATCAAGGACGTTGTCTCCATCGCATTGAGAGCTCTCGGTCAGTGTCTTGGGATTCGGAAGCCTCCACAAGACGAAACTGAGCTACTTGAGCTCGAGCTCGAACCAATCGAGTTTAGCAGTGGCCGAAATAGCCCTGCGCCTGATTCTCCGACTCTGGGCGAAGAGCGACCTGTCGCATACAGTGGCATCCTGTGAGTTTCCCGGGATTGTCGTATCCATATGGAGTTTCGGGATTTGGAAGACTAATGGGATTCCTTTCAGATACGAAGCTCTTGCTGCCCGTAAAGCCCTTGCTGCCCCGAAGCATTAGCCCCGCTCGCACCCTCACCAAGCCAGACATCGCAACTCGGCTTTGACTTCCTTCCTTCCTCCGGCGTCTCTTCTACCACTACCCTCTAGAATCTGACACTCAGACCTGGCCCGGCCAACTCGCATTGTGTTTGGAGGGCAGCCTGCCTATAACGTTTTCAATTCCGCACCTAGCCCTCTAGAGCTTCAACGTTTCCAGCGCATAGACATCTCACCGGCGCTCAGCGACTAGGAAGCCCGGCGGGAGCTGGACAGGCTCCGACCGCCCTATCTCTTTCAACAAGGTCTGTCAGATCTACGTCTTAAACCACCTTCCTAAGCATGCGCCAGTCTCTGACCTGAACAGCCACCTTTCCAGACACCGTCCTATCAAGACTTCCAGTCTCATTCCGAGACGTTTATACGACGATACCCTATAACATTCGTCCTCTTTCGACAATTCTTTCGCCTCCTCCTTTTTTCGAGATATGGAATCTTCCGGAGATCATGTTGAGGATGGCAGCGCCGCACCGGAAATCCGCAAGCAGAAGAAGAAAAAGGTTCTGTTGATGGGCAAGAGCGGATCGGGCAAGAGTTCCATGCGGAGTATTATTTTCAGCAATTATGTCGCGAAGGATACGAGGCGGCTGGGTGCGACAATTGATGTTGATTTGAGTCATGTAAAATTTCTGGGGAACCTGACGTTGAACTTGTGGGATTGCGGAGGGTGAGTTGAATTTCACTTTGCTCTGATGAGATGTCCGCTAATAGGTTGCCAGACAAGATGCGTTCATGGAGAATTACCTGTCTCAGCAGCGCTCGCATGTCTTCTCTAACGTCGGCGTTCTCATCTATGTGTTTGATATCGAGTCTCGCGACTTCGACCGCGACCTCCTCACCTATCGTTCGATTATTTCCGCCCTATCGCAATTCTCACCTACCTCGTCCGTCTATATTCTGGTCCATAAAATGGACCTTGTCGCCCCAGCTCAGCGCGAGGCATCCTATAATGACCGCATTGCGGCTATCCGGACCAAGTCCGACGTTTTCGATCCTGTTCCATTTGCGACTTCTATCTGGGATCAGTCATTATATAAAGCTTGGGCGGAGATCATACACGACCTCGTCCCGAATCTCTCCTCTATCGAACGTCATCTCGCTACTCTGGGCGCGCTCATCGAGGCCGAAGAAGTTTTGTTGTTCGAACGCTCATCTTTCCTCGTTGTCTCGCATTGGTGTTCTTCGATGGGCGGTACGAATCCCACTACAGATCGTTTCGAAAGGCTGTCGAATATTATCAAGAATTTCAAGCAGTCGACGTCAAGGTACACTGGCACGCCAAAGAGCGCAGAACAGTTTGTGCTGCTGGAGCTCAAACTGAGCCGCTTTTGTATGTTTGTTGTCAAGTTCACTACGAATACTTATCTGGCGGTTGTGCTGCCGCCCGGAGAAGACCGTTTCAATGCGGCACTGGAGAATGTAATGCAGGCACGTAAGGAGTTTGAAGGCCTCGACAGTCCCCCTAGAAGAGGGCCAGACCGCGGTGTCAGTGAATCAGGTGAATGATCGGTTACCATGGGTGTGATTCCTCATGATGTATCTTTTCTTCGTCTACATCAACTGCCTCACGACATCTTCAACGTATGTACAGAAGCTCAAATGGAACCGACGGCTACTTTAGGGGCAATACGCTATGATATCTCTTCTGGCCATACGTGCTGAGTTGTCTTGCGGGATCATTGGAGCTCAGAGATGCTGGAGGCCTTTGATTTCTTTATTTTGTTTGCATTATCGTTGTCATCAGATAAAACAACGAGCACTCGCGAGCTTCGTTTCTTTGCTCCAAAATCATGCATGGTTTGGGCTGGCAAAAGCGTGGTACAGTATAATTGATACCCGGGCATCTGAAAGCCTGAAGAGATAAAAGAATTTAAATTTATTTGTCTCAGAACAACTCTGCGTGAATATGCCAAGATATTACGTCTTCAATTGTGATACTTCACAAAGAACAGGTACTATTCATAAATACAATGCCAAGCCATAGCGCAGTTTTGTGCATACCCGAACCACAACCCCAAATTATGCAGCCGAACCTCAAAATATTTCTGGACATCGCCGTACCATCCCGTGTATCTGCGACGACCAGCAACCATGATACCGAGTAGAGGGATACAATGGTCCAGCCGGGCCATTGGCAAAGGTCGCCGGTGCCTGGAGGATATTTCCATTAGATCTGTAAGCTTCGCCTTTAGCAGCAACAGAAGCAACGAGCTTACTGAGTCCACAGTTTTCTTCGTCGACAACCCATAATGCCCGCTTGCCCGCGGCGCCATTCGCAAGAAGCGCATTGGCATCTCGCGGCGCTGCGAGACCTCAAATCCTTCGCGCGAGCGCGATACTGAAGCAACTTCCAGCAAGGCGTTTCCAATCGACAGCGCCAGCGCCAGCTGCAGCTGCTGCAACAACCACTCCCGCAACCGATGCGGTCGCCCCTACCTCCACCCCCGCTCTTCCCGATTCCCTGGATACCCTCGACCTTACATCCTCGATCTATGACCTTCCTGAACACATCGGGTACCTGAAATCGCTCGGCCTGGACTACGGCTGGGGCCCCACCGCCGTCGTCGAATGGACCCTCGAGCACATCCACGTCCTGGCCGGCACGCCGTGGTGGGTCTCCATCGCGCTGACCGCCATCGCATTCCGCATCGTCCTACTGAAGCCGTACATGGGCGCCGCAGACAACGCGGCGAAGATGGCGAAGGTGGCACCGATCACGAAGCCGCTGACGGCGAAGATGCAGGAGCTATCGAGGTTGAAGGACACCACGGGCATGATGATGGCTAGACGGGAGATCCAGGTTGTTAATCAAAAGGCTGGGATTAAGATGTACAAGTCTTTTGTGCCGATGCTGCAGATGTTCATTGGATACGGAACCTTTGTCCTCCTGAGAGCCATGTCGAAGCTTCCTGTCCCCGGTCTGGAGACTGGAGGTATTCTGTGGTTCCAGAACCTTGCGCTGCCGGATCCATATTTTCTGCTTCCGGTTGCTGCCGCTGGTATTTTGCATCTGGTCCTTAGAGTATGTACAAACACCTTTTCTCTTCATTCTCCCCTTCCACCGTCTTTCAGTGCGCAAGACACTCCAACATGTGCTGACAATCGAATAGAAAGGAGGTGAAACCGGCGTCAACACCATGTCCACAACAGCCGTCAAAGCAATGTCTTACGGTCTTCCCGGTCTCTCACTAGCATTCACTTGGTGGCTGCCCGCTGGTCTGCAACTCTCCTTTCTCGTCGCCGGCATCCTGTCCGCCATCCAAGCGACTGTATTCCGTAACCCGGGCTTCCGTTCCATGGTCAAGATGGAACCCCTCCCCGACAAGCTCCCCGATGCATTTGGACCCAAGGAGCCCGTTAGCCCGTACCGCCGCGATATCCTGACTGTCGAGCAGATGCAGGAGAAGTACGAGGCGCCGCAGGCGAAGGGGGTGCTGAGTGTGCTTGGGGAGAAAGTGCAGGAGGCGAAGAAGAGCGCTAGAGAGGGTGTCAAGAGCATGAAGGAGTATACGGGACAGGAGCGCAAGGATGGGAAGAGGACGAAGCAGGAGATTCAGAAGGCGGAGGCGTATGAGAAGAGGAGGGCGAAGGAGGAGAAGGAGAGATTGGTGGAGATGGATAAGAGGAGGAGGGAGGAGAGGAGGCTGAAGAAGCTGCAGAAGCAGCAAGGGAGGCAGTGAAGCGCTTTGTAGAGGAATTGAAGGCAAAAATATGGGGGGATTGTATGATAGGCATGGGTAAGAGAAGTGTACGAGCATTGCATTGGGGGATTTTGTACCTATATCTCATTTAGAAATCTCCTTTTTGATGTTGTGTCTTGCGTTTGTAACAATTGGATCAAAGTTTATTCTACAGCTGTTGTTGCTCACCTCAATGCTTTACAAATCCCCTTTTTGGATCTACCGGTCCTCAGTCCTGTTCAATAACGTATGAAGTACTTTCCCTGTACGATTTCTTCGCTGATTTGCTCCCTGGCTTGGTCAAGTTGGCTTCACCATTACTGGCAGGCAGGTCAACAACTAACGAAAAATTACTGAGGAGTTGTGATACGATCCATTTGTACATCTTGGGCATAATTTTTCTACATGGGCAGGAACATGGCAACATCTACCACATACGACCACAGACTGGAGAGAATTGGGCATCCCGTCCGCTCTGCCATACACAAGCTCTAGATCGGCAGATTAGTAGTTGGGTGGGTGACCACCAGCGAATACCTGCTGTTGTATGTTTTTGTACCTTTTTCCTTCTGCTCCCTTATTCTTTCGCTGCTGGCTCCATCGCGTTAATCATCCTGGCCAGGGACATATCCAGAACTCATATGAGTTGGGGATCGATATGCTTGAACAACTTCTTCCAGCTCCCGCATAAGATGCCTCCAGCCCTCGCATATTTGTTTGCACAAGATCATTCAAGGCAAGACTAGGCTTATATAGCATTCGCGGTGAGCACGGTTTCTAACCAAGGGGCAACAATGTTGAGTCGGTTCTGCAGAAATTGGTTATATTCGACGCTAAGGGTATGTAGGAAAGCGTCGGAATCTTAGTATGTACAATATATGACATGACATGCCTCCTTTCTTGAACTCCAAACGCCTTTCATGATGTGTTTTGTCCTCCTTTCTTTTGGGATTCTCGATAACAGAAATGGGTAAACAGCTAGAGAGAGAGCCTTATTCCAGGCTCGTCAAACGCTCCATTTCTCTCCTCCTTCGCACCTCGGCGGGCGTGTCGCGGACCTCAATACCTGGGCCTACCGCATGTGCGTTGCGGGAGTTTGGAAAGACCTGTTCTGGGCATTAACTTGGTGATCTTTCCTGATTCCATCTTGGGGGTTTGGAGTTGGACGATGATGCCGTCATTTAATCTGCCATCCCCCAGCGTCTCCACAACACCAGAAGTCAAACATATTGAAATCAAATCTGCATACCTTTGTTCCACCCCATCCCAGCCTAAATGCCGCCTCATGTGCAAATAGCTCCCCAAATCCCAGCATAAGTCCGTTCACAAATGGGAGCAGCAGGTTGATTGCCGCGCCCCTCAATAAACTCCATATCGTCGGCGGCGAGTACAGGATCAGCGGCGAGCTGGAGGAGGAGGGAGGAGAGGGCGACAGGTCATCGGGCACGGAATTGGAGTATTGCTCGCTGTCGGAACGGATGGTGATGGAGGATTCGGTCAGGGTGTTCCGTTCCGCCATGTTTGTTTTTTGAGGCTATGAGACGTATGTGACTTCGAGACGGATCGTGTGTGATGTAGAGAGCAGCGGCTCAGAGGCTCGGAGGTTCAATTGAGCTCGTAGAGACCAAGACGTACAGTTGAGATGAAAGCTATTGAGGCATCGCGGTCATAGTTCTGGGGGTTCTACAAACACGGTACAGAATTCGGCCTCGGATCCGAGGTGGGCCGTTGCTCTATCGATAAAGCTCAAGCGAAACGTGACATGAACCAAGGTGCCTTGAAGGTTCCCCGTTTGCCAGACCTTAACCTAACAATAATCTCATAGTGAATATCTACAATTCACAGCGTTCAGTCCGCTGTTTATTTGTTCACCTTGATTTCTTGTCGACTCTGATCAACTACAACCACTTAAGCTACATCAACAACGAAGTAACGCATCATGGCGAGCAGCGAGGATCACAACTCGCTGGTGGCTCAGTTCTGTGGCATCACAGCCGCTACGCCAGAAGAAGTACGTCTATGTTTACGTTTATCTCAATCTCACCTCTATTAATTCTTCTCTAACCTCCTCCTTAGGCAGAGAACTATCTCGTCTCCAGCGACTGGTCCCTCGATGACGCCGCAGCACAATACTACGCATCCCAAGAAGGTGGGGCAGACGCTGAAGGTGGGGTCTTAGCACCAGCAGCATATACTGGACCACGCACTCTCGACGGCCGCCCAGCGCCAGAGTCCAGAACCAGAGTCCCTACTGCAGCATCCAGCTCGCGCCCAGGCCGTCAGGTTCCAAGGACCGGCATTGCTACATTGGGCTCTCTTGGAGGAGGTTCAGGTTCACATGCGGGACATGGACATGATGACGATGATGACGATGATTCGGACTACCATGATGAAGATGAACAGCCGCGAGATCTGTTTGCTGGAGGCGAGAAGTCAGGATTGGCGGTGCAGGATCCTACAAGACGCGACCCAAGGAGCCTGGTCAATGATATTTTGAAGAAAGCCAGATCGTGCGTCTCTCCTCCTCTGCTCTCCCTTCCTTTCACTCCCACAACTTCTCTAACAACCTCATAGACAAGCTCCCCGTCCAGGCGCCGAGCCCACACCCGCTCCTCCTTCCCGCTTCCGCGGCTCGGGCGTTACCCTCGGCGGCGACGACACGCCGTCGACCGTCATCCCATCCGCGACGCCCCCAACCGCCGCCACCGCCGAGCCGCAACGCCGCGTCCTGCACCTCTGGAATGACGGCTTTAGCATCGAAGATGGGCCTCTCCACCGCTTCGACGACCCGCAGAATGCCGCCGATCTCGCCGTGATCCAGAGCGGCCGCGCTCCCGTCCACCTCATGAACGTCTCCTACGATCAGCCCGTCGATGTTCAGCTCAATAAGCACGATACAGATTACGTGAAGCCGAAGGCTGTTTATAAGCCGTTTGGGGGAAGTGGACAGAGGCTTGGGTCGCCTACACCAGGTAGCCCTGTCGTCGCAGTCACACCACAAGGTCCGAGGGGACTGGGCCAGGCGACGCCAGCGGCGCCGGAGGTGGAGATTGATAGCAATCAGCCGACGATCAGCTTGAGACTACAGTTGGCGGATGGGACTCGGCTACCGGCGCGGTTCAACACAACGCATACGATTGGGGACATCTATGAGTTTATTGAGAGGGCGAGCCCGGCAAGTGCTACGAGGGAGTGGGTGCTTGCGACGACGTTCCCGAATAAGGAACATAAGGATAAGAGCGTGGTTCTTGGGGATATGGCTGAGTTTAGGAGGGGTGGGACGGCGGTGCAGAAGTGGGTTTAGAAGGGGGGTAGGAAGACGGGTGCTGGGAAATGGCGTTTGGAGCTGAAGAGAAGTTTATTGCATGGCTTTGCATCAGCGCTCTATGATGATCCGGGAGAGCTCTGGGTTGTCTTAGCGCATGGTGGATTGAGATAGATAAACACAATATAGGATTGAGTCTGTTTTTCTGAAGACTCGCCCTGTTTTTCAAGTCTCTGTTATAAGCGATCTGAATCCAAAGGAGGGACTGAACTTGGAGTATAAGTAGACTTGGGCACTTGGATGGTTCTTCTTCGTTTAACGGAATTAAGGAATTTGTTAGCCTCTGGTCATGTTCTGTGGTCTGTCTGAGCGACTGTTTCTTCTCGCGGCAGAAGAAGAATTTACTTCTTTGTTGTAGAAGTCAGAGGCCTTTCTTAGGCAGCCAGGCGGTATTAAATGCTGTTCTCAAACCAGCTCAAAATTCCCATCTCGAAGCCAATGCCAGTTAATTCCGCTAATGCGGCTGTATGTGGCGGCGCAGCGCTTCGAAAATTGGCCATCGCCAATTGTAGTACTGTGCTCACAAGACTCGACTTAGTTATGCGGAAGGTTAAGGGCAACACCCAGTCACCGAGCACGGCGCTCAGAAGTCATAACCTGGTGAGAATATCAGAAAGGATAGGAAAAGAAGCGGCGACGAGATTGAAGATGTAGTGGTGGTGGTGGTCATCCGGTGAGAAGAGAAGAGTTCGGATTTTTGAGAGCGGAATCAGCACTAGACTTGAGATCGACTCACCTTTAAATGCTCATCCTTTGCGCTCTTGCGATTAGGTTGCTTTAGCGGCATATTTTCGAGTAAGTAGACGTTGTTAATGGTATCGAGGACGTAGGTGGGGGATAAAGAGAGAAGTATTTATATGTGGGGATAAAGAGAGAGGTATTTATATGTTAAACTGCTGAATACGTACAGACGACCGTTTCTAGATTTGCCATATCTGCTGCGGTATTAAGTGGCCCATCGCTTTTAAAATGTGTGGCGTAGATAATGACCAGTGAATTCACGCTCAAAATGACGATGATACCGTGATACAAGAGGAAATATATATACACGATTATGATAAGAATGAGTTCCTCTCAATTCAGTTCGACCAACTACCTCGTCCAATCCGTGCCTCGTCACTGTCTCGGATATTCCAGCCAAAGCCTTTTCAGCTTCATTCCTCCACTCTTTAATGAATTCCCTTTTTTGGTCCTTTGCTCTCTCTGCATCCCTCCTATTTCTTCCCCTTCCTCTTCCCCGCTCCTTTCCCCCTCCGTGCTCGCTCCTCCCTCTCCTCTCAACCTCACCAGAGACCGAGCTCATATTTTCACAAAACTTCCAAGTCACAAAGCTATATAAAACGGCACCACTTCCCTTCATTTTCTTCTGCGACACAGAAACATGAACGTGGTTCCTCGACCTTTGCATGCTGGGCTGGAACTTTCGGTGTCACTGGATTCAGTCTCCATCTGATTCTGCGCATCTTCACGCAGGTGCATCCGGGGAGTAGATCGCAGCTCAGTGCTCATGCAATGACGACGGGGTGGCGGTAAGAAGGGATAGTGATGGCGGTGATGGCAGCAATGCTGACACCGTGTGGTGGCAGCGGTGGATGTGAGAAGGTAATGAGAGGACGAAAAATGAGAAGAGGATTTTAATTTAGGGACAGGATAATCTACCCTCCCTTGGCCGTCGGTCAGGTCTTTTGATACAAAATCTCGGAGGCGTAGGAGAAAACCACCTTTGTGATGTTAGTTAAGCATATAGGATCGGACAGAGGGAACATAATTAGGGTTTTTTATACTTAAGTTTATGATGTTTATCTTCAACGAAACATCGGACGGACTGGGCTTCGATGATGAAAGGGCATGAGGTAGGAATTTGCTGATCATCTATCTTCTGCTAGATGGATTTTACAGTATAGAAAGAAGAGGATGCACCTATGAGCGGTTTTATATAGGCCTCTCTCGCACCATGGAGACTCGACGGCAAATCCACTGGAGATATTTCCTCACATGCTATAAATCGAGCGCTCTGGCGCTTGCGAAGTCTACGAAACCGTCTAGCAAATGATCTAATTGTTTCTATTTCCTCGACATCTTCGAACTTGGTGTTTTTCAATTATACGATCTTTAGGACTTTTGATAAAATACATCCATCATGTAGAATCCAGATATCCTTGGGGCAGCTCGTCCTCTCCCTTCTAATCTGGCTGTGATATATGTGGTTAGATGATTTCAGACTCACATCACAGATCTATAAAAGGGGCTTTCTTGTCTCGTCCCGACATTTGCGAGCCAACGTCAACAAACTTATTCCTCATTTCACACTCATGTTCCACTCCTCTCGCCCAGAATCCCCATTCTACAAAGCAGTACAAACGGCACTTATGCCATTCATCATCTTAAGAAGAAGCAACGACAGATGTATCTCCCACATCGTCCGTCCACTAGGAAATTGCCGGCTCGTCTCAGGACAGTCACTTTTTGACAGTCACTTTCTGACTGTCACTTTCCGACTGTATGTTCTCGAATAATATTCGAGAAAATTGAACATTGGCAGAACTATCACCTAGAAATAGATATTTGTTCTGCCACGGAGTCCAACTCCTCAAGCTTTTCCCCCATCGCCACCTTAGGCACATCTATCGAGCAGTGCTCAATCGCATGCAATATTGCCGTCTTGGTTGCTAATGTAATTAACTACAAAAACTTATTAGCACGCTACTCGTCTTCATAGCAAGTGCTAACAATTTAAATAGACAACTCACATGTGTTGATTGAGGTAGCGATGAAATCTCCAGCAATATTTTGGCAATCGCATGACAAGAACACCTGCAACCAGCTCTCAATCCTGCAATTTCTACAGGTGAAGGCGAAGCCAGCACCGCCATACTATTCATTCTATTAGCCCTTCCATAGGGATCCAGCAATTCTGTACTGACCAAAATCTGTCCATTTTCGTTACGGAAACAATTATTGAGTTCAAGTTCAGTGTAATGCCCGCCCCCGCCGCCGGCTTTGGAGCAAGTTGCGAACAGTATAGTGGTGCCGGGCTTGAAACCAATAGGGATGTCACAAGAACTCCGCCAGGCGGCTCGTTTTTCCAATTGCTTTGGGATTTCAGGTTGAGTGACTACGAGGGCAGCCGCGAGAGTCTGCTGGACAGCAGCAGCGATCAAAAGAAGTGAGAGCCTCATAGTAATCGTCGAGTGTGCGGCTCGTTGAAATTAGGCTGTCCTTTAAGCAGAATGAGATATGAAAGACTTCAAGTTTGTTCGAGGACATGCTCGATTTATATGGTTTTGAGCTTCAAGTTCTCGCTCCTTTTCAGTCCCTCGTTGACCTAGTTTCCTCACCTCACCTTCAACATATTCTTCAGCTCGACAATGCATCATTTAGGATGATTAACTAGCGTTGTCAGCACTGGAGAGTGCCTGAGACTCTAAGTGGCTGTTTTTGATGAAAATATAGTTGCTCCCTAGATATCCTGTGTTCGTCGGGATCCTTGACTGGTCGCTTCGCTCCCAGTCAGAGTAAGCAATCCGTCTCCCGTAAGCAAACCCGTCCCCTCTGCCCTCTCTTCCTTTCTAGCCTGAACACCAGCCTGTTCAAAGAGCTTCCTAGCCTGAATATCCTGGGATTTAAGAGCTCTTGCGCCCTGTTTGGCCTGTTTATCCTCCTACCTCTCTGTCCGGACCACTTCACCAGCGAGCCCGCTTCCGGCCACAACAACCAACCCCACATCGAGGCTATAGAGTAGAAAATGTAAGGCTTGTGGACGTGGTATGGTGGGAGCGTGATAACATGACAGCGACTGGGAAAGAGGTGGCGAGAAGGAAAGCGGCAGCGAGAGAGGCAGGGCAGCGGTCGCAGAGTAGTGGGAAGAGGGGAGGCTTAATAGATCGTCTGGTGGGCGGCGGAGAGAGGGATGGCAGTTTGGAAGACTGGATCGGCCAGGCCGGCACATAACAGCTGCTTGTACTGTACTCTAGACTGGCCGTTTAGGGAATCAGAAGGGGAGGGAGGAAGGATATTTGTAGTTGGATTTCTGAGGGTGGTGGTGGAAATTGAACGGCGAGACGGGTGGGGATGAAGTGAAATGAGGCTTCGAGGATGTGATAAATCACACCCGAAATACGCAGAGAAGCTCGACATGGCACGCAGGAGTGCGTGAATCAACAGGGCGAAGAAAAATCAGAGAACGACAAAAAGCACACCCTCTCGCTAGACATAAAAGTTCATAAAAAATCTTCCACTTATATATCATATCATACACCCCCTACTATCTTGCTAGCTTAAAAACAACGCTGTGAAGTTATCGTTTGCGCTTTCCAAATGCTGAATAACAAAGAAGTTCAAGACTTGCATAGCCATCCAGATAGCCATCAAATGCTCGCTTCCCGGAATATCCAGGGAAACCACAAGTCTCCTCGCCCCCTGCGTATCGGCAGCTCCCCAGCCCGCCATCCAGATGGCGACGGGGATCGATAGCGACGCCAGGGCAATGATTGGTATTCGGAGGCCTCGTGCGCAGACAAGCAAGCAGCTTGTCACCCCTCCCTTCTCATGCTCAAATCAGGAAAAAAGAAAATAGTCAACATTCATGCAATCCCAAGTCCATCTCACTCCCTCCCCCCCAACACTCTGCATCTACGCATTCCCAGCGTGCTTATGGAGATGTCTCTTCCTCCTCGCCGGCACCGTCATATACTGCGTCATCGTCACGGGCGCCCCTGTCACCGTCACAAACTCCTCAATCATCACAATCTCAATGACCTCATTGCCCACCGTGCTATAGCTCGTCGAATACACCCTCTGGTTCTCCGGCAGCGGCACCACGGGGGCAAGCGTCGGCTTGGGCTCCACCACCGCGGCGACCTGCACACTCACGGATGGCGACGCGACAGCCTGGGAAACGCTGCCCTCGATGAACACGCCGCCCGGCAGCGCGGTCTCGGAAACCGCGACCGTCGAGCCTGCAGAGTGCGAGAGCGTGGGGATCGGCACGGCGTCGACGCTGGAGGAGGCGGAGGCGCCGTCCGCGACTACGTACGCGGGGCCGTAGTTGACGGTAACGCCGCCGGGGAGGCCGGCGAGGGGGCCGGAGACATCTTCGGAGGCGAGGGTGGAGGGGACCTTGATCAGACACTGCTTGCTCTCGGCCTCGGTCTGGATGGTGAAGAGCGGGCAGTCCTGGATGCGGCCGGAGGTCGAGGTGCAGGTTTCGACTGCGGACTGCAGGAAGGCCTCATCCCAGCCCATGATGAAGTCGGCGTGGTACCCGTAGCCGGTCGGGTCGCCGTTCGACAAGACAAACTCGCCGGCGACGCCCGCGAAGGCGTGGGTGTCCCAGATGATCTCATAGAAGAGGCCGGGGAGGCGGACGGGGAAGTCGGTCGGGCAGGAGCCCGTCGTCACCAGGTCGGGGTAGGCGACGTGGCTGCGCTTGTTCTTGCTCGTCACGTTCTTGCCGTTCCAGCATGAAGGAAACATCAGCTCGGCGCGGATGCCGTCCTTGCAGTTCGCGTCGAGGTATCCCTTGTCGGGCAGGAAGTGGCGGTAGAGCGCGCCCTCGGGGTCGATATCGTAATTGAGGCAGTTGAATCCGACGGCCTTTTGCGCCAGACCGGACTGAGAGGATTGCGCGGGATCGAGGGCCCAGAGGGACTTCTCGGGGTCGGGGACGGGAAGCGTGAAGTTGCGCTGGTTGCCGTCGCCGGCGATCATGTCGAAGCCGGTGGGGAAGGCGGTGATGTTGCTCTCACCGGGGCTGTAGTTCAGAAAGTAGTAGCTGGGGGATGTGTCAGCATTGATGTGATGGCGGGATGTGAAAGGAGGGACCTACGCAAGGAGACCGCCAACTTGGTTGACGATAGTGAACTTGCCGGTTGCGGCATCCTTGAAGTAGAGAGGAGGGGCCCAGTATGCGGACTTGTCCTGGGTGACGGCGCAGGAGGTGCAATCTCCAGTGAGGAGTTCGTCGGTTCCAGATGTGGAGGAGAAAGCTGGATACGGTGTTAGCCAATGTTTGCTTCCATACTCTCAAGATCTTCTAGATCGGTTTGTTGCAGCGAAATATATACAGCAATGGTAAACACATGCTCCGTGGTCGTCCAATGTGATGGCACACGATCAACATAAACAACGCCCATCTAAACATACCGATCTATCTAAATAATAAAGAACAAAGTAACATACCTGAGGAGCCATGGATAGTGTGAGAATGAGCAGATGCAGCACCCGGATTGACCAAAGGATCAATACGGGCGAGTCCAGAGCGACCACGACACTCCATGCGCCAGAAGGCATCGGCAGAGCCGGCGAGGAGGAGGAGGGGAGCCCCCAAGGTAATCTTTGAGAACTTCATGATGATAGATGTGTATATGTCGGTTGTAGATTTGCGACAGAAACTATGTACGTTATATTCTCGGCGACGGTGGTGTATCGTCGATGTCCTCGTCTCCTATCCTCCAACAACCGATTTCGGGAATCGAAATAGATCCTCCACAGAATATTCAATGACTGATGATTCCAGATCTCTTTCCTCAATCGATATCCAAGCAGGCAATATCCAAGCAGCCGTCTCAACTTCTCTCAGTAGGTCGTAGGATATCTCGAGCCGTTTCAACTGTCAATCGTCTCGGCAATAGCAAAAGAGTGACCTGCGCTTTGCTTTCACTTTGCACACACACACGAATGGTAATGAGCGTATAAACAGTCTGAAGAGCTCGTCTTCTCAAAAGGAGCGTCAAGGATGAACAACGAAAGAAGAGTTGCGAAAGGGAGCACAAGGGAAAGAATGGAATGCCACTTGGCTGAGAGGAGGAAGAGAACGTGGAGGTGAGCCTTAAAACGAAGGACGAGCGATCAAACGATCTCCTCACGAGACAAGATGAGGCGGGAAAGCAAAACAGAGGGAACAGAGGGGAACAGATGGCAATCAGAGTGCATGTCACTATGGATCTACATACGGAAGGGGGGCCAAGATGAAGGATGGGGGGGAGGGGACCCCTAGGGTACTTGGAGACCCGGGTTTAGGATTGCAGTTCCATACTGAGGACCAGCGCAATCTTAAGAGAGGACTCCATCGAGTATGTACTGTATTGTACATACAGTACATCCACTCAGGTCTGAGACGGCGTACGTAGAGTCCCTAACCAGGGGCTGTGGCTGAAGGCTTGTTCATGTGGTTGACGTCGATCCGTCCCAAGTTCCAGCCAAGGAAGTGGAAGCATACTCACATTGCCGCCGCGATATTGTACCTACCCGCATTCCAGCGGGCGGCGGCAAACTGGAATTCGATAGCCACGCGCATCGATGCCTCTCCTTACATACCTCTGTATGCACATAGCCCCCTATTTTCTGCTAGACTGACACAGAATCGACAGATGGCCACGAATCCTCTCTCCGCTGATCGTCGCGCTCATCGCAATCTCCCCACGGACATTTGGGGTCCTCTCGCTCAAGCAGTACGGAGGATATCCCTGGGCCTTCGCCGCACGTTTGGATCTTGGTGGTCCTGGTCGTCTAGGCACAATCTGCAGTGTAGTGTACACAGTACAGTACAGTACAGTAGACAGTACAGTACACAGTAAGTACTGTCTGGGCGAAATGTGCCTGGCATGGAGATGATGAGTACTAGTTACTGTCGCTGTCGATGAAACAGCCAGGGAGGAGAGCTGGAGCTAATCAGAAGCCAAAGGACTCACTCTCGCAGCAGCGGTCCTGCATTTTGAGGCTGCGACATTCCCCAGCGACGCAGGGACGGACCTGGACAGGGGACAGCCCATGTCGTGCACTGACTGACTACCAGGTACTGTACCGGCAGATGTCGGTGGATGGCGGGGAGAGGCATGGAAGGCTGGGAGAGTACGGAGCAGGTATGTACATATGGACAAGAGGAACTGCAAAATGATACGGTACATACATACAGTACACATATACATACGAAGAGAGGAAGGAAGATGCGATGATATGGAAACTGGAAACTGACGCGATGGGAGATTGCACAATGGATCAGAGATGAGACGACAGCGACAACGTCATCCTGTGGACCAAGCACAGTGGCATGGCGCCGGGAAGACGCGGTCGACGTGGGGCCATCATCCATCCAAGACGCTTTCCGCGCTGTGGGAGGCGATGAGATGAGACTATACAGATACAGAAGAACAAACCCGACTCGGAATTATAGAAGATGCGCAGAGGACTCGTAAGATTACTTCGAGTTACTGTGCGAGGGGCAAGGATAAAGGATATGTTGACTATTACCAGAATAAGTAGAATGATAACAGAAGTCAATCATAAATCGGACAGATGGCCGAGCTGGTTATGGCGCCAGGTTAAGGTCCTACCTTAATATAATGTGCTTGCACAGTGTTTCCTGGTCACGAAAGTGGCGTGGGTTCGAGTCCCACTCTGTTCATGATTTTTGACCTTTTGATCTTTTGACCTTTTTACGAAGTAATTATTTCTTCTCTTAGTTACGTAATCCCCCCTCTGCTCGTCCATCCCAATACATCAGCCGGGTTGTGCTCAGGGGTCGTCGATTGCCAGTGGGAGTGTAAGCAAGGGATGGCCAAGCGAGGGATTGACCGACGACTTCACAATCACCATCTCTGCATCTCGATGTTCAAAGAATTAATTTATTCTCATCTTTGAGCGCTGTTTCTTTATTTTTTTAATGTCACATGGCCAACGAAACTCCGCATCGCTCAATGCCAAATCTCTCTCTGTCTCCTCGCTCTCTTAGCGATGGCCATCAAAGGTCAGACGTGGGAGCTTAAGGCCAAGCAAGGGAAAGCGGACGTGTATATAAATCGTCACATAGAAGAACGTCGAACCAGCAAGCTTAGGGCACAAGAGACAAGCGGCCCGAATTTAGGAATTTGGCACACGCAGGGGCGCACAAGCTCTCAGAAATCCATGAGACGATCCCCTGTCTACCCGCTCTCCCTTCTCATACCTTGCTACCGCTCTCTTGTCGTCGTATTTCGATTTTACAACGTCGTTAAGTCTTGCCATTGTGCTATCTGTCACTGCTCATTCTCTGTTCTGTGCAGTATTTGCTCTTCGTCTTCAGAGGAGGTAGCATGCTTAAATTTTATGCAGCGTTTCACTCTCCGTCTTCAGAGGAGATAGCATGCTTATACTCGATGGCTTTGTTTTCTCCTGTGTTCGGGAGAGAAAGGCAATCAGTGAAGTGAGAAGTCAACTATATATAATTCCTTTCCACCCTTCTGGGCGCTTGAATCCTAGTGGACGGGTTGATTGGGGGATCGTGCCTCGGTGCTCGAGGTGCTGCTGCCACGCAATCTCAATCTCAATATATCTTCAACTCGAGTTCACGATCAAATACTCAGAAGAGACCAAAGCTTCATTCATAATGTTTCTGTCTTTTCCCTCTTACTCAATTCTTCCCAAACGACTCTGCAGAGAGGGTGGATGTCGGTCAAGGAACCCTCACCCCAATACCACTGTGTCAAACCATAGCATTGGGCTATATAGATCATTGCCAAATGCCAAAGAAGGGGCTTCCCTCCATCATATGATGAAGACAATTAAGCACCCTGCAGGCATGAGATATATTGGAGAAGTAGCTGTCATCGACGTTCAGTCATACTGAACCTTCCCAGAAACTTCTACTTCTTTGTTTCGCAGGGCTATAATAACCCCTCCACCACCTTCATCATGCCCCCGCCATCACCGCCACGGGCACAGTTGTCAACTGCGGTTACCGCACCTACCACTAGTCGCGCCTCTTGGGCTCATCTCTTGTTTTCTGCAGCAGTTTGCAGTTCTCGCTCTACGTTGCTTGTCGTCACTAGTGTAATTCTTACTATTCTTTTCTCGTCACTGCTTCCATGTTGTTACTCTTTCCATCCTAATTGTATTGAGGAAATCATGCTTGCAGCTTCTACCTGAACTCCAAGGTTCAGTTATCGAAGGATCTCAGAGTCTCAGGAGACACTCGTAGAGTGCCTGCAAAAGCGTGCATAAACACAGCCTCACTTCCCTCCAGAAGAAAAAGCACTCGACAAATTGCAGGAAAGCATACGACATGCAATCTTTCTCCCTAATCCTACTCTTGTGATTCTCTGCAGGGCAAGGCACACGACTTTCCGCTCCATCCTGGATATTGCTATGCCTTGCTTGTTCTGGAAGGAACAGTTGGAAAATGAGGCGCAAGGCAAATTTATCTACTGGCTCACACCCACACCAAGTTGTGACTGAGACCGCGGAGAGTTTGGGTTCTCTAAGAACTCAAGAGCAGCAGAGGAAGAATCCGCAATATTCCTCTTCTTCCCATTGAAATTGCTAGTCCCGAACTTTTCTCGCCGTCATCCTCCTGTCACCGCAACCCTTCATTCAGACTCTTGATTTTGCCCACGAGAGGAGCTAGAAAACCAAAATAGCCCATTTTCTCAATCGGACAGCTTGCATGTACTGATCGAATACAGAAAGATCATGCAAGGTCTCTCTGGCTTTGGTTTTTCTGTGGTAGAGAAAAATAAGCTCGAACAGTGTAAAGTCGTTATTTTTATCTTCACCGAGACTCAGAACGAGTCTCTACTGTAGTTGAAGTGGATAAGAAAGCCAGTGCGGAAGAAGAAGATCGGTACTATGTAATTTGAATATCAACCTGGGCAATATGAGAACGAAGAATGAACTTTTTGACACCTATTTCTCGAAATCATGGACAGTTGGAGATTTGAAAAAAAGAATCGGGGCTCAAACCATTACTCAGCAGCATCGCTTCAACTACAATAGCAAAGTATATAAACCTCTCGCTCCCTGGCCAGGAAGTATCTTACCAACGCAGATATCAAAAACCTTCAACAACCACACAATCAACTAAATGATTCCCTGCTTCTGCCCTCTCATCCCCTCATAAACACCCATATTCCCGCGTCGCAGTTCGCTATTTGTCTCGTTATGTTCATCAGACGCTAGTGTCCTGTCAACACCAACCCTTGTCACCATGTTATTCTTCTTTCTCACTATACTCTTTCGTCAGCGTTGTCATCTCACCACCAAACCATCAGAGAACCCTCATCTCTTTCTCAGTCAGAGTCTGCAGACCGCAGCATCACGGATAGTTGCTAGCGGACTAAGTGGCTCGCCATTTCTTGAATGACCTGCGTCTTTTTGTTAAATCGTGAATGTGATCTAATAATTCATTAGGGAGGCCTTATAGGAACTGTGCTATCTTAAGGATTGTAAGCATATCGACGTCTGATGGGTTAACAGACGTGGAACCTGGGCATCATAAATATCCGTACAAAGATCAGCAAACCTCACATTCGAGCCTGCAGTCTTGGACTTCACACTCGCCAACAGCCAAGATTGGGGAAGACCGAGGGCATATCGAAGAGGAACTCGCAAGGAAAGGCAACGCCAAAGCGAAGACGACAAGACGGCGAGGACGCATCCCCCAAGCCCCTCTACACGCGATTGCAGCGAGCACCAGGAGAGAGAGCAAGGTATAAATCCCGCACCAAAACTTCCCCCCCCCCCGCCCCCCCACCAATCCTCAGACACCAACACACGCCACGAAAGGCAGATTTTCAACATGTGCCCGCCCAACCGATCTCCTCGTCTCCCAGCCCACCGCGCCTCAGCGAGCGTCTCCCGAAATACTTCCCAGCGATGCTGTCACCGCCATCTCTCTCGCCGCCACGTCCCCTCTCTCCTGCCCCTGTCAACCCCCCTCTCGCCACCGCCGTGCGCTGGGGAACACGAGCTGCCGCTAGTCGTCCCCGTAGGGGAGGAGCGCCAGCTCCATATCTTGGAGCATGTTGTTTGGAGTATCAATCCTGATGACGACAGGCAGGCAGGCCTTCTTAGCCTCTATGTTTTGCATATTCGGCGTATCTTACCGCCGCTTCATGACGAACAGCTCGTCCACCTCTCCCAGATCAGGGGATGGGAAAACCTGCGGACTCCGCACGCGGATCAGGACGTCGACGGCGCGCCTCGCCGCGATACCGCGCTGTCACCGTCTGTATTCGTGGCGGACGGCCTGCCTGCTCTGCGTTCCAGCGAGCGCGCCTTTTATGTGCAGATTCTCCATCCTCGGCGCGAGAAAGCCGCATCATCGGCAGTGGCACAGACAAGCACCTGAGCCAGGCGCACCGCCACATCGGCACTGGACTGACTACGTCGACCAGCAGGACAGGCCCCCGCCGCTGTGGGATGGACGCCGATGGGTTTGGCCAGGCCGCGCCCTTGCGGGGATGGTGCCGCATACACGGCGTGCCTCATGCAAGAACGGCTCCAGGTGGCTGGCAAGGGCCAGCCAGTCGGTGGTCATGAATCACCACCGTAGCAGCGCACGCTGGGTCCGTTCTCGACGGGCCACTGGCTTTAAGTATGACTTGCTTCGCACGGCACACAGGCATACATGCGAGAATTGCAAGGATAGCAGATACATTTCTCCCCCCCCCTCTATCGCCGTCCCCATAGCTAGAATACAGCCCCGTCGCACCGCATCGCGTCGCATCGCGCAGCCAGCTCCTCCGACGTCCATGATACAGCCAGCCAGCCATCTCCCAGCCCAAAGACCCCCATGAAAGCCAAAGCTGAAGCTGACGAGCAGACCAGAGCCACTCTACAGATGCCATCTCCCCCCCTTCCAAAATTAACCCGCCGTGACACCCCCACCCCCTCCCCCCCCGACCCACCCCCCCCACCTTCCAATCAAAAAAAAAAAAAAAAAACCACCCACAAAAACACTCCCCACAAAAGCCCGAGCCCGGAACCCCCCCTCCACAAAACA
>Ga0123337_10001691_pt1 | contig 27461 bp, 18 predicted proteins | sample frozenSSSSmetaG_FD_89792 | JGI IMG/M metagenome (GOLD analysis project Ga0123337, IMG submission 89792) | Glacier valley bacterial and archeal communities from Borup Fiord, Nunavut, Canada, to study Microbial Dark Matter (Phase II) -... | ecosystem: Environmental > Aquatic > Freshwater > Ice >...
AGCTCTCTGATCTTAATATATTTTACAAAATGGTAAAAAGCATTAAACACAGACCAATAGAAACCACTCATTCCATTGAGCATATTCAATTCAATGAAATAATACTTCAGAAAATTTAATGGAATAGCAAGGATAATTATAAGTAACGACCTTGTCTTCCCTTTCTGGTAAGCCATCTCGGCTCCGTAGCTTGAATACTTATTGAACTTATTAAAATATTGGGAAATACTGCGGTAACTGTAATGAAGTATATTATTCTTAAACTTTTTCTGCTGTCCGTCTACCACTATCTTTTCATGTACTTTACGGTCATCGAAATTACCCGCCTCTTTATTAAACAGGCGCAGAAAATAACGCCATGCTTCTTTTCCATACCTGAATTCCTTGCCCATAAAGACAAAAGTCATGGGAATAAGATATCCCGCCGCCTGCGGGTCTTTCATTTCTTCTTTTATTTCTTCTACAAGTTTGTCGGAAAGTACCTCATCTGCATCAAGGCATAATACCCATTTATTCCTGGCGAGGGAAACAGCAAATTGTTTTTGTGCTCCATATCCATCAAACTGCTTATGGTATATTTTGCAGCCGTATCTTTTGCATACTTCAATAGTATTGTCAGTGCTTCCACTGTCAACAATAATGATTTCATCGCACCAGGTTAGCTTTGGTAATGACTTTCGTAAATTATTTTCTTCATTGCAAGTGATGATGACCGCACTTAAAAGTTGCATATCGGACGCTTAACTGTTTAGAGTTTTATAACAGGATGGAATAGTAGTAGAAATTTGCGCCAAAAATCAATATTTAATCTGACAATTCCTATAGGGGTTTTACTATATTTTGATCAAACAGGAAAATCTTGTCTGCTATCAATGAAATAATGGTATTAAGTCGGCGCTGGTTATTATTACCGTTTTACCTTCAGCTATCAGCCATAAGCAGATTGATGGAATAAAAATTTTTGGGAAAACCGGCAAACTCGCTGACCTGAGATTAAGAAAAGCGCCTGACTAAAGTTCCAGCAAAGCTTTCATTGGATCTTTCCCAAACAGCAGTGCCTCGGGATTTTCAAGTAACTCTTTTACCCTCACAAGAAAACTTACCGATTCACGTCCATCTATAATTCTATGATCATAACTTACAGCCAGGTACATCATCTGCTTTACGACAACCTGTCCATTAACAGCAATCGGCCTTTCCTGAATTTTATGCATACCCAGGATAGCAGACTGAGGAATGTTGATGATAGGGGTACTCATAAGAGATCCAAACACACCACCATTTGTAATGGTGAATGTGCCACCCTGCATTTCTTCCATCGTCAACTTACTTTCTTTTGCTTTAGTGGCAAGTTCAACTACTTTCTTTTCGATTTCCGCCATGCTTAAACTTTCCGCGTTGCGGATAACCGGTACTACCAGTCCTTTTGGCGCGGAAACCGCTATGGAGATATCACAATAATCGTGATAGATGATCTCGTCTCCATCGATATAAGCATTTACTGAAGGCCATTCCTGTAAAGCAAAACATACCGCTTTAGTGAAAAAACTCATAAAGCCCAGGTTTACACCATGCTTTTTATTAAAGGCTTCTTTATTTTTTGCGCGCAATTCCATTATACGGCTCATGTCCACTTCATTAAAAGTGGTGAGCATAGCGGTGGTGTTCTTTGCCTCAACCAGTCTTCTTGAAATTGTCTTGCGAAGATTACTCATCTTCTCTCTTTTCTCTTCCCGGCTAAACAGTGGCTTTCCTATTGACCTGCCAGGATTACTCAGGGCTTCGAGGACATCGCTTTTTAAAATTTTACCATTAAAACCCGATGCGGTGACTGATTTAGGATCAACCTTTTTGTCGGCGATGATAGCAGCAGCTACGGGAGATGCCTTCATATCATTCGGCGTTACCAGAACCGGATCTTCCGCAGCAGGCTTAGCTTCAGGCGCTATGACCATTGATTTTGGCGCTTCCTGTTTTACAGGTTCCGGGGCAGCCGGAGTATTGCTTTCCGGTTTAGCAGCTGCTTCATCAATCTTAGCAACTACATCACCAATCTTCAAAGTGTCTCCTTCTTTGCCAATAGTTTTTAAAATGCCTGCCTTTTCAGCGTTTACTTCAAAAGTGGCTTTTTCACTTTCAAGCTCGGCTATCACTTCGTCCCTGTTTACATAGTCACCATCCTTCTTTAACCATTTTATGAGTGTTACTTCACTTATTGATTCGCCTATCGTTGGAACTTTAATATCGATCATAAAAAAATTTCGAGTTTGGAAGATTGCTGTCTGTCCAGCCTGTTAAAATTAAATCTGTACTATTCAATTACTTTATCATACTCGCCTCTGTGTAATGTTAATTACAAAATATCTGAAATAATTCGCTATCACTTATAAGTCCTTCAATAGATGACAGACATTTCCTCCTGACAGCTGACTGCTGACTGCTGACAGCTGCTAGCTTCTTCTAAATACTAAACGCCGTTTCAATAATTTCTTCCTGCTCCTGTTTATGCACTTTGGAATAACCGGAGGCAGTAGAAGCACTCGGCTGACGACTGATAACACCGAAGTTAACAGACTTTAGATTCATTTGTAAAAATGATGCCGCCCCCATATTCAATGGCTCTTCCTGCACCCAGAACCAGGTTGCTTTATTGTACTTCTGGTAAAGCGCTTCCAGCTTTCTGAATGGGAGAGGATAGATCTGTTCCACCCTTACCAGCGCGATATCTTTTCTATTATCTTTCAACTGGCGCTCCGCCATATCAAAATAAATTTTGCCTGAACAAAATAAAACTTTTTTTACCATGACGGCATCACCAACATAGATATCATCTACTACCTCTTTAAACCTGCCATCGATGAATTCCTCTTTCTTTGAATAGCTTCCGGCATAGCGAAGATTTGCCTTTGGCGAAAATACAATCAGCGGCTTCCTGAAAGGCCACGCAATCTGCCTTCTTAATGCATGAAAAAGATTCGCGGCGGTAGTGATATTAACTATCACCATATTATACTCTGCACACATTTGAAGGAACCGCTCCATTCGTGCACTGCTGTGTTCAGGGCCTTGTCCTTCATAACCGTGGGGCAAAAGCATTACTATACCGCTCATCTTTTGCCATTTGGTTTCAGCGGCGGCGATAAACTGATCGATCATGGTTTGAGCGCCGTTAGCAAAATCACCGAACTGCGCTTCCCACAAAACCAATGCATTAGGATTGGCTATAGAGTAACCATATTCAAACCCGAGTACGCCATATTCACTTAGTAATGAATTATAAATTCTAAAGATACCTTCCGCGTCAGGTATCCTGCTTAACCGGTTATATTTCTCGTCTGTGTTCTCATCCCTCAGCACGGCATGACGGTGAGAAAATGTACCCCGCTGTACATCCTGTCCACTCATTCTTACATCATATCCTTCTTTTAAAAGACTTCCATACGCCATCAATTCACCGGTTGCCCAGTCAATTTTAGACTCATCGGTATACAGTTTGATTTTTTCCTGGATTAGTTTTTCGACCTTGCGCAGAGGCTTAAAATTTTCAGGCCATAGCATCAGGGCGTCAAAAATAATTTTAAAGGAAGCTTCATCGATAGCGGTTAGCGGTGATTCTTCAAAATCTTTAGCATTTGCTTTTCTAAGATCCTGCCACCACAGTTCAGGTTTCTGGAACGTATAAGGAAGCGGGTGCTGTTTGATGTCGTCAAGGCGTTCCTGCAACTGTGACCAGAAAGTTTTCTCCAGTTCAATGGCAAGTTCGGCATCTATTGAACCGTTGGCAATAAGCATCTGAGAGTAAACCTCCCTTGGATTAGGATGCTTATCAATCAATGCATACATAAGCGGCTGCGTATATTTAGGGTCGTCCCCTTCGTTGTGGCCATGCTTGCGGTAACAAACCATATCTATAAAAACATCACAGTTAAATTCCTGCCTGTAACGGGTGGCTACTTCGGCAACTTTAACTACTGCTTCGGGATCATCACCATTAACATGAAAAACCGGCGCCTGAACCGTAGCAGCCAGGCTGGTACAATAGTCGGAAGTTCTTGCATCATCAAAATCGGTGGTAAATCCTATCTGGTTATTTATAACGAAGTGAATGGTGCCACCGGTATAATAGCCGTTCAGTCCACTCATCTGGATAATTTCATAAACAATACCCTGACCGGCAAGCGATGCATCACCATGGATTAATATTGGAAGAATCTTATCGTATTCGCTTTCATATATTACATCTGCTTTGGCCCTGGCAAAACCAATTACCACAGGATCAACGGCTTCAAGGTGAGATGGATTTGGACATAACTGCAGGTTGATAATTTTACCATCGGGAGTGGTATGTTCGGCCCTGAAACCCAGGTGGTATTTCACATCACCGCTTCCCATTGTCTGGTCAGGAATAGCGGTACCTTCAAACTCGTTGAATATTTGCTCATATGTTTTGCCCAGGATATTAGCAAGGATGTTAAGTCGTCCCCGATGTGCCATCCCGATTACTACTTCCTGAACGCCCCCATCGGCACCGGTGTTAATAATAGCATCCAGTGCCGGAATCGTTGTTTCTCCGCCTTCCAGCGAAAAACGTTTCTGTCCTATATATTTTGTATGAAGGAATTTTTCAAACATTACTCCCTCATTCAGCTTGGTAAGGATACGCCTTTTTTTCTCTGTAGGAAGCGGCTGGGTAAAACCCTTTTCCATCGCATCAGTAAGGAAATCTACTTTCTTCTGGTTGCTGATATATTTAAACTCTATGCCCACATGAGAAGCATAGACAGCCTGGAGATGAGAAAGAATATTTTTTAAAGAAGTTGTACCCAGGCCAAGCAGGCTGCCTGCCTGGAATTCTTTTTCAAGATCGGCATCCGTAAATCCGTAAAAGGAAAGATTGATATTAGCGCCCCGGTCTTTGCGGGGACGTATTGGGTTTGTATTAGCCAGCAGATGGCCTTTATTGCGATAGCCAAGGATAAGGCGGTAAACGCTTATCTCGCGCTTCCAGTTACTTTCCGCGGCAACCGGTTTGTCAGAGGTTGTTGAAGATAAACCGTTGGCGCGGTTCCCTGTACCGTTAGCCTTAGAGAAATTATCGTTGGCAGCGGAATCGTTTTTGGAACCGGTGAGCGCAAAATCGAAGCCTTCAAAAAATTTTCTGAATTCAAGGTCCACGCTTTCAGGATTCTTAGTAAAATCCTGGTATAAACTTTCTATGAAAGAGGGGGATGAATTAGTGATATATGAGAAATCTTTCATCGGTTGTAATTTATTGTGCAGATAATATTCGTTTAAAAATCACGCCATAAGGCAGGCTTACTTTTAATCTATCGAAGGTCTGCCTTGTTATTTGATACCAAAACAGGTTTACAAACCTACATGATTTTGATGAATCATCTGATGAATTTGAAGGTCTGATTAACTATTTAACGTTAAGCCGCTGGCTAACAAATTATCGGCATGTAAGCATGTAATTTTTTAATACTGTCTGGCTACCAGACACTGATTTTATTGCTAACTTATGTAACTTGGCAACCCTGGTACAATTTAATTTATTTTAACGAGTGATTATTTAATATTTGGTATCATCAACCTTCCATCCTACTTTTGCAATCCTAAATTTTCGAGAATGGCAAATCATAAAGCTACAAAAAAAGACATGCGTCAGGCTGCTAGTCGCAGGGATAGAAACCGTTATTATGGCAAAACTACCCGTAACGCTATCAGAACATTAAAAGAGAACAAAGAAAAGTCTGCTTTTGACGAAGGATTGATTTCAGTTAATTCTATGATTGACAAATTGGCTAAGCGTGGTATCATTCATAAAAATAAGGCCGCCAATTTAAAAAGCAAGCTGGCGAAAAAGTCAAATGCTTTAGCTGCAACAACACAATCTCCGTCTACTCCTGAAGTTGCTTCTTAGTTTTATATTCAGAATTAATATACTACCTGCTGATTTTCCAGCAGGTTTTTTTGTGCGCTGAAATAAACCGGTCTATATTATCAAAACGGTTAAATTAATTTCAACAGATCAAACCCTTAACTTAGATATTGAAATCGAAACTAATTCATGAGATTACTTACATTGCTTTTATTATCAATAACATTAGCCGCCGGTGCACAGGATTACCAAACACTATTCGAAAAAAGCAAAGGCACCCAGACTCCTGACTATGCAGCGATAATTTCTTTTTATAAAAAACTTGATAAAGCCTCGCCCAAACTATTTCTTAAAGAAATGGGGATGTCAGATTCCGGATTTCCTTTACACCTTGCATTGTTTTCTAATGACGGAAAATTCGATCCTGCAAAATGGCATATACAGCACAAAACAGTGTTGCTGATAAATAACGGCATTCATCCAGGCGAGCCCGACGGGATAGACGCCTGCATGTCACTCATCCGCGACCTGGTAACTGGTAAAAAAACGTTACCTGATAATATAGCGCTGGCAATAATTCCTGTTTATAATATCGGCGGCTGTTTAAACCGCAGTGTAAACTACCGTGTCGACCAGAACGGTCCGGAAGCATTCGGATTCCGGGGCAACGCTCAAAACCTGGATCTTAACAGGGATTTTATAAAATGCGATTCAAAAGAAGCAAGGTCTTTTACTCAATTATTTCATTTGGTAGACCCTGATATCTTTGTTGACAATCATGTAAGCGATGGTGCGGATTATCAACATATCATGACACTGATAACTTCTCAGCATGATAAGCTGGGCGGGCAAATGGGGAGTTACCTGAATAAAACATTTGAACCGGCTTTATACCAGTCTATGAAAAGCAAAGGCTATGATCTCGTTCCTTATGTAAATTTTTTTGGTGAGACACCCGACAATGGCTGGCCTGAATTTTTTGACAGCCCACGGTATTCAAGCGGCTATGCCACCCTCTGGAATTGTTTTGGTTTCACCACCGAAACACATATGCTGAAACCTTTTGATCAAAGGGTTAAATCAACCTATGCATTGATGCAATCATTCATAGATTTTGCCACCGATAATGCCGATTCCATACAATCACTTCGCAGGCTGACAAAGCAAAACGTTCAAACGGCCACTTCATTTCCTATTAGGTGGAAAGTAGACAACGCCCAGTATTCCGACGTTATTTTTAAAGGTTATGAAGCCGGCAGAAAAACAAGTGAAGTATCAGGTTTGCCAAGGTTATTTTACGACAGGAATAAATCGTTTGAAAAGAAAATTAAATTTTATAACACTTATACTGTAACAACTTCTGTACAGAAGCCGGTAGCCTATATCATTCCACAAGGCTGGTGGAAGGTGACCGATTTGCTGAGATTGAATAAGGTAACTATGCGACGGCTCCCAAAAGATACTGCCATTGAAGTGGAAGTGTACCAGGTAACAGATTATAAAACCACCGCCCGCCAGTATGAAATGCACCATCCTAACAGTGATGCAACAGTGACTACCGTAAAGCAAAAGTATTCATTTCGTAAAGGTGATTATTATATCCCGATGAACCAGGAAGCCAACCGCTTTTTAACGGAGGTACTCGAACCGCAAAGCAATGACTCTTACTTTGCATGGAATTTTTTTGATGCCATACTCGGACAAAAAGAAGGTTACAGTGATTACATGTTTGAAGATAAGGCAGCTCAGTTTTTGAAAAGCCATCCCGGTATAAAATCCAAACTTGATGAAAGAAGAATACAAGACACTGCTTTTGCAAAAGATGGTCGGGCACAGCTTGACTTTGTTTTTAAAAATTCTCCTTACTTTGAGCCTGATTATTTACGTTACCCGGTGTTTAGAGTGATGTGAGACTTTGGAGTTGATATCATTAGCAGTAAGCAGTCAGCTATCAGAAAACCAATATCAGATTATCTTTCCTCCTGATTAATGATTAATGATAGCTGAAAGTAAACCCGTCGATTATAATTAATTTAACACCAGCTTTCAATACATCAAATCACATTCAGTTCCTATGCGAATCTTACTTCTTTTTATAATCATTCTGGAGGTGAAATTATGCATTGCTCAAAGAAATGATACGCTGACAAAATATCTTGATAAAAATCTTTCATTTACCAATAAGGCTGGAATGATGTATCCCGCAATAGCCTATCCTGATAAAGGTCACTGGATATTAAGAGCGTTTTATCCTGACGACTCCATTATCGCAGAGGTTTATTTCATGGATAAAAAACTAACTATCAATGACGGCACATTGTTTATTAATTATCCCAAAGGTGTGCCTGCCGTAAGAGGTACCTACCGTAACAATTACCGCTCCGGAGTATGGAAATCGTGGTACCAGAATGGCCAGTTAAGAGATTCCGGCTCATTAGTGAATGATGTGCTTACAGGTACATGGCTAACCTATTATGCTGATGGCAGGCTGATGACCCGGGCTCATTTTAATGAGCAAATCGGATCTACGGGATTATCGCCGCTGGTAGCCGCAGACAAAAATTCGCTGTTAAATTTTCCACCCGCCATTGCAATTAAAACCGGTCTTTATGAGACCTGGCATCCGAATGGACTAAGACAGGATTCAGGCGTCTATCAAAAGGATATCAAAACCGGTTTCTGGAAAGCTTGGTATAAGAACGGGCAGCCTGAATCGGAAGGTTCTTATGACGCCGTTGAACACTTGCAGGGCGACTGGAATTTTTACAGGGAAAATGGAAGTCTAAGCACTCAGGAAAAATATGCAGATAACAAATTGACAGACCTCAAATGTTTTGATGAGAACGGAAATGCTACCGGCAGCTTCTGCAGCATCGCCAAGCCACCGGTTTTATTAGGCACTCCTTACGACTGGGAAAATTTTTTTGAAACACACCTGGTGTGGTCAAAAGAAACGATTAGAAAAAGCAAAGGGGGTACTACTACTGTTCGCTTTACAATCGGCAAAGATGGAAAACTTGTTAACCACACCCTGCTTGATTCACCCGATGCAATGGTTACAGCAGATATAGAAAAAGTAATCCGTCTTATGAAGGAGTGGTCGCCGGCTATCTTACATAACCGGCCTCTGGAATATAGTTTTGAGCATTCAATACCGTTCTATCCTCAATAATTTTTTTTAAGCGCAGCCGAAAAGCCTCTGTGGTTAAAAATACTATTGAACCACAACAACTCCACCACCATTATACGAATGATACTCGCCGTTATACATGGCGTCGGCGCTTACGGGTCCCATATGATAAATGCCGGGTGATACCGCCCTTACAGCATAATAATAAGTTTGCTTCTTACTATTCAGATCCACAAATAAATTAATCCTGTCATCCCTTACATCTAGTTGCGTTGGGGTGCCTGCGTCTTTTATCCATTCCATTCCCGGTATCTCTTTAGTCCTGGGATTTTCAATTTCAAAACCCGCCGGCAAAAGATCTGTTATTACAATATTGTCCAAACTACCTGAATAAGATTTTTCAAGGGTAACCTGCACCACTATCAAATCATTTTGTTTGAAACTATTGCCTGTCATTACCCTGCCATAGCGATCAAAGAATTTTCTTCTCACCTTAATATAGCTGTCCTCTTCTTTGTAGTTACCGCTGTAGCTGATACCTTCACTTTGCCACCAATAATAAAGGCGTCCCTGTCCTTTCGTTACAATTTCTATTTTCAGTCCGCCCAGTTCTTTAGCTCCAAGATGAACAGGGGCATCAGTTACTTTTGCAATTACTTTACCGTTCACTTTTATATCTGCCGTTACAGTAGATTTAGCGGAAGACCTTGACAGTTTTCCCAGTGCAAGAAAACTAAAAGCACTTTCCTGAGTGCTATACCAGTTCCGCTGTTTTAACTTCTCCGCCACATGCCTTGCCATCACCGGCACCTGCGCGTTAGCGGGATCTACATCAATCAATACATTCAATGCTATGGCTTCATCGCGGATGTCTGAATAAAAACTTCCGCCTGTTTGCGGCACGGAAACTTCCCCGCTAAAAGATGTTGGCAACAGTTCTCTAAAACTATTTTTGTCTCCTGACAAAGCATACGTCGCCGCTAATAAATACCGGCAATCAAGACTAAGCATTTGCTGATTAGCTTTGTAATAGTTCATCACACTTATATTCGGTCGGGATGCCATAGCAAGCACATATAAACCGTATATCATTTCTTTGGGCGCGATCTTCTTCTGTTGAGTGCGGTTATAATAATAGTTGATGGTTTGTTTATTCTTCTCTTTATTATTAATATAAGAAAGCAATGTTTCAATAAGCGATTTATCTACTTCATATCCGGCCTTCTGCGCTTCAAGGAGAAATTGCGCTGCATAAATACTTACCCACCAGTTCTCCGTCCCTTCATTGTCCCATAACATGATAGCGCCATTGTATAACTGACGCATTTTTATTTTACGGATAGCTTCCTGGATATTATAATTGGCGTTTAATGAATTGCCCTTACTAACTAAAGTGGTAGCAAGGTCGCTGTAATATAGCTGTGGAAAAGCTGCTGACACAGCTTGTTCCGTGCATCCATATGGATACTGTACCAGGTATTTCAGCTGGCTGCCTAGTTCCAATGCGGGAGACCTGCTTACTACCAGGTTGTAATCTGTGCTGGCCGTCATAAAGTCGCTGGTGCCAATAGCTACTATTTCTTCAGCATTACCATTCACTGACCCGCTGCCCGTCATCTTCTGCAGTGTAGAGGCTGGCCTGACAGACAACTCCGTTTCATCGATAAACTGCTCTCCCATTCCTTTAACGATAACCTTTACTTTACCAACATTAACCGATGGAGCAGCAACCACCTGGAAAACGGCACGACCTTCACTGTTTGCGTTGACACTAACACTTGAGCTATTGCTGCCAACTATTTGCAAGGGGCCGGTGACCTGAATGGTGGCAACTGCAGTTGTATTGGAAGCGGTAGTGTTGGTAATGGTTACAGGGACAGATACCGTATCTTTCGGACTTAAAAAACGGGGCAGCGCGGTACTTACTACAATCGGGTCCGCAACTTTTATAGCGTTTTCCCCCGAACCGAAATTTTGATCTTTATAAGCAACTGCCATCAGCCTGACCTGACCACTGAAAGCCGGGATATCAAACTCAAAATTAGCCTGCCCGTTACCGTTAGCCTTCGTTATTCCGCTCCAGTAAGAAAGTATCTTCACCCTTTTGTTGGGCATCGGGTTGGAGCGCTTGCTCATATCCAGGTTACCATCTCCACCGGTGCTGCTTAACCGCGCTTTTATTTCGGGTAATAAAAGCTGATACATATCGAAGGCGCCAACTTCCAGGGCTTTCTTCGCGTAGAAGTAATCATAAGGATCGGGTGTTTTAAAGTCAGACACCTGTAACACACCATTGTCAACCGCTGCCAGGGTGATAAAACTTCCAGGCGCTGAGTTTATGGTAACCTTCTGATGGGTTCGGGAACGCACCGCCTTCGCCGCAATGATTTCTACAGCAAGCTTCCTGCTTTTTTCTTCTACTGTTATCGATTGAAATCCATGTGCAACAGTTAAAGGAATATCAGAAACGTCATGCGGTTTAATAAGCGTTGCCGTGATATAAACATTAGGTACATACGCTGCCGCTAGTTTGAGATCAAGAGAAACGGAACGCTTGTCTACATTTACGTACTGGTATGAAACAACTTTGTCTGTTTCCATTGTTACCAGCATCTTTCCGCTGAAAGGGGTTTTGAATAATACTTTGGCGTTTTCACCAGAGAGGTAAGATGATTTGTCTGTCTGGATGTCGATGCTTCCTTCAGTGTTAACTTCAAAAGAACTATTCTGCCCGCCCCAATTGCCATAACTATAAAATGATCTGCTGACATAATTGTTAACACCGGGAAGGGATACCCGCACTTCATATTCACCGGGGATACGCGGAGCAAAAGAATAGAAAGTTTTTTCACCCGATACCGATACTATGTTACCGGAAATCAATTTATCCTGCTTTTGAGAATTGTACCTGAAATAATTCCCTGACTTGGCAAGCACTGTCCTGTACTCATGCTTTATAACTTTTACTTCTGCTTTGGCATTATTTAACAAGGCCTCGTTTTTATCTACCGCGATAATGGGAAAATTTATACTTTGATTTAACGGGTAATAACCGGACTCATCTTCTCCCAACCCTAAAAATACATTTTGAGTATATATGTCAGCTGAAGCGCTGCGACTTACCGGGCGCCCGGTTTCATCAAATACGGTAGCAAAGAATGTAGCCCGCAGGATTCCTATATTGTTATAAGTATCCGGAACTTTAAATGACTCGTGGGCATCGCCATTTTGATCTGTCTTTCCTTCTCTTACTACTTTGTCGAAAAAACTATTCTGGTTAGCCAGATTAAAGTTGTAACGATCATATTTTTTTACGCTGAAAGATTTTTGTTTTGTTTGAATTTCCGTTTCATAGTTCCGGTTAGAAGCAGGCGGACCAAAGAAATTTACAGCGTTGATGTGGAGGTCAGCAGTTTCGCCGGGTTTAAGTGCTGGCTTATCTAATTCGGCTTTTACTTTAATCCTGTCGGGAACAAATTCTTCTATCATAAAAGATTTTGCCGATAACAAAATATCGTTGGAAGTGTACAATTCCAGCGAGTAACTACCGGTAATGGCTACCGGTGAGATAGTGATATTACCTTCCACTGAACCCTGTTCATTCAATGTTTTTCTAAACGTTTTTAACTCTTTGCCATTGGGTTGAAGAAACTTTAATTTCAATGGCACTTCTCCCGGTGATTTCCAGACAGGGTTACGGACGATCACTGAAAAATTCACTGTTTCTCCCGGCCGGTAAATATCTCTTTCAGCATAAATAAAAGCATCCAATCCTGTGCTGTTGCTATGTTTACCACCTGCATCAAATCTTGATAACTCCACTTTTGTCTGGGTAAATGGCAGGTAATTAAAATCGGTTGCAGTTTTAGCGATTATCATCGCGGGCCTAAACCCGGCAAACTCTTTACGGGTATAAATAATTTCCGCTACTCCGTCAACATTTGTAGCGCCCGTACCTAATAACTGGTTATTGCTGCCATACACAAACAGGTTTACACCATTCATCGCCGAAGCTGTTCTTATGGAGTTGGCAAAGACAACCATTTTATCATTTCCTTCCTTTGCTATCAAACCGATATCCGACATCGAAATAAACCTGTTGTCACTTATCCAGTAATCTTTTTTTGAACGAATGGAGATATGATAAATACCTTTAAAATCAGGCAGCCTTTCAGCTATATCAAAAGTAAACAAGTTACTTTGTCCATATTTAGGAAGCAGTCTTGTTTCAATTTCTTTCTCATAAACAACATCACCAAACGTAGCGTCATTTTGCTCATTATTATAATTGTCTTCATTATTTTTTACTGTCTCTCTTGCATTATATCCGTAGCGTGCTGCAGCGATTAAATTGTTTTCATATATCCTCGAGATGATAACTTTTACTTTAGGGACATTTGTTAGTTTCACTTCTATGTTCTTCAAACCCTGCGCGGATAAATAAATACCTTTACTGTTTGCAAAACTTATGGAAGGCTCTAATGCGCCGAAAGCAAAGCTGTTATTATAGCCATCTTTTAATACACCACCAATGCGCCCGCGTAATCCTTTAACTATTTTAAGCTCATAACTTTTGGCCATATCAAAGTTTTCACTGGTGATTGTAAACCCGTCTTCCGTTGGCTCCGCAGTAAACTTTATTACAGGAGTAAATGAAATAGCGGATGCAAGGCTGGCCACTACTACGGGCTGACTTGTTCTCACCGAGATAGTACCGGTAGTTCCATTGTGGTCGGGTACAACGTCGTTAATGTTCAATACAAGCGGCGAAGGAATAATTGATTTTATTTCAAAAGGTTCATTGGTGCTGTTAGTACCTCCTTCCGGCAGCAAACCTTTGTCAATAAATATTTTTGAATCATACTCTTTGTCTACAGCTTTTATATTCAGCACACGAACGGTTATCTTGCTGTTTGCCGACAAAGTTTGCAACATAAAATCAGCCGGTTTACCATTCACTTCAATTTTTAGTTTCTCTTTTATCAAACCAGGGCTGACAGGATAATTAAAATAAAGATCGATTTGAGGCGCGGCGGCGTTGGTGTTTTCATCCTGCAATACCCATGCGATATTATTTGATTCAAGGTTTAAATCCGGCGTTCTGAATACCAGGTCTTCTTCCTTTTTAAGTCGCCCGAATTTTGACTGACGTAGTATCACATTATTTAAAACTGCTTTAAAAGATGTTGCCGGCGGAAGCGGTTTAGAAGGAGAAAATACAAGCTCATCAGGACGCTCCCATCGAAACTGTCCTTTGATCGAAGGTTCAAAACTCACGAAGGCCGTAGAGTCCCAGCGGTTCAGTATCGAATCCGGTACCAACGCATCGCTGAAATGAAAAGTCAGGTTTCCAAGTTGCGGCACTTCGTTTTTTGCCGTTGTGGCATCCATGCTAACCACTGTTCTATTGCACGAAGAGACGACAAGCAGCAATGCCGCAGTAATAAATAAATAAACATTCTTAATCATATAACTTTTTTAGGGTTGTTCAGGGTAGAAGATAAATGATAACTATGCATGAAGTCAACTACAAATTATGCATTAATTTTTATCATGGTCCGTTTTAATGAAAATCATAACAACTGGTTTAGCCACGAAGACACGAAGGCACACCAGGAACTTTTATTTTTTCCTATCCCCTGTGCCTCCGTGCCTCCATGGTTCAAAAGTTTCCTGGCAGGGTTAGCTAAATTTTAATCAGCTTTACTTTTTAATTTATCCTGGCTTTGACAGAAACTTATTATTTTAAGGGCCGGATGGAATGTTACTGTTATGACAATTAAAAAATTTATTCAAAAAAGTATTATCAGGAAAACACTTATTACCATTCTTTCAATTGGCATACTATTAATTTCATTAAGTATTGCTTTTCCGCTTCCCGATAAAATAGAATATTCAACCATCATAACAGATAACAAACAGCAAGTGATTCATGCTTATCTTACAAGCGATCAGAAATGGCGGATGAGAACGGAAGCCGCTGATATCTCACCATTACTAAGGAAAACGATTATAGAAAAAGAAGATAAATATTTTTACTACCATCCGGGCATCAATCCTTTATCTGTAATAAGAGCAGTCGCTAAAAATATTTTTCATTTTAAAAGAACCTCGGGAGCCTCTACTATTACTATGCAGGTGGCGAGGGCATTGGAACCAAAGCAAAGGACCCTGTTTAATAAAACCAGGGAAATGTTCAGGGCATTACAACTTGAGTGGAAGTATTCAAAAGAAGAGATACTGCAATTGTATCTTAACCTGGTACCTTACGGTGGCAATATCGAAGGTGTGAAATCCGCATCATTACTTTATTTTAACAAATCACCAGATCATTTGTCGCTGGCGGAAATTATGGCTCTTTCGATAATTCCGAACCGCCCGTCCTCACTGGTGATAGGAAAAAGCAATGCACATATATTAGTAGAAAGAAATAAATGGCTGAGAAGATTTGCCCGCGAAAAAGTATTTACCGACAAAGAGATTGAAGATGCCTTGCATGAGCCACTGACGGCAAGCCGGGGATCAGCGCCCCGGCTCTTACCGCAACTCTCTTATAAACTTAAAAAACAAGGTGGTGATATTATAAACACTAATATTGAATTAAATACGCAGCTCAAAGTAGAGAAGCTGGTACAGGATTATGTACGATTTTTGTATTTTAAAAATATCCGCAACGCCGCGGTTATAGTGATCGATAACAGTTTACACAAAGTAATAAGTTATGTTGGCTCCGCTAATTTTCTCGATACCATTGATGGCGGGCAAGTGAACGGCGCTGCCGCGATAAGACAACCAGGCAGCACTTTAAAACCTTTACTCTATGGCCTGGCGATAGACGCAGGATTGATGACACCACAATCTGTAATGACTGATATAGCTGTTAACTACAATGGATATGCGCCGGAGAACTACGACAAAAAATTTAATGGTTATGTTACCCTTGAATATGCTTTGGAACATTCTCTTAACATACCCGCCGTAAAAACGTTGCGTGCCACCGGAAAGAATACGCTTGTGCAAAAGTTAGCCGACTGTGACTTTGACCAGATAAAAAAAGACCAGTCCAGGTTAGGACTGTCGATGATACTGGGTGGATGTGGCGCAAGCCTGGAAGAGCTCACCGGCTTGTATTCCAGCTTTGCACGGGAAGGGGTTTATATAAAACCGGCATTTACTAAAAGCGATATCGATCAACCAAAAAAAAGAATACTGTCAACAGCGGCAACTTTTATGATCAATGACATTTTATCAAAAATTAACAGGCCCGACTTCCCGGTAAACTGGCAAAGCACGGAACGCATGCCTAAGATCGCCTGGAAGACAGGAACTTCCTACGGCCGCCGGGATGCCTGGAGCATTGGTTATAATAAAAAATTTACCGTTGGAATATGGACAGGAAATTTTTCAGGGTTAGGCATTCCGGAATTGAGCGGCGCCAATACCGCCACACCGTTGCTTTTTAAAATTTTCAACAGTATAGATTACGACAGTGATGAAGAATGGTTTCAGCAACCTAAAAATTGTGATACAAGAATAGTTTGCGCTGAAACAGGATTAATCCCCAGTGAAGATTGTAAAGAGGTAAGGATGGATTATTTCATCCCGCTTGTTTCATCGATCGTTAAATGCAATAACAGCGAAGAAGTGATAGTATCGGCAGATAATAAAATTTCTTATTGCAAAAATTGTATGCCGGAGAATGGTTACAGGAAAAGAGTGTTTAAAATTATAGCACCTGAGATGCAGGCATATTTTGCAGAAAGGAAAATAGCTTATGATAAAATTCCGCCGCATAATTCTGACTGTGAAAAGATTTTTCATGAAGGCGTCCCCCAGATTATTTTTCCTTCGGATAATTCAGAATACCTTATCAGTAAAAAGAATGCTGAACCTTTGCAACTTGTGTGCAATGTAAGCAGTGATGTAAACAAAGTATTCTGGTATATCGATAACAAGTTTTACAAATCAACACCTGCAGGTACAAAACAATTTTTTATCCCGGCAGAAGGTCCGGTAAAGATTTCCTGCACAGATGATAAGGGAAGGAATAAAGATATCCGGATAACGGTGAGGTATGTGAACCTGTGAAAGTGAGGTGTGCGCGGCGAAGCGTTTATTCCTTCTTCACACTTCCTGCGCCGCTTACTTTCTGACTAACATCTTTTGCATTGCCTTTATAAGATACAGTGCCGGCCCCGCTTACACGGGCGTCAAGTTTAACGCTGGCATATACTTCAGCATCACCAGCACCTGAGATAACAACTTTGGTATTCTCTGAAAGCATGTCATAACAATGAGCATTGGCCGCACCACTTAACTGAAGGTCAAAATCTTTTGTTTCCCCTTTTAAATTAACCGTGCCACTTCCGCTAATCCGTATATCCAGCGCAGGGGCATCCACCTGCATTTTTATATCACCCGCGCCACTAACGTGCATTTTCATATTTTCTCCATTGTTGATTTTACCCTGGCCGTTGATATCACATGCACCGGAGACGTTAATACTTTTAAAAACCGGCGCTGTTACATACACCAGCATGTCACCTGTAGGATTAAGATTATACCCATCCCTGCTTTTTATAATAAGCTTGTCGCCTTCCTGTTTAACCTCAACATATTGAATCAGGTTCTCATCTGTTTCAATCTGTATTTTCTTAACATCACCCTGGGCAATAATAACTTTCATTGCGCCTCTTACATCAAGGCTGTTGAATGCCGATACTACGCGTTCTTCCGTCTCAATTTTACCATCGCCCTGAACTCGTTTACCATCTCCGAAACGACAGGAAGCAAGCATAAAAGAAGTTATCATCAATATTAAAAATATTTTTTTCATGCTATGGGTTTGCAACAAAAGTTGACAAAATAAAATCATAATCCAAATAATAATTATGACCGGTATAGCAGGTGATAAATAAAAATATTCCGAAAAACCTGAAATCCCTGAATCCTTATCTATTTTCGCAGTTAACCGGAGAAATTTGTATGCAAGTCAAGATCAGTTGGTGGGAGGTAATTTTCTATTCATTTTCACTGGTAACATTTATTCAGGTATTCTATTACCTGTTTTTTTTTCGAAGACTGGCATTTTTCGTTCCCAGGATAAAAGAACAATCACAACAGCATCCTATAACGGTAATAATTTGTGCCAGGGATGAGGCAGCTAACCTCGCCAAAAATCTTCCGGGAGTGCTTGTACAAACTTACCCTACCACGCATGAAGTAATTGTTGTAAACCATAACAGCCAGGATGAGACGCCGTATTTTTTAGAAGGGTTGAAAAAAACTTTTAAGAACTTACAGATCGTTAACCTCACACAGGAAGCGAAAGGAATTCCCGGAAAAAAATATCCGCTATCAATAGGCATCAAAGAAGCCAGGCATGAGATCATCCTGCTTACTGATGCCGATTGTGTGCCTGCCTCGGAATTCTGGATACAAAAAATGCAGGATGCTTATGATGACGGGATCGAGATCGTTCTGGGCTATGGAGCTTATTATAAAAAATCCGGATTACTTAATAAGCTTATTCGCTTTGACACATTTCATTCCGCGATGCAATACCTGTCTTATGCTATGGCCGGAATTCCGTATATGGGTGTGGGAAGAAATCTCTCTTACAAAAAAACGCTCTTCTTTAAGCATAAAGGATTCTCATCTATCAATCATGTCGCCAGCGGTGATGATGATCTTTTTATAAGCCTGGTTTCAAATAAAAAAAATACGACCGTTGTTATAGACGAAGCTGCTGTTACTTTAACAGAACCCCGCATAACATTTAAAAGCTGGGTCAGTCAGAAAAACAGGCACTATACTACCGGTAAGTTTTATAAGCCGCTTCATAAATTTCTATTGGGATTATATTCTGTTACGCATTTTTTATTTTATCCACTCTTTGTTGCGGCCTTATTTTTTTATGACTGGAGAATCGTGCTTATAGTCTTCCTCGCAAGATTTATTCTGCAGGCAATCGTTTACTACAAAGGCATGCAAAAGCTTAATGAGAAAGACCTGTTCGCATGGTGGTGGTTGTTTGATATATGGATGTTTTTTTATTACCTCATCTTTGCAAATTCTTTATGGAAAAAGCCCCGGCCAACCTGGAACTAATCCTCCGGTACTTCAGTGAATTCACCGCCCATCAACTTAGTCAATACACAGCGCTTGAGCATTTATATAAAGAATGGAACACTAAAATAAATGTTATCTCGCGCAAAGACATTGGCAGCCTGTATGAAAAACATGTACTGCATTCATTGAGCATCGCTTCACTCGATATTTTCAGATCAGGCTACAATATCCTCGATATCGGCACCGGTGGCGGCTTTCCGGGAATCCCGCTTGCGATCTTTTATCCTGAAGTATCATTTTACCTTGCCGACAGCATCAGTAAAAAAATAAAAGTTGTGGAAGAAGTAGTAACAGCATTAGGATTAAAAAACGTAACCACCCGGCATACAAGGGTTGAAGCTATCAAAAATAAAACATTTGATTTTACAATGTCGAGAGCTGTTGCTCCATTGAAGGATTTATGGGATTGGAGTAAACCTTTACTTCGCAAAACACAACCCGGACTAATCTGTTTAAAGGGTGGTGATCTAAAACAGGAAATAGCGGCTATCGGTACAGGCGTTACAATAACCAGGATATATGACCTCTTTCCACTGGAGTTTTTCAGGGAAAAATACATTGTATTATGTCAGCCATAGTTGAAGGTTTGCTATCAGCTATCAGCTATTAGCCTTCGCCTGTCAGCTATCAGATTCAGGAGAAAGATACCAGGCATTGGTTTTACTGACAGCTGATAATAATTTAAAGTCATTTCAACTTTGACATATTAATTGCAGATGTAAAAAAAACGGTTATACGTTTACCGCTAAACCAGGTTAGCAGGTAATTCTTCCGCTGCTGTATTAAGCCGTTACCACAAAGTGGTATTTGCTTGCATTCAGAATAGCCTCACCTTTGTTAAAATACTATGATATGGATATAACGGTATGCATCGTTGATGACAATGACGATATACGCAACGCACTGGAAGAGATTGTGAGCATGGCTGATGGATATAAGCTGGCAGGCGCTTTTTCAAGTGGGGAAGAAGCACTTGAAAAATTACTTATTATACGTCCGCAGGTAGTGCTGATGGATATAAATCTTGGGGGCATCAGCGGAATAGAATGTGTAAGGCGACTGAAACCGCAAAACCAGGAAATACTTTACATGATGTGCACAGTTTATGAAGAAGATGAAAAAATATTTGAAGCGCTGAAAGCAGGCGCCAACGGGTATATCCTCAAAAAAACATCCCCGACAAAATTGCTGGAAGCGATCAGTGAGCTCCAGGAAGGCGGCGCACCTATGAGCAGTCAGATTGCACGAAAGGTTGTCGCAACATTCAGAAACAAAGAAGTGGTGGAAAAAAACCCGGATGCCGCTTCGCTGAGTACTTTATCCAACAGGGAGAAGGAAATTTTAGAATGGCTGGCAAAGGGTATGTTGTATAAAGAAATTGCCGCGCAATTATTTATCAGCCCGGAAACAGTTCGTAAACATGTGTACCATATTTATGAGAAGCTTCATGTAAATAACAGGATAGAAGCTGTAAACAAATTTTTTAACAGGTAACGCCTGAAGCAGGAAGGGCTTGCATCTACCGGATTAAGGGACGCAGCTGTGAAATATTGGCGTGCTGATCACTAAGCTGGCAGCAAACTGATACAAGATATGGTGCTTATATAACCCAACTTATTAAAAATTACCACTAAGCGGGTATTGCGGCAGACTTTGCAGTTAGCTACCTTTGAGGTAAGTTGGATGTATCTGCAAATATTATTAATCATTAACCTTATCTTTTTGCTCCTCCCACTTTTACAAAGTTATAAGACTTTTTAACCACAAGCCTTTAACGCCAGGCCGCTTCCCTCTGAAGCGGCTTTTTTTAGCAGGCTGAAATACGCTAGCCGCTCTGTCAGCATCCGCAACAATAAAAATCACCTCACGCTTTAAACTCTCCTTACTTCACCACATTATCCAACCTGTTTATATCCGCCAGCCTTTTGGTAGGATCAATTTCCATCGCGGTTATGTCTGTTGTTTTATGGTTTGTTTCAACAATATAAGTTCTATCCGTCCATTTCCAGGGAGCGTACACTTTACGCGGAATAGCATATTCTTCCGGCTTCTGGCCAAACATCAGGTACATAGGAATATAGTGCAGCTCTTTCGATCCATCTTTAAAACTCAGCTGAAGATCTATAGGCATAGGTACCTCGCCCAGATTTTTAAGCCGGATAAATGTTTTTCCACCAGACTCCCACAAACTATCAATACCATAATTAATAGTCTTAGTGGTATTGATCCAGTACTCGCGATACCAGTCAAGTTTCATTCCACTCACTTTTTCTGCAACCCTGATGAAGTCATTTACATTGGGATGTTTAAAACGCCAGAGCCGATAATATTCAAGCAGGATCTTGTCTCTGGCAGCCGCGCCTGTAATGTACCCAAGCTGTTCTAAAAAAACCTCCCCTTTTCTATAAGCTTCCGTAGCGTATGCATAGTTAGTATTGTAATGATCGGCATGTGTAGTCAGCGGTTCTTCATACCCACTTTTAGCAAGATTGAAATATGCTTTATATGCTTCTTCATGAGGATTATATCCTATTGAATCAAACTTTTTTATTCGGGATACCTGGTTGCCTGTTAATGTCTGCGCTGTTGCCGGGTTGCTTTGTTGTTTGTAATAGTCATTTAATAGCTCTTCAGCATACTGGGTGAAGCCTTCATCCATCCATGGGTATTCGCTTTCATTAGTCGCCAACATACCCTGGTACCAGCTATGCATCCATTCGTGGAAGGCGGCAGACAAACTTGGTACGCTCAACAGAGTAGACATCGGGTATTCCATTCCTCCGTCACCACCATGAACAAATGAGTATTGCCTGTAAGGATAAGTACCGAAATTATTTTCTATATAAGGCATTACCATCACAGCGGCGTCCGCCAGGGTGTTCCACTTTTTATCCCAGTCAGCAGCATACGATTTAAAATCATTATTATATAAAGTACGCACTGAAGGCCTCATTGTATCATACTTTTGTTTAAGCAGATTTTGATCACCGTTATAAAAAACATTGATTGTTGTACCACCGGGTGTTTTTCTCACCAGGTGTTTATAATGAGGATCAGCAGCCCACATAAAATCGTGCACATTTGGCGCGATGAAATGCCAGGTTATTTTTTCGGAAGTAGATTTTGGCACTTTTATTCCTGTTGATTCATAACCGAATCCTATCTGGTCAGGGTTCTGTAAGTACCCCGACCCTCCGAGCATATAATTTTTATCAATGGCAATCGTTACATCGTAATCTCCCCATACACCATAAAATTCCCTTCCAACATAAGGAGTAGGATGCCAGCCCTCATAATCGTATTCACACAATTTAGGATACCACTGAGCCATTGAATATCTTACGCCGGTTGAAGGATTGTCTCTGCCGCTTCTTCTTATCTGTAATGGCACCTGTGCCTCAAACTCCATGTCGAAATTTACTTTCGAACCTGGTAATACAGGAGTGGTAAGATTAACTTCCAGGATTGTTTCCTGCATATTAAGGATTTGCGCCACACCATTCATTTTTAACGAAACTATTTTTTGATAGCCGATCTCTTCAGGAGTTAATTTTGAAATCCTGTTAGTAACCCGCTCATCCCAATCAATCACATCAAGACCCTTACTGTTTTTGCCGAGTATGGTATTACCCGCAGCCCTGCTTCTTACATCCATCATACTATTCGGCTGAAAGGCATTAAAATATAAATGATAAAAAACTTTTTGTAAAGTATCGGGAGAGTTGTTGGTATATTCCAACTGCTGTTTACCTGTAAAGCGGTTGGTGCGCACATCCATATCGACATTTATTGTGTACTTAACCCGCTGTTGCCACCTTTCAGGTTGCGAGAAGGCATTTGAACTACTCATGGCTATCAGGAACCAGAGGATGGTATTTTTCATGTGGTATTTATGATTCGGATAAAAATACGAAGAATTGGCTTTCTGCTTTCAGCAATCGATTATCCTATCAAATAATAGGGCTAAAACTTATTCAGCGGAGAGCTATAATGTGATTGAGTTTCTGGTGAGTTTACCGGACTTATCGAAAAATAAATATTTTTTTTCGATATCATTTTTTCTAACAAGGATCCGGTACAAATCGCTACCATCTTTTTTTTCTATATAACTCACTTCTTTTATTTCCCATTCAGAAAATTTGCTTTTCGCAAATCCGTCACTGACTTCTGCCGGAAGTTTATCCTGCTCTATATTTTTTTCTGTCTCCTGCCATTCGCCTTTGCTGTTAAACCTCGCCTGGTAGTCATCATCTTTCATTTCAAAATCAGCCTGAAAAACCCTGAGTTTATCTTTCCATTCTACCGCATTTGCATTAGGATATTTTGCTTTGAATGCGTCGGTAACCACTGACGGTATTTTTCTGAACTGCGCAAATGAAGCAGTCCCCATAATTAGTAAGCCTGCGGTAACCAGGGCAGCGAGTATTTTTTTCATATATTCCTTTTGTTGTAAACTTACAGCATACTTTTTTGAGAGAAAGTGCTGGAAGTGTTAAAATGGTGTGAGGCGTGAGGGTATGGGGATATGAGGTAATAAGATGCATTTATTAATTATTTACTATTAAATCCCTCAACCACAATCACAATCTCTCCTTTAACAGTTTTTTCTTTAAAATAATTTGTTACGTTTGATAAAGTACCTCGTTTATTTTCTTCAAATATTTTTGTAAGCTCCCGACCTACAGAGCATTGACGTTCTGCTCCAAAATGTTGGATAAAATCTTCGAGTGTTTTTACCAATCGCATAGGCGACTCGTAAAATACCATGGTACGTTCTTCCGTTGCAAGTTGTTTCAATAAAGTCTGCCGGCCTTTTTTTAAGGGAATAAAACCTTCAAAAGTAAAGCGGTTCATTGGCAGGCCGCTGTTTACAAGTGCCGGCACAAATGCCGTGGCGCCGGGTAGACATTCAACTTTAATACCGGCTTTCACACATTCACGTACCAATAAAAAAGCAGGATCAGAAATACCCGGTGTACCTGCATCCGTTATCACCGCCATTGTCTTTCCCTGTAAAAGCTGATCAACCAGGTGTTGAACAATCTTGTGTTCATTATGCTGGTGATAAGGGGAAACAGGTTTATTAATTTGGTAATGATTAAGAAGATGAGCCGAGGTACGGGTATCTTCAGCCAGTATCAGATCAACTTTTTTTAAAATTTCTATGGCCCTGAAAGTTATATCCTGCAAGTTGCCGATTGGTGATGGGACGAGATAGAGCATAATGTAGGTGTAAGGTATGGGGTGGTGAGGTGTGAACGGGTATGAGGTATGAGGTGGTCAGGTTTAGATGGGGTATGAGGTAGTCAGGTATGGGACATTGCACAATGCTAGCTTTCTAAGGAAATGAAGACTTTACTACTAAGTTCAAGGTTTCTGTTTCCTGCCCCATACCTAACAACCTCATACCTCATACCCCTAAACAGTCAGTTCAAAATATTCCATCACCGGATTCGCCAATAATTTTTTAGAAGCTTCTTCAACAATTTTTTTAGCTTCTTCTTCTGAGCCGGCTTCTACTTCTAATGTAATATTTTTTCCAATACGCACATCATGGATTCCTTCCAGTCCTAAAGTAACCAATGCACCCATAACAGCCTTGCCCTGAGGATCTAACAATTCTTTTAAAGGCATCACTTTTACCTGTATTGAAAACCTCATGTGGCTTTATTTTTAAGCGATAAAGATAAAGCAATATAACAAATGAACACCAGCGGAACCGCCAGCCATTTTAATAACAACGCTGCAACAACTGTAATAACAGCCAGCACAATTTTTGGAAGATTGTTTTTTATACCGGCATCTTTAAATTTCATCGACAACAATGGCAGGGTACTTACCATAAGATAACTCATCAATAAAATCAGCGCGTATAAAAACCATTTATTAAAAATTATATTATTGATAGCTCCATTGAAATAATCATAATGTGCTATTAAAGGCAATGAAGCAATCATCATCCCGGCAGCGGGAATAGGAACCCCTTTGAAACCATCGCGTTGTGAATCATCGATATTAAATCTTGCCAGACGAAAAGCTCCTGCCGCAGCAAATACAAATGCAGGCAAAAGCAATAGGAGACTTGTGTCAAAAGCGTTTTCTCCCTGCATATAACTTAACCTTAAGAACTGATATAAGATTGCTGCCGGGGCTACCCCGAAACTTACTATGTCACTCAACGAATCCAGTTGCTTACCCAGGTCGCTGGTAGCTTTGAACAGGCGTGCCACAAATCCATCTAAAAAATCTATCACTGCTGCGATACCTATACAAATAGCTGCGTAGGATAAACTTTCCGGTATATTAAAGCTGGTTGTCAGGTCTTCGCCCTGGTATATATTTACCGCGTCGGTCTGCAAAGCAAATACTATAGCTATGCACCCGAAGACCAGGTTTAACAAAGTAAAGATATTCGGGATCTGTTTCATGAAGGGCAAGATAAAAATAAATACGAAGAAGTTGCTATTGGCTATCGACAATCAGTAGATCACAAGCACTGCGTCAATCTGCAGTTAGCATAACACAGGCAAATATTTTTTACAATATTAAATTCCAATCAACAACTACCTGCTCATCAGTTCCTCGATTTCTTCCGCAGTGATAGGAATATTTTTAAACAGGTCATCGTTGCCGTTCTCTGTTATCCAGATATTATTTTCGATACGTACGCCCATATTTTCTTCTTCAATATAAATTCCCGGTTCAACTGTCAGCAGCATGCCCGGTAACAGCGGCTCCGTGCGTGTGCCAAGATCATGCACATCAATACCAAGGTGATGAGAAATACCATGGTATAAGTATTTGCGGTATGCCCGGTTATCTGTTGTTTCTTTATTTATATCGTTTTGTTGTAAGAGTTTTATGTCTACAAAAACTTTCGTTGCTTCATCGCCCATCATTTCAGTATAATCAATAATAGTAATGCCGGGTTTTAAAATACTTTTAGCATAATTATGCAGGTGCAGGCAGGCGTTATAAACTTCCCGCTGCCTGCCGGTAAATTTGCCGTTAACCGGAACGGTGCGGGTAAGGTCAGCGCAGTATCCGCCGTATTCGGCGCCAAAATCCATCAGTATCAATTCACCTTCTTTACATTGCTGGTTGTTGCTGATGTAATGAAGTGTGCGTGCCCTGTCGCCACTTGCGATGATGCTGGAGTAGGCCGGACCGGTAGCACGGTTACGCAGGAATTCATGGTAAAGTTCCGCTTCAATCTCGTATTCATAAACACCCGGTTTAATAAATTGCAACAGTCGCCGGAAAGCTTTTTCAGTGATATCGATAGCCTGTTGCATCACTTCCACTTCCAACGAAGTCTTAATGCCTCTCAACTGCCGTAAAATTTTAGCGCTTCGTTTATATTGATGGAGCGGGTAACGTTGCTTCATTTCCCCGGCATAACGATAATCTCTTACCTGCACCAGGTTTGCCTTCCGGTCATTCTCATTGCTGTTGAGATAGATGGTATCAGCAACATGTATCCAGGGTTGCAGTAAACTTTCCAGGCTATCTAACCAAACAATATGCTGTATGCCCGATATAGCCTGGGCTTCACTTACCCTGAGCCTGCGACCATCCCATTTTTCTTTCAGTTCATTCGGACGAACCAGCACTAATACTTCCTTGTGTTTCGGATCAGGGTTACCCGGAAAAATTATCAACATGGAATCTTCCTGTTCAATGCCTGTCAGCCAGTATAAATCCGAATTTTGTTTGAACGTATATAACTGGTCCCCATTACGGGGCAGTTCATCATTACTATTAAAGACAGCAATAGCATTTGGTTCCATTCTCTCAACAAACCTTCTGCGGTTTTCAATAAAGATGGCTGAATTTAAAGTTGCATACTTCATATAGGAAATTGTTTTGTTTACCGCTAACAGCGACGCCGTAATTAAATGCAATATATTTAAAATAGTACCGCTAAAATATGCCCCTTTAAAACGGGCTTTAATTTTGAAATTATTAACTGAATAAACAGCCTTTGCCAGATGTGAAAACTTCTTAAAACTATTTCCGTTAAATAATTTTTAATATATAGCTTTATATGGTGATTACCGGACTGCGAATCTGGAGAGCCTGCAGCCTTATTCTTTGTCACTGAATAAGAAACTGTTTTAATGATAACAGGATTTGACAGTATTGATTGTTTTGAAGAGAATATAATTTCTGTTCTCAGGATATTATCAGGAGTATTATGCTAAGTAAAATTTCGGAGTAAGTTTCTTTCATGAGATCAACGCATGCCGGGTTTCCTAATTATAATTAATAATTGACAACTGATAGCTTTAAAAATATGCTGCATGCTTACGTTATAAA
>Ga0123337_10001696_pt1 | contig 27383 bp, 27 predicted proteins | sample frozenSSSSmetaG_FD_89792 | JGI IMG/M metagenome (GOLD analysis project Ga0123337, IMG submission 89792) | Glacier valley bacterial and archeal communities from Borup Fiord, Nunavut, Canada, to study Microbial Dark Matter (Phase II) -... | ecosystem: Environmental > Aquatic > Freshwater > Ice >...
AAATCGAATGCGGCGATCGTCGCTCGCATTTGCTTTTCGAGTCCCTCACCGCCGTGTCGATCGAATGCTTCGCGCGCATCGCCATAGCGATCGAGCAGCGTTGCCTCGGCTTCGTGATCGCCGCGTTCGGATGCGGCGGTAAGTTGATGTTCGAGGTCGCGGACGTTTGCTTCTTCGGCGCGAACGCGGGCGAAGGCCGCGTCGAGCGCCGCATGCAGCGTGATCGATTCGTCGGAAGGCGCATCCTGCGCCATATATCCGAGGCGCGTTTCGCGCGCGCGGGCGATCGTGCCGCCGTCCGGCTCGTCGATTGCAGCAAGCGTGCGAACGAGCGAGGATTTGCCCGCGCCGTTCGGCCCGACGAGGGCGATTTTATCGCCGTCGCGGACGACACCGGCGGTTCGTTCGAAGACGGTTCGGGCGCCGTAGGCGCGGGTCAAGTCGGTAAATCGTAAGAGTTCCATGGCGCTGGAGGTCTCTTCGCTGAAACATCGCCGAAGCCCGGGGCGTAGCAGCGGTATGGCTTCAATCTCGCGGCTCCTTGCATCGTGCTGTGCGATCGGCGCGCTCGCCCTCGGTGTTCCCGCCGAAGCGGCCACGGGTGCGGAGGGCGCTTTTCCGGCCATTCGCACGGCGACGCCGCCGCCCTTGGACGCCTCGCTTGCCGACCCCGTTTGGAAAACGGCATTCGTTGCAAGCGATCTGATGGTCGTCACGACGCATGCACCGAGCCGCGTCGCAACGCGCTTTTCCTTGCTCTACGACGATTCGAATCTGTACGTGGGCATACGCGCCGATCAAAGCGGTTATCCGATCACCGCAACGCAGACCGCCGACAACGTCGGCTTCGGAGTCGACGATTACGTCGGTATCGGGGTCGACCCCGGCGGCAACGGTCAGCAAGTGTACTTCTTCGAGACCACGCCCCAAGGTACGCGCTACCAGCAGTCGACGGAATCTGCGCGCTTCACGCCGCCGTGGAGCTCCGTTGCGGCACGCGATGCGAGCGGCTGGAGTGCGATGCTCGTCATTCCGCTGGCCATCATCCGGCAATCGGGGTCCACGCAGTGGCGCTTCAATTTCGTTCGCCATATCGCAGCGACGAACGAAAATCAAAGTTGGGCATACAACGCAAATATGAACGATGGCGCCGGCAACGGAAATTTTCCAAATTCTGGTGACGCGCGTTTCTGGCCGCATCTCACGCGTATCGCGCTTGGTAAGAAAAGTGCGAAACGTAAACCGGTCGCCGAACTCTACGGACTCGCGAGCGCCGGCGCTGACCGACACGAATTCGCGCAGGCAAACGGCGGTTTTACGCCGGTCGACATTCGCCATACCGGACTCGATCTCACCTACCCGATTGCCGGGACGATTTCGTTCGTCGGGGCGCTCGCCCCGGATTTCTCGAATATCGAAATCGATCAGCAGACGATTTCACCGCAAGAATTCCGCCGCTCGCTCGCCGAATATCGGCCGTTTTTCACCCAAGGCGCAAAATTTTTCTCACCGCTCTCCAGCACCTCGATCAACAGTCCGCCCAACCTGGTTTTTTATTCACCCAACATCGGGCCGTTCACACGCGGGCTGAAAACCGAGGGGGGCTTCGGCAATCAATCCTTCGGCATCCTCGAAACGCGTGGTGCGGGCTTTGACGATGAGGTCATCAGCTACGCACACGCGCTTCCGAATCGGTCGTTTGCCTATCAAGTCAGCGGTACGTTCGCGCATCATCAACTCGGCAACGACACCTTCGACCAACGCGCCGGAAACGACACCACGACCGATGTGCAAGTTGGTGGTCGCGACGACAAGAGCGGCTTTGTGTATACGGCCGAATACGGGTCGGAGCGCGGTTCCTTTGTCGCGCAACCCGCGCGAGCCCACAAGTCGGAAGATTTCGTTGACGTTCACAAACCCAACTACGAATTCTTCGCCGGTTGGAGAGACGTTGGACCGCTCTGGAGCCCAATCGACGGATTTACCGTCGTTCCGGATATTCGCGGACCGATCGGATTTCTCGACATCCAAGGATCGCTTGCGCCCAACGGACCCTTCAAACGGGTCGACTTCTTCGCGTACGGCGACCGATTTCTCGACCGGAGCGGCGCTGTGCACGAAGCGGACTCGGGCGTTTCACTCGACGTAACGACCAAGAATCTCGTTCATCTCAACCTCGGACCATCGGTCGGCGTGCTACGCACCTACAACGGTTCGCTCGTGGGTTATCCGCGTTATGACGGCGGTTCCAATCAGTTCTTCAATTCGAGCTCGATCGGTCTTGGCTATCGTGACGGATCGCCCAATCCAATCGACGCGAATTATAGTTACGGTATGTTCTCCAACTTTTTTCTCCAACAGGTGAGTGTGGCCGCCTCGCGGACGATCGGACTACGGTACACGGTCGGATTCGAGTACGACGGAACGCTCGAAAAGTTCGCCACCGGCCCCGCCGACGGCCAGTCCTTGCGCCGCATCAGCTTGGGCGAGACCATCGGGAAGAACACCAATCTCTCGCTCTCGCTACGGGATATTTCCGGTCGCGGCGGCTTTGCGGATCCCGGTATCAACCTGGCCGGCAGCTTCCATCACCGCTTTGCCAACGATAGCGAACTCTTTTTCAACTATGGCACGCCGGCTGCGAATTCAACCCTCCAGCGATTCGTGCTGAAATATATCCTCCGATTTGGCGGGGGTGCGGGTACCTAGATTTCCTAGCTGCGCGGGATTCGTCGCCTCGTGCCGAAGCTGCGGGTATGGCAAGCGACCGCTCAACATTGCTCCAACGTGCGCTCGATTTACCCGTTGCAAAAGAGAGTGACTTCTTCGGTTCGCGGCGGCGTCCGGCCGGAGTTAATCCCGATCACATCAAGGTTATCAACGATACGGCACTCCGGTCGCGACTGATCGGTGCGGGCCTCGCGCAAGGGTTACAATCGCCCAAAGGACCGCAGCGGATCGCCTCGATTTTGCGCGTGTATCCCGGTGGCGACGCTCCCGGAAAGAACGTAGCGGCTCGCCCGGGTGCCGATAGTCCGCGCGGTGCGTACGGTCTTCCGACGGTCGAGGAACTCAACACGCTGCTCGCGCGCATCGCCGCCGTCGAACGCGACGTCAGTCACGAACTGCAAAGCAAGATCAACGCCGACATCGATCGCCTGAAGCGCCAAATTGGGACGCTCGATGGCGATGCGTTCGAGCGCGCCTTTCGCGAACTGGACCGCGCGCTCTCCGCGCGCCGCGATCTTGCCGCGCAAATTCGTGCCGAGGCCTTCGCGCGCATCGACGCCGACGGCGGATTCGATGCACGCAAGTATCTGCGCCTGATCGCTCGCGACATTCGATGAAGCGCGCGATCGGCGTCGCGGCGCTTCCGGCGGCGCTTCTTTCTGCATGCCCGGCCGACGCGCACGAAAAGTGGTTCTACGATAGCTCGGCACTGCCGCTGCGTTGGGATCTCTTTTTCGCACCGCTTCCGCTCACGTTCTTCGCGCTCGTCATCGTTGCGACGATCCTCGCCGGCCTACTCTGGCGCAAGCGGCGTTACCGCGACTTCATTCCGGGTCCCGAAGCTTTCGGCGCCGACGATCGACGACGACGCATCGTGTATGCGATCTTGCCGCTCATCATCGGCGTCCACTTCGCGATTCCACTCGTGGTCGACGGCGCACATACGGTGCTCTTCTCACCCGACGACCATATCAAAGGCGTCTGGGCGTACGTCTTCGGTGTCACCGAAACAGGCATCGCGCTCGCCTTTTTCTACGGTGGATTCACGCGACTTGCGGCAGTTCTGCTCGCGCTCTTGTGGTTGGCCGGTATCTTCGTTGCCGGGCTGCAACCGATGCTCGAAAACACCGTCTTCCTCGGTGCCGCCGCGTTCTTTTTCATGGCTGGCCGTGGCCCGCTCTCGATCGATCGGCTCATGTTTCCGATGCTGGAGCCCTCCGACCGTTTGATGCGTCACGCCGTCCTGCCGCTGCGGATCGGTCTTGGGATTAGCCTCACGGTCGTTGCGTTTACGGAAAAGTTTGCGAACCTGCCGCTCGCGACACACTTCCTCGAAAAGTATCCGCTCAATTTTACCGCTGCGCTCGGCATCCCGATGTCAAACGAACTCTTCATGCTCTGCGCGGCGTCCGTCGAACTCGGCGTCGGACTGTTCCTCACCTTCGGCATCTTTCCACGCGAGATCATCATCCTTGCGTGGTTGCCGTTCAACTTGACGCTCTCGGTTTTCAACTCGACCGAACTGATCGGTCATCTGCCGATCTACGGCATCATGGCGTTGCTGCTCATCTGGATTCCGGGCGACGAGCGCAATCTCGATGATTGGACCGACGGCCTCGCGCGGGAGCTCGGACCGTTACGCGTTTAAGCACGTCGTGTCCACGGTGCGGCAGCAAAGAATCCCCCGATCGCACCGCCGACGGCCCCGCAACCGACATCGATGAGGTGCCACTTCAGCGATTCGCTTGAGATGAATACTTGCACGATCTCGATGAGCGCGCTGAAGTTCGCTCCGACGAGAACGCTGATCCAGAAGATCTCTCGGCGCGAGCGCGAGCGCGCAAGGCGCCCCGAGAGGTACCCAACAGCGGCAAACGCCGCAATGCTGTACAGTTTGCGCAACACCGTGTGCCAGGGTAAATATGTCGGCGAAGTGATTTCATAGACATCGCCGCTAAGAGCACTCCAGAAAAAGGCTCCAGCCACGAGCACGAGCGCGATGATGCCGATCGATTTGCGGTTCACGGCCGCCGTCTTCGGTTTTGCGCCGAGCGATCCCGTGGGTAAGGACGAGACGATGGATACTCCCGGCACCCAAGCCAAGGCTCGGCTCGAGCGCGGCCGCGCGCTCCGCGATACGACGCCCCGCTCGAGTCATGCGATCTGGACGCCCAACGGGAGTCGCGCCCCGCTCGCGTTGCTCGAACTCGCGAGCAAAGGTCGCCTGCAAGATCTCATACCGTTGCGCAATACCCGGATGGTCGAGTCGGCGTTTACGTTCTTTCGCGGAAGCGCGATCGTCATGGCCGCGGACCTCGCCGATTCCCCGGTGACGGGGTTGTGCGTTCAGGCCTGTGGCGATGCCCACTGCCTCAATTTCGGCGGCTTCGCAACGCCCGAACGCAATCTCATTTTCGACGTGAACGACTTCGATGAAACGCTTCCCGGACCGTGGGAGTGGGATCTCAAGCGACTGGTCACGAGCATGGTGCTCGCCGGCCGCAGTCTTGGGCTGAAGAAACGCGAGAGCATGAGCGCAGCGGTGACGGCCGCGCAAGCATACCGCATGCGCATGCGCGAGCTTGCGTTCATGCCCGCGCTCGATGTGTTCTACCAAAAGCTCGATGCGACCAAGATTCTCGATGCAGCGCGGTCGGCCGGCGTCCGCCGCCGACGGGGTCGCATCGCCGACGATGCGGCAACGACATCGGTCCGCGCGGCCGTGGAGAAGTTTACCGACATCGTGGACGGCGAGCGACGGTTTATCGAAGATCCGCCGATTCTCTTTCATTCATCCAAAACCGAACAACACGGATTCGAAGTCGAAGAGATCATCGCTCAGTACGCCCAGACGCTCGCGCCCGACGTGCGCGTGCTCTTCGACCGCTACCGGCTAATCGACCACGCAATTAAAGTCGTCGGCGTCGGGAGCGTCGGGACGCGCTGCGCGGTGGCACTTTTCAGTGCCGACGACAACGATTCCATGATCTTACAAATCAAAGAGGCCCGCCCATCGGTTCTGGAACCGTACGTCGGCAAGAGCGCGTATACGAATCAAGGCGAACGCGTCGTTCGCGGCCAGCGACTCATGCAGTCGGCAAGCGACGCGCTCCTCGGTTGGGCATCATCCGGGAAACACGATTTCTACGTGCGCCAATTCAAGGACATGAAAGCCTCGGCGAACTTCGCGGATGCGGATATCTACCAGCTGCGCGAATACGCACGCTACTGCGCGGTCGCCTTGGCCGGCGCTCACGCGCGCTCGGGTGAAGACGATGCGATCGCGGGATACATCGGCAAGAGCGACGTCTTCGATCGTGCGATCGTCGAATTCGCGATGACCTACGCCGATCAAGCCGAAGCCGATCACGCGCAGTTCGTCGCGGCGATTGCAACGGGCGAGGTCGAAGCGGCTTAGCCGCCTGTCAGTTTTCCAACGATCCCTTTGAGAAAGTCGGGCGTGAATTGCTGGACGGCTTGCGGGTTTTCGCGAATGAAGTTCATCGCTGCGTCTTTGAGCGCGCCCGGATTTTGTTGCGCGTGCGAGATCAGATCCATCACCGAGCCCGCATCGCCCGATTGTGCGGCCGCCGTATCGACACCCGCATCATTTATTTTGGACTCATCGTGCCCGTGCGCCGAGAGCGCGCCCATCACCGATTGCGCCAGACTCCCAAGCGATGTTGCATCCATGTTCGGAATCGAATTTTTGAGATGATCGGCGAGATCGCCCGCGGGCATCCCTTCGACATGGTCGGTAGCGGCATCCGCCACATCGCTTGGATCGGCGCCCGTTAATTTTCCGAGCATTCCGCCTAAATTATCGAAGAACGACATCGTTTGCTCCTGGCATGGGTGAGTCGGGAAGTAACTGCGGCCACGCGCAAGAACTCGCCTGCATGGACCGTCTCTTCGTAATTGCCCCGCGCACGTTCGATCGTAATGGAACCACATAGTGCCGGGCGCGATCGTTCCGCTCTATACGGACCCCGGCCCCGTCTGGGATCGGCTCGCGCGTGCGATCGCGCAAACGCCCGATCTCCCCTTCGCGATTATTCTCAATCCCGACAGCGGCGCGGGGGCGGCGCAAAGCGATCTCTATGTGGCGAGCATTCCGGCACTCTTGCTTGCGAACGCAACGCTCTACGGCTACGTGGATACAAACTACGCTCGGCGGGACGCAGCGGATATCGATCGCGAAATCGGCAACTGGATCAATTGGTACGGAATCACCGGCATTTTCTTCGATGACGTCGCACCGCTCGACGAGCATGCTGCCTATTACCGGAAGCTGACCGCTAACGCGCGCACTCAGGGAATCCGCGCAACGATCGGCAATCCCGGAACGCTGGCTCCCGCAACCTTCGTGAAGACGTTCGACACCCTCGTCACCTACGAGGATCCGGGCTATCCGCCGATCGCATCGCTCGAATCCGCCGTCGACCGGTTCGGACTCGATGCGCTTGCGATCGTGGTCCTCGGCGCACCGTATGACGACCACGCAATCGACGCATTGATCGAGCGCGCGCATTGGATTTACGCAAGCGAACGGGCGGATGATGCGTACGGTGCGTTACCGCTTGCGTTCGACTCGCTGCTCGATCGTCTGCACATCGCGCACGCCGCCGATTTCGATTTGCACCCGGGTCTTTAGACGGGACTTGCCTTGAGAGCATCGAGCGACGCGAAGTCGGCCGGCGTCAAGGTGATGTCCGCAGCGCCGATCCACCCCTCGACCTGCTTTGCATCGCGCGCACCCACGATCGCGCCCGTTACCGCCGGGTTGTGCAACGTCCACGCGATCGCGACTTCACCGGGCGACTTGCCGTGACGCACTCCGATTTGGGTCAGCGTAGCGACGATGTCCAGATTGTGGGAGAGACGGGGTTCGTTGAACTCCGCATTCCGACTGCGCCAATCGTCCTGCGGTAGCGAGGCGATGCGTTCGCGCGTCATCGCTCCGGTCAATAGGCCCGACTGCATCGGCGCATAGACGATCACACCAATATCGTTCGCGCGGCAGAACGGAAGGATATCCGTTTCGACCGCTGGTTTGACGAGTGAATACGGTGGTTGCAGCGATGTTACCGGGGCGATCGCTTGGACGCGCGCGAGTTCGTCGACGCTGAAATTGGAAACGCCGATCCAGCGCACTTTGCCCGCCGCTTTGAGATCGACGAGCGTCTGCCACGCTTCTTCGATATCGACGCTCTCATCGTCCGGCCAATGAATCTGGTAGAGATCGACGACATCCACATTCAGTCGCCGCAGACTTTGCTCGATCTCGCGCTCGATCGACGCGCGCTTCAGAACCTCGCTCGTCTGGCCGCGCTCGTCCCAGACGAGCGCGCATTTGGTGAAGATGTACGGCTTGTTCGCGCGTCCTTTGAGCGCGCGAGCAACGACCTCTTCAGAATGTCCGAGCCCATACACGGCGGCCGTGTCGATCCAATTGATACCGAGATCGAGCGCGCGATGAATTGCCTCGATCGATTGCGTGTCGTCTTGGACGCCCCACCCGAAGGCCCACCCATTGCCGCCAATAGCCCACGCGCCGTATCCCAGCCGCGTGATCTCGAGATCCGACTTGCCGAGCCGCCGTTTCTCCATACCGCTATTTCGCTGTCGGGCCGGTCACGACGCGTACGAAGTCGCCCGGGCGAATCCACTTCTTCATTGCGGCTTGTACTTGCGCCGGCGTGAGCGAAAGAATCGTGGTTGCTTCGATGCGATCTTGATCGAGTGGTAATCCGGCACTGGCATAACCGAGCAGTTGTCCCGCAAAACCGCCAAAGGACTCTTGCGCGATCGGCACTTCCCCGAGAACGAGCGCTTTCGCGCGCGTGAGCCGATCGACGGGCAGCGGCTTGTTCTGGAGCATCGTGAGATCGTCGCCGACGAGTTTTGCGGCCCGGTCGATATTTTTCGGGTCTGCGCCATAATTTACCGAGAACGTACTCCGGTTTTTCCCGCCACGCAACGATGAATCGACGGTATACACATAGCCGTGCAATTCGCGTAGATCGTGGAAGAGGAGCGATGCATAGAAGCCGCCGCTCAACACGGTGTTCGCAAGCCGAAGTGAGGCGAAATCGGGATCCACGCGCGTGATCGGTAAGACCTCGCTGAGCTCGACGGTCGACTGAATACGACCGGTCGCCGGGATGGTCGCTTCCGTCGCCTTGTTTGGTGGAACGGCCGGATTGTCGAGTGCCGGCGAGACGCTTGCCGGCGCTTTCCAAGCACCGAAGTATTTCTCGATGGTGGTACGCGCGCTCTCCGGTGTGACGTCACCGATGACGACGATCGTGGTCTGATCCGGACGATACGTCGATGCGTAGAAGCTCTTCACATCGTCGAGTGTCAACGATGCGATGGAACCGGGCGTAGCGAAACGTTGCGTCGGGTCGCCGACCGGAAAGAGTCCTTTGTTCTGTGCCCGCGCGGCAAGAAAATCGGGACTCGTGATCGCGCCTGCCTGTGCAGCTGCGCTTTGCTTTTGAACGATTGCGAAATTCTCGGCAGGGAACGCGGGATGTAGCTCGTTATCGGCCAGCAACGCCACGCCGCGATCGAAGTCTTTTGCAAGGACGTCGGCGTTGAACGATGGGCCGGCGTTGACATCCGCCGCAATCTTGTCGAGTTCGGTTTGGAACGCGATTCGATCGTACGTCGTCGTGCCGTACGCAAACAGGCCCGCAACGATGCCGCTCAGCCCGTCTTTCCCCGCCGGTTCTTGGATGCCCGAGTTCGTGCGGATTTGACCGCGCACGAGAACGGTATGCGAGATGCTCTCCGGCTGCACGATCAGCTTGATGCCGTTAGCCAGCGCGTATTGCGTTGGCTTCGAACTTTGCACGGGCACGCGCAAGTTTTTCAACACGCTCTGGGCGAATTTCGGTAAGCCCGTATGCTCGGTCGGAATGACGGTATTGTCCTCGCCCGCGCGGCCGCCGCTGCCGGACTGGCCGCCGTTTTTCGGCACGGCGATCGCGACGGACGCGGTCGTATTGTCGAAATACGTGCGTAGCACGCGGTTGACGTCATCGGTGCTCACGCGGCTGAGTAAAGCAATGTCGTCATCGGGCGTGCGATTTTCGACCGCGAGCGTTTGGCTCCAGGCCGTCGCCACGCCTTGGATCGAATTCTTCGCGAATTCTTTTTGTGAGACTTCGCGCAATTTCGCCGCTTCGACGAGATCGGTCGGGACGCCGGACTTTTGATACTTCGCGATGACCGCCTTGAGATCGTTTGCCGCGACGGTGCCGTCGGCTGATGCCGGAACGGCCGAGCCGACGTACGAGAGCGATGACTGTCCGCGCGTGAGCGAACCCGCAAACGCCCCGAGCACCTTGCCGGTCGCCTGGAGTTCGAACAGGGGGCCGCGTCCGCTGTTGAGGACGTCGTTGAGAATGCTCGATGCGGCCCAATCGGGACTGGCAAAACCGGGGCCGCGGTAGGCCACGATGTCGATCGTATACGGCTGATCGCTCTCTTCTTTGAGCGTGACGCCCGTCAGCGGCCGCAGCTTGATCGACTTGCGCGCCGGGAGCGGCTTTGCCGGAATCGATTCGAAGAGCGCGCGCACTTTTGCGATCGTGGTTTGCGGATCGACATCGCCCGCGATGACGAAGATCGCATTGTTCGGGTGGTACCAGGCGCTGTAGAACGCCTTGAGGTCGGCCGCTTGAATTCGTTTGAAGCTCGCAACGGTGCCGAGGCCCATGTCCGCATACGGCGTACCGACGAACATGTTTTGCACAACTTTATCGATCAATCGATACGTCGCGGATGAATTGTCGCGCGTGACTTCCTGTGTGATGGCGCCGCGTTCCTGATCCCACAGCTTCTGCGAATCGAGCGCGTTCTGTGCGCGCGATGCTTCCAAATTGAGGGCGATATCGAGATACTGCGAGGGCATCTCGAAAAAGTATTGCGTGACGGCGTCTTGTGTATCGGCGTTGAACCGTCCGCCGGTAATCGCGGTCGTATCCGCAAACTGCGAGGCCGTGAGCGTTTTGCTGCCGCGGAAGAGCATATGTTCTTGGGCGTGAGCGAGGCCCACGATGGGTTCGTCGTTCGAGCCGACTTTATAGTTGAGCCACGTCGAGACGACCGGCGCGAGAGTATCGCGAATGACCACGACTTGCATGCCGTTTTTGAGCGTCGCTCGCGTGACGTCTTGCACGCGATCTTGCGCGCGAACGGCCGGCGTCGCGAGCACCACGAGAGCAGCCGCAACGAGCGCCGCCGAAAAACGAAGAACAGACTTCACCCGAACAGAACCTCCCGGAAACTAGGTACGCAAACAGTCGGGCACGCATCACGATTCTCCCTGCTCGATGCAAGCGAACCGGGACTTTGATCCGCACGCGTCGGACGTCGCTCGGCGTGGACGACGGTGCGTATTTCGAGATCCTGCGCGACTCGATCCGAATCGGGCATGGGTCGCCGCTGGCCCCGCGATCGACGAGGTCTGGTGCCCCTCGAGCTACGTTGCCTCCATCGATCACGACGCCGGCTTCGATCCCAAGTGCGTCGCGATCGTTCCGCTTGGAGTCGACACCGCCGTTTTCTCGCCGCGCGGTCCGACGCTCGCTCTGCCATCGCAGAAAAGCTTTCGCTTCGGTTACGTCGGCGGTACGATCGAACGCAAAGACATCGACGTGTTGCTCGCGGCGTATACCGCGGCGTTCACCGCAAGCGATGACGTCACGCCCATCATCAAAGACTTCGGCGCGGGCGACATCTACGCAGCCATGAACTATCGCGCGCTCATCGAGCGCATCACGCAGACGCCGGGCATGCCGGAGATCTTGTACATCGATGCGACGCTCTCGAGCGAACAGCTCGCCGCCCTCTACCGCAGCGCGCACGCGCGCGAACGGATCGAAACGCTCCACAAAAAATGAGACCCAGCACGACGGCTAGGTCTCATTTTCGTTGTGTTCGCCCGCCTAAGCGGACGAACACCGAACACATCTAGTAGTCTTCGTCCGTCGAGTGCGCGAGAGGACTTGGATCCTCTTCTTCTTCCTCGGTGAACTCTTCTTCGTCTTCGAGGACGTAGCCCTGATCTTCTTCGTCCTCTTCGACGACCGGGGTTTCTTCGTCGGCGACTTCGTCGACGATGATCTCCCCGTCGTCGGTCATCGTCGCACGCAGTCCGCCGAGTGCGCTCGTCGGAACCGGTTCGTCGTCGACCGCACCGCGGCTGTTTGACTGAACGAGCGGTGCCGAGTCATCGACTTCTTCTTCCGGTTCTTCTTCGTCATCGACGAGTTCGGCAACACCCTCGCCCGACTCACCGTCGATGACCGCCGTACCGACGGCTGCCGTGGCAGCCGCCGAGAGACGTTCGCGTTCGGCTTCGCGTTCGGCAAGTGCCGTCTGCGAGAGACGCGGATCTTCATCGCCCATGAGCAGACCGATCTCTTGCGCGCGTTCCGTCATGTCATCATCCGCGATCTTGATCTCGATCTCTTCACGCTGCTCGGTGAGGACTTTGACGTCCAGCGCCAGCGATTGGAGTTCTTTGATGAGGACTTTGAACGATTCGGGGACGCCCGGTTCGAGAACGTTCTCGCCTTTGACGATCGCTTCGTACGTTTTCACGCGGCCGACGACGTCATCGGATTTGACGGTGAGCAGTTCTTGCAGCGTGTAGGCGGCGCCGTACGCTTCGAGTGCCCAGACTTCCATTTCGCCGAAGCGCTGTCCGCCGAACTGTGCCTTACCACCCAGCGGTTGCTGCGTGATCATCGAGTACGGACCGGTCGAACGCGCGTGGATCTTGTCGTCCACCAAGTGGGCGAGTTTGAGCATGTAGATGAAGCCGACCGTGATCGGACGTCCGAAACGTTCGCCCGTGCGGCCATCGCGCAGCCACGTCTTGCCGTCCGCGGGGAGACCCGCGTCTTGCAGCCATTCGGCGATGTCTTCGGCGTGCGCGCCATCGAACACCGGCGTTGCGATGTTCATGCCCAGCATGCGCGCGGCCCAGCCGAGATGCGTCTCCATGATCTGACCGAGGTTCATTCGCGACGGAACGCCCAGCGGATTGAGAACGATGTCGACCGGCGTGCCGTCCTCCATGTACGGCATGTCTTCTTCGGGCAGCACTTTGGCGATGACGCCCTTATTGCCATGACGGCCGGCCATCTTATCGCCCTGCAGAATTTTGCGTTTCTGCGCGACGTAGACGCGAACGAGATGGTTGACGCCGGGCGAGAGTTCGTCGCCGTTTTCGCGCGAGAAGCGCTTGACGTCGATGATCTTGCCTTTTTCACCGTGCGGTACTTTGAGCGAGGTGTCGCGCACTTCGCGTGACTTCTCACCGAAGATCGCGCGCAGCAGGCGCTCTTCCGCCGTCAGTTCGGTCTCGCCCTTGGGCGTGACTTTGCCGACGAGGATGTCTTCCGGCCGGACTTCCGCACCGATGCGGATGATGCCGTTCTCGTCGAGATCTTTGAGCGAATCTTCGCCGACGTTCGGAATGTCGCGGGTGATTTCTTCCGGCCCGAGTTTCGTGTCGCGGGCTTCGCACTCGTATTCCTCGATGTGAATCGAGGTGAAACGATCGTCTTTGACCATGCGCTCGGAGATGAGGATGGCATCCTCGTAGTTGTAGCCTTCCCACGGCATGAACGCGACGAGCACGTTCTGTCCGAGGGCGAGCTCGCCGACTTCCGATGAGGGGCCGTCCGCGAGAATCTGACCGCGCATCACGCGTTCGCCGATCGTAACGATCGGTTTTTGGTTGATGCACGTACCGGCGTTGGAACGCGTGAACTTCAGCAGGTCGTACGGATGCTCGAGACCGTCGTCATCGTGACGGAGCATGATCTGTTTTGCATCGGAGGCGGTCACTTCGCCGTTGGCGCGTGCGAGCACGCAACCGCCGGAATCTTTGGCCGCACGATATTCCATGCCGGTGCCCACGATCGGCGCCTGGGGACGAAGCAACGGCACGGCCTGACGCTGCATATTCGCACCCATGAGCGCGCGGTTAGCATCGTCGTGCTCGAGAAAGGGAATGAGCGCCGTCGCCACCGACACGATTTGCTTGGGCGAAACGTCCATAAGCTGGACTTTTTCCGGCGGCTCTTCGACGTATTCTTCGGCGTAACGAGCGACCACGGAGGTCGAGGTGATCTTGCCTTTTTCGTCGACCAGCGTGTTGGCTTGCGCGACGATATATTCGTCTTCACGATCGGCCGTGAAATACTTGATCTCGTTCGATACGATGCCGTCTTTGACGACGCGATACGGCGTCTCGATGAAGCCGAAGCGGTTGACGCGCGCATACGTTGCGAGCGAACCGATCAGACCGATGTTCGGGCCTTCCGGCGTTTCGATCGGACAGATGCGGCCGTAGTGGCTGTGGTGAACGTCGCGAACTTCAAACCCGGCACGTTCGCGTGAGAGACCGCCGGGCCCGAGGGCCGAGAGGCGGCGCTTGTGCGTGAGCTCGGCAAGGGAGTTCGTTTGGTCCATGAACTGCGAGAGCTGCGAGGAGCCGAAGAACTCTTTGATCGCCGCGACCACGGGACGGATGTTGATGAGCGCCTGCGGCGTCACCGTCTCGATATCTTGCACGGTCATGCGTTCGCGCACGACGCGCTCTAAACGAAGCAGACCGACACGGAATTGATTCTGCAGCAGTTCGCCGACCGAGCGGATGCGGCGGTTGCCGAGGTGATCGATGTCATCTTTGTGGACCTGGTGCGTTGCGACTTTGATCAGACGGCGGATGACGGCGATCATGTCTTCGCGAGAAAGCGCCTTCTTGTCGATCGGCGGGACGGGCATGCCGATCGCCGGGTACTCTTTCTCGAGCTTGCCCGAGAGTTTGTAACGGCCGACGCCGGCGAGATCGTAGCGCTTCTCATCGAAGAACAGCGATTCGAGCAGCTTTTCGGCGTTTTCCGCATTTTCGGGCTCGCCGGGACGCAACTTCTTGTAGATTTCTTTGAGCGCGTCTTCACGCGTCTTGATGTCTTTATCTTTTTCGAGGCAGTTCGCGATCAGCGGACTGCCATCGAAGAGCGCCAAAATCGCTTCGTCGTTCTCCCAATTGAAGCCCAGATCCGGGCGGGTGAGCGCACGCACGAAGGTCGTCGCGTAGATCTTGCGATTCTTGTCGATGCGAACGCCGATCGTGCCTTCGGTTTCGTCGTTTTTCGTACCGTTGTCAGTTTCGAATTCGATCCAGGCGCCACGGTTCGGAATGATCGTTGCATTGAACGTATCGCGCGCATTCGTGTCTTTGTCGGCGAGCAGATAGACGCCCGGCGAGCGCACGAGCTGGCTCACGATCACGCGCTCCGCGCCGTTGATCATGAACGTGCCTTTATCCGTCATGAGCGGAAAGTCGCCCATGAAGATTTCCTGATCGGGGATGCCTTTGATCTCGCCGGATTCCGCGGTAATGAGGCGCACGCGTACGCGCAACGGGGCGCTGTAGGTCATGTCGCGTTCGCGGCACTCTTCGACGGTATACTTCGGTTCGCCAAGACTATGCTCGCCGAACTCCAGCACCAAGTTGCCGGTGAAATCTTTGATCGGCGAGATCGATTCGAACGCTTCTTTCAAACCGTCTTCGATGAACCACTTAAACGATGCTTTCTGCAGTTCGATCAGGTCGGGAATCTGTAGCGCCGAGGTGATCTTCGCAAACGAGTGCCGGGAGCGCTTGGGCCCGGGATCTGCGAAGGTCTCAACGGTAAACGCCTCAGCCGGGACCTGAAAGGTCGCCGTTGCGATATTTTGCTGTTTGACCGTCGAGCCGGTGCCGGCTGCTGCCGGAGTCTCCGGGGCCTTCTTCGCGCGCGATGCGCGCGGCTTCGCGGGAGCCTTGTCGGCCGTCGTTTTCGTCGTCGCCATTCGTTGTTTCTATCTCGCCTATACGTGGAGGGGGTCGCTGCCGCAGCAGTTCGCCGGAAAAGACAAAAAGGGCGCAACAATCTCCAGGGAGATCGCCCGCTCCGCGCTGTCCTCTGCTACAAACCGAGGGACATAGACGAAGAGAATACCACCCGTATCAACGCCCGTCAAGGTTTTTTGCCAACTCTATTGACGTTTGTCGATAGAGCGGCGACACTTGGGGGGTGAGCATCCGTTGGGGCCTTTCTGCCCGCCCGCTCGAACCGCCGCTTGCCGCCGAAGCGCAGTTGTTCAAGGCGCTCGGCGACACGCAGCGCCTCGCGATCCTGCGTCTCATCGCCGGGGATGGCTTATCGGTCGGAGAACTGACCGCTCGCCTGCCGCTCAACCAATCCACGGTCTCGCACCACTTGCGGCTCCTGCGTGAGGTTGGCCTCGTGCGCTCTCAGCGCCACAAAACGTCTCTGCGCTACGAACTCATGCCGGACGCTGCGGCGCGCATCGACGCGGCGCTGTCCGTGCTCTTCCCGGACTACTTCACGACGAGCGTCTGGGCGCCGACGCGCGCGTAGCGCACCCTTTCCTAGACGACGGTGGAAGCGGATGCCTCGGAAAGGCGCAACACGACGTGGCCGCCGTCGGCGAGCATCTCGAGCGTCAAGGGGTCGAGGCTAACGATCGTCCAGGGATTGTCGCCCACTCCGTGCGCCGGCGTAAATCCCATCTTCGTGCTGGCGTGGAACGCAAAACTACTCTCGGTTGCGTAGATCGTCCCCGTGTAGGATCCACGTTCCGTGCCGTCCTCTAAAATTTGCAGTCGGCATTCACCGCGTCGCGACAGGGCGTCTAGCGCCTCGGCACCAGTCAACTCTTGCTCCATCTCCTCGGATGTGTTCTCGGTCACACCGCCGAGTGGCCTCTCGCTCGCGGAGACTTTTCTCTGGGCTCTCCATTGTATGAAGACAAATCGGTAACAAGTGGCCGTTACCGGGAGCAACCGGTCGCCTGAACCAGGTTAGAACGCCTGGTTGCAGGGCAGAAGCGACCAACCCAAACCCAAAGGAACGGTTCGATGGATCACGTTTTGTCTTGCGCCCGTTGCGATCACTCCATCGCCGTTCATTCGGTTGATGGCTGCGAACACGCCGTCCGACTGCGCGCGAAATGCACGTGCGTCTACACCAGCACGGATGTCGTCGAGGCCGCCCTGCGCGTCGATGGCGCAGCACGCGCGCGCATCCTTACGGCAGACTTGCGGCTCCGCGCCTCGTAGCGAGCGTCGTCTTTTGACGGCCTCGGTTCGACGAGCGGCGAAGAGGCTCCGATGATGGCAAACGTGTCGTGAGCGAGCCACGCGTAGTGACGCTCTCCGGTGAACTGGATGTTGCGACACGCCAGTCGCTTCGCGGCTCGTTCGCATCCCTAGCCGAGGTAAATGCGGCGATCATCGACCTTCGCGACGTGCGCTACGTCGATTCGGCATCGCTCGCGGAATTTGCGTGGCTCGCGGATCGTTTTCGGCGACGCGAAGCCGATGTCGTCTGGGTGATTACTGCAGGATCCCATGTCGAGCGCGTTCTGCAAATTTCCGGACTCATGCAGACGATGACGATCGTCGCAACGCTCGCCGAAGCGCAGGCACGTTTCAGCGGCTAAACCGCCAGCGGAACCTCGCGAATGCGAAAGACCGCGAGCAGTCCAGTCGCCTCGAAGACGGTTCGGATCTGATGATTCGAGCAGACGATTGCCAAACTTCCGCTGCACTCCGAAAGCCGCTTTTGCAAGCCGATGAGCGCACCGAGCGCCGCGGAATCGATATACGTCGCTCGATCGAGGTTGACGATCATCGTCGTGGACCCGCCGACGAGCAGTGCCGATGTCATCTCTTTGAATCGACCCACCGCAAATGCATCGAACTCCCCGCTGACCGAAACGACCCGCGACCCGTTCGACCCGAGTTTGACATCAATTTCAAAGAATACGTCGCGAAGCGGTGCGCTCATACAACGTCGGTCTACCCGACCAGCGGCCAGCCCAATCGCCGCTTGGCACGTCGGGCAAGGAAGCGAATGTACCGCAGCTTTACGTCCCTTGCTAATGTCGTGGGCAAAGCCGCCGAATACTAAGTGGTCGGCGAAACTGCCGACGAGAGCGTTTAAAAGCCGCTCTTCTTTTCCTATTGTCTTGACGGGGTCCAGCTATGGCGTACGAGGTTATCAAGCGGGTGAGCGGTCGTGCCTATCGGTACCGCGTCGAGAGTTTCCGCGACCCCGAAACCAAACGCGTTCGCGGCAAATGGACGTATATCGGGCGCGTTGAGGGCGAGGGGACGCTCTCACCGGAGCGCAAAGCGCGGCCATCATCGCGCGATCGATTACTCGATGCGCTGGAACGCTTACTCGAAAGCCAAGACCTTGCCGCGCTCTCGACCGGCATGGTGGCAAGCGAGGCCGGCCTTGCATACGGCACGTTCTATCGCTATTTCAAAGACATCAACGTCGCCGTTCGCGAGACGATGATGCGCCACAGCAACACGATCGATCGCATGTGCGAACGCTTTGCCGAAGCGCTAGCCGTGCGCGAGGTCGAAGCGGCAAAAGTCGTCGCTTGGGCCGAAGACGTACTTGCTTCGGCGAGCACGCGCCCGGGCTTACTGCGCGCCTGGTTTACCGCTTCGAATAGCGATGCGGCGCTCATCGAAGAACGTCGGCGTCGCCATACGGTCGCATGTGAAGCGGCTACGGCCTATTTGCGTCGCATCGCGACCGCCTCATACGTGAAGATCGACGCACCGGAAATCGTGGCCTACACGATCCTCGCCCTTGTCGAATCATCACTGCGCGAGAGCGTCATGGAACGCAAACCGACCTCCGAGAGCACGATTGCGGGATTCGCTGCAATGACCGCGCGCTTAGCCGGCTTTTGACAACGCCTCATTTGTAATCAAGGCACGCTCGTGCTTCGACTCCTGCTCTTTCGGGTAAAGAGAGGGATGTGAAGGCAGAGTTTATCGCGCGGAGTGAGGATGGTCGCGCTCTCCATGCGATTCGAGCGGCGCTTGGCGCATTGTTTCGGGAGATCGGCGCACCGGACAGCGAAGTTTTTGCAGCTGAAGTCGTCGTGGGCGAACTCCTGACCAACGCGTTTCGCTACGCACCAGGCGACGTTTCCGTCAGTTTCAATTGGGAGAAGGCGACCGCATCGCTGACGGTTCGCGATCGTGGTGCCGGTCTTCGCCTGCCGGCGACCTTGCCGGACGTGCAGAGCGAACGCGGTCGCGGGCTTTATATCGTGCAGTCGCTGGTCGTCGCACTCAAATCGCGTCAGCACGACGGCTGGAGCGAAGTACACGCGGATTTACGCGTCCGGCGTCGCGCGCTCGCCTCCGCCTAAGGCTCGCTCCATCGGTTGATGGACGATACCGCCGTCGAGGAGCGTCGCTCCAAACGCGGCGAATCCCGACTTTGCGTAGAAAACGACGGCGTGCGTTTGCGCGGAAAGAACGGCGCGTTGAAAGCCACGCTCACGGGCTTCGTCCAGAAGCGTTTCCAAGACGCGCCGACCCAAACCCGATCCGCGCTGATCGGCGCGAACCGCCATGCGCCCGATCTGCGCGGTGCGTTCGCCCGCGTCGTACAATCGACCGGTCGCGACGATCTCGCCGCTTGCTGCGCGAATGACGACGTGGAGCGACCCGGCATCGGCCTCGTCATGCGAGTCGACTTCTTCTTCTTCAGGCACGAGCTGTTCGTGAACGAACACCGCGATGCGCAGAGCGATCGATTCGCTCACACGCTTGCGGTCGGTCGAGGGAAACACTTCGAGTTCCATCGCGGCGCTCGTTCGGCGGCGGGGGAAGGCGAACCCCGCGCGGTAGGTCGCGCATCGTGACTTGGACGCGCATTCACCTAACGACCGGAATCCTCGAACGCGACGGCGCGATCTTGCTCGTCGCGAGCCGCTATCCGGGTCGAGGCGAACCGCTTTGGAATCTTCCCGGCGGACGACAAGCGGGCCACGAAACGCACGTCCAAGCGCTCGCGCGCGAGTTGCGCGAAGAAACGGAACTCGAGGTGAGCGTCGGTCGGCTCGCGTACGTCGCTGAATCGTTCGATCCGCACACGGCGATGCACTTCACCAATCTTGCTTTCCACCTCGAAGCCCAAGGCGAACCGCGCGTTCCGCGGGACGACGCCCATGCGGTTTCCTGTGCGTGGGTGCCGCGCGCGGAACTCGCGCGGTTTCTGATTGTCGACGTCGTGCGCGAGCCGCTTCTGAACTATTTGAACGATCCAAGACAGCAGTATTTCGGCTACGACGATGCGGGTATTACGGTGCGATTCTTCGACTAGTTGCCGCCATGCAGCAAGCCAATCAGGTACCAAAGCGAGGCGCCGACCACGATTGCAAAGATCGTCCATCCCGCGGTCGCAAGCAAGCCGGAGATCCGATGCTCGCCCATGATCGTGCGATCGCGCGCCACCAAAATCAAAAACGCAAGCGTCAAGGGGGTCGCAAGACCGCCGGCGATCCCGCTAAAAAAGAGTAACTTGATCGGACTGAATCCGAGCGACGCAACGGTCGTCCCAGCCGCAAGCGAGAGCAAAAGCGAGCCATAAAAGCGGCGCGCGTGCGGGAACTTCGCATCGAGCGATCCGCGCCAGCCGAATGTTTCGGAGAGCACGTATGCGCTCGTGCCCGCAAGCACCGGAACGGCCAAGAGCGCCGATCCGAAGAGTCCCACGCCGAAGAGGAGCGAGGCGTACTTTCCGGCCACGGGCGCGAGCGCAACGGCGGCATCTTGTGCGGTCTGAATTTCGTGATGGTGAATGCCGAGCGTCGCACCGGTGGCGACGACGATAAAGAAAAACGTGACGCCCGCAAAAATCATGCCGAGTGCTGCATCGACTTGAACGAGACCGATGCGGCGAAGCGGTGGTCGATCGTGGGCGACTTCGATCGTTTCCCACACGTACGCATAACTGGTCAGCGTCGTTCCAAGCAAAGCGATCGCGCCGGCGACGTAGGTGGAGGACCCGCTGAACTTCGGCACGAGAACGGCGAGTAGCACCGCAAGCCAATCGGGGCGCGCGAGAAACGCAGCCACGATGTAGGCAAGAAAAATCAGCGGCAGAAATTTGAGTACGCGCTCGATCTGCGTGTAGCTGCCGATCACGAGCAAGACACCCGAGACGAGCGCAAAGGGAATGACGAACCACGCGTACGGGACGCCCGTGATCAGACCCAAGGCCGCAGCGCCGCCTTCGAGGTCCGCTGCGAGCGTGAGGACGGTAACGGCGAGGATCGCAGCGAGCGTAACCACCGCCCACCCGCGACCGTAGCGGCGGCAAATGAGATCCTCGAGGCCGCGTTTACCGACACCGCCGATCGCCGCGCTGATCGATTGAATGACGACGAGCATCGGGATGACGAGCAGAACGAGCCACACCAGCCCATACGTGGTCGTCGCGCCGATGACCGCGAGCGTCGCGACGGTCGTCGGGTCGTTGTCTGAGGCGCCGGAGACGATGCCGGCGCCGAGTTGAAATGGGCGACGCGTCGGCGTTTCCCCGCGTCCCGGCTCGCTCAGTTCGCGTGCTCCTGCGCGGCCGCGCGCGCGCGGCTCCATTCGCCGCGATGCAATGTATGCAAGAGTACATCCACGTGACGTCCACGGATCATGGCGCCCGAGCGCAAGAGTCGGATCTCGCTGAAGCCGGTGCGCCCGAGGACGCTGCGGGACGACGTATTCTCCGGCACGCAGCACGCATGTAACTCATCGAGTTCGGTATCGACGAAGGCTTGCTCGATGACCGCACCCAGCGCTTCGGTTGCGAAACCGGCCCCGCGGGCCTCTTCGATCAAACTGTATCCCATTTCACCGACGTGCGGCGCGCGATCGTTGATGCGCAGCGAGATCCAGCCGATCGGCGTGCCGTCGCCCAACTTCACGATCAGCCACTCGAATCGACCGGTGACGGAGCCCGAGAGATGTCGCGGCCGCGAACGAACTTGGCGTTCGAACTCCTCGAGCCGCACGCGCGGGATGTCCTGAAACTGCCGCAGGCTCGGAGCGGCAAGGATGCGCCAAAGCTCTCTTGCGTTACGCGCCGTAACGGGCGCGATTTCAAGCCGCTCCGTGCGCGCCGATCTCACCGCGCGAGTGACTCGTCGCGCAGCGTTTGAACGAGATAGCGTCCGTCGGCGTCCGGCGTTGCCGTAAAGCGCACGCGATCGCCACTGCGTACGAGCAGCACGCTCGGGTCGCTCGGATCGACGATCGTGAAGATGCCTTTGGCCTCGCGCAGCGTGAAGTAGATGCGGCCCCCGGCGTTGGCAAACCGATCGACCGTACCCGACCGCTTCTCGACCGAGCCAACCCCACCGCCCCCGGCGCGGTCTCCCAAAAATGCGCGATAGCTCGCAAACGCATCCGTCGCGGCCGACGACGCCGAGCTATTCCCCACGACGACGTGACCGTTGGTCGCCTGGACCAGGGCGAGGGTCTGGAATTTTCCGTTGTCCGAAACGATCGGGACGACCCACGTATTCTGTCCGAACGCGTTATAGAGCACCGGCTGCGTAGGACTCAGTCGGCCCTGGCGCACGACCGGATTCGCTGCAACGGCACTCTCGGCTGCCGTCGAGTTGAATTGGCCGCCGGAGGCCGTGTAGTACGTGATCGCACCGGTCACGGTATCCATGTAGGTGAAGCCGGTCATCGAATTGTCCGTGGTGTTAGGTGATGTGTGGTCGACGAACCAGACGAACTTCTGCCCCGCGAGGAGCAAGCCGAACACTTCATCGCGAGCCGGGAGATGGACGTCTCGCTTGGCGAGTTGCGCGTTCCACCAACCGTGCACGAAGCGCCCGAACCACGTATTGTACGCAAGTGCCAGTTCGGGGGGATAGACGCGTCGCACCCAACTCGGCAGCGATGCAAAATCCGCGCGTGCGGTGCGGGTCATCGCACCGGTCGCCGGATTCACGATAACGACTGCGGTAACGCGTTCGCCCGACCAACCGATGGTGGGCCGTCCGAGCGTTGCCAGATATTTCGGTTCGCCATGATCGTCGATCTGCAGCGTCGTTTCGAGAATCTCTTCGCTTCCGTAACGGAAATACACGTGACGATAGAGATTGTCGTTGAGCAAGGCGCTGGGAATGTAATGCATCGGCGCGCGTTGCCGCAGTTCAGCTGCGGCATCGGGATTCTCACCGCTCACGACGATGACGCCGGGACTCGATCGCCGCACCAACCACTGAATCGGGCCCTGGAAATCGAGCGGCGCGACCCACACGAGACGGCCGTTCTCGACTTGGATGTTATACGTGCCGACGCGATAATACGTGCCGAGCTGGCCGAGCACTTTGTTGCCGGCGAATTGGGCCGAGAATTCGGGGACGACACGCACATGCGCGACATCGGCACTCGGCGGCAAGGCGTTCGATACGACCGCGCCCGGGATGTCGCGCAATCCACCGGCGTCGACCACAGGTGCCGCGACCAGAACCCCCGACCAGCCGAAAAGCACCGCGAGTGCCAAGAGGTACGGCCAGAGCGGCGTCCGGCGAATCGAGACGATCCGTCGCGAGACGACGATATTGCGCGCGGAGAGTAAGAGCCCGTACGCGGCGTTCGGTACGAGCGTGAGCAATAGCAACGAAAAGGCTTGCGGAAAGACCAGCGGCGGCATCTGCACGTACGCAAAGAGAAGCACGATCGGCACACCGACGAGCAGCCGCAGCCGCTGACCGCGCCACCAATTTCGCGAAAAGTCGAGATTAGCGAGGCCAAGCGAGAGAAACGCCGCCGCGAGTAAAACGGTCACGCTCCAGCGCTTTGCACGGAGCGGTCCGGCTTGCCTCGTGCGACCATCGCGTGAACGAAGCGTGGAGGACGCACGATGACACTTTCCGGGGCACTCCGGGGGCCACTTCCGAGCGAAGTGGACTTTTCCGCAACCGTCACCTCAGCACCGCATTTTTTCTACGGCACGAACACCCATGCGATGCACGAGGCCTTCACGTGCCGGGCCGACGACGGCACGGCGCTCGAAATCGTCGACAACGTGAAGCTCGCGCCGCGGATACCGGTCCAAGACGGCGACCGCATCGCGGTACGCGGCGAACTCGTACACGACCGTGGCAGCGGGGCTCCGCTCGTTCACTGGACGCACCGCGACCCGGCGCACCGGCATATTGACGGCTACATCGACTTTGCCGGCCGCCGCTATGCGTGAAGCAAGCGCTCGAGGGTAACCAGCCGGTAGCCGCGCGACTGCAATTCGCTCACGACGAGCGCCGATGCGGCAACGACATTGCGCCGATCGCCGCCACGACCGCGGTCGCCGTCGTGCATCACGAGGATCGCGCCATCTCGCGCGCTCGCAAGCACGCGAGCGGCGATCGTTTGCGGTGAAATCGGGTCCCAGTCTCCGGCGAGCTCGCCCGTCCACATGATGGTTTCGTAGCCGCGTGCATGCGCTTCGTCGATTACCGCCCGACTACGCAGGCCAAAGGGTGGACGGAGATAGTGCGTGTGACGCCCGATCGCTCGCGCGATCGCCGCGTCGGTTCGGGCGAGTTGATCGTCGATCGCCGCGCGCGTCAACAAGGCTTCCAAGTGCGAATGATCCCACCCGTGGTTTTCGATTTCGTTCCCAGCGGCCGCTATGCGACGCAGCGTCTCGGGTGCGGCTTCTGCAGCGGTGCCGTTGACGAAAAACGTCGCCTGCGCACCGCGTGCGCGGAGCATCGCAACGATCGCCTCGGTATCGCGCGGATTTGGTCCATCATCGTACGTCAAGGCGACAGCGTGCACGGCAGCGGCCTGGAAAATCGTCGCACCGAGTAGCTGACTCTGCGGTCGCTCGATCACCTTATAAAGCGTGTAGAATCCGCTCGTCAGCAACAGCACCGCAAAGGCGGCCCGCAGCGCCCTCACGACCGGGCGAGTTTCGCGCGTACGGATTCGATCGTGTGGCCGTAGCCCGGCGGCGAAAATTCAGCGAAGTCCGCGACGATTTTTTCTAATCGCGGCTCGGCAAGCGATGTTGCTTTCAAGTGGATAAGATCCGGCACGGGTTTGTTCTTATCGAGCTTGATCGAATACTCGTGCCCGCCTCTGACCGCCCAATAGTGCGGATCGGTAAACCCGACCGTGCGCGAGCCGCTACGCGTATCCGCGGTTTGCTCGACGAACACCAAATACGCCTTCGATCGATCGCCGCGCGGGGGCTGAGTCATGACCTCCCAAACGCCGTCTTGTACGAGCTTCTGGAAAAGAAACGAAACCGCGTAGCCTCTGATCGGAATATCGACCGAGGCGGTCGTTCCACGCCGATCGGTCACCGCGTACGTCGCACTCGATTTCCCGTCCACATCGAGCATGCCGTACACTTCGCGAGCGTAGGGGCCTCTGGTCGAGCTTACTTCATAGCGCAAGCGAAGGACCGATCGCTGATGCAACACGCGATGGACGGCCTGATAGCGTGCACCCTCGTCTCTTGCAAACATCTTCCAGCCTGCGACAAAAGCGGCAATGGCGGCGATGGCGATGATGGGCGCGATGAATTTTTGACGCATGAGCTTGTGTCCGAGTGGGAATACGTACCACCGTGCGCAACCCCTTTTCGCCTCGATCCCACAAGTCGAGCCTCTCGCCAACGGTTTCCAATGCAACGACCCTCGATACGCAATTCGTCTCCATGATCGCGCACGAAATGCGCGCACCGCTTGCGACGATTCGCGGCGCCGTCGGCCTGCTCGCCGAACACCACGATCGATTACTGCCCGAACGTCGCAGTGAATTGCTCGACGTAATCGACGACGCGACGCTTCAAGTCAATCGTGTAGTCGAGGACTTGATGGTGCTCTCGCGCTTGAACGACGGCGAGCTTGCGTTCGAACCCGAGGCGCTGGATCTGGTGAAGATCGTACGCGACGCTGCGCGTGCGCTCAACTCGCGCTACCCCAATCGAACGATTACGATCGCGCCCCAAGACGACGTGCCCGACGTCCGCGCGGATGCGATCCGCACGCGCCAGATCGTCAACAACCTCATCGCGAACGCCATCGGGTATTCGGAAGAGTCCACCGACGTCATCGTCTCGATCGTCACGGAAGGCAACGCCGTGCGTACGTCGGTTTACAACGAGGGACACGGGATCGCATCGAGCGAGCAGTCCAAACTCTTTTTGCCGTTTGCGATGCTCTCGGAACGAACGGCGGAATCGACCGGCTTGGGACTCTTTATTGCCAAAGGTCTCGTCGAAGCGATGGACGGTGATATCGGATTTACTTCGGAACCGGGCGCAAACGCCGTCTTCTGGTTTACGCTCCCGATCGTTGCCGTGCGTGCTCCTCAGTCCGATGCGTATCGCGCGGACGTTCTGAACTAACGCGCGTGCGCGTCGAGCACCTGATTCACGACCGCATCGGCGGCGGCGTTTTGCTTGCGCGGAACGTGACCGATCTCGTGCGAGACAAACCGACGCAAGAGCGCTTTCGCTCTTGCATGTAAGGGTTGTAAGCCGGGGTGCTTGACGCGGTAGATGCCGGCGATCTGCTTGACGACGAGTTCGCTATCCATTCGGACGATTATTTCGGTCGCACCGAGTTCGAGCGCGGCCTCGAGACCCTCGATCAGCGCCGTCCACTCGGCAACGTTGTTGGTCGCGATGCCAAGAAACGTGCCCACTTCGCGCAAGACGCCGCCCGATTCGTCATAGACGACGGATCCGGCGGCCGCAGGACCGGGATTCCCGCGCGAGCCGCCATCGGCAAAAATCGTTACTCTCATCGCTTCGTCATCGCTTGTAACACACTGGTCGTTTTCAAAATCGACGCACTGCTGCCTTCCGCTCACAAATGCATGCCGTTACCGATCCCGAAAGAGGCACCGACGACGCACGCTTAACGGGGGTTCGGACGGTGGCCGTTATCAAAAGTCGCGATCGATTTGCATTGGCCCAATTCGTTCTGGCACTCCTTGGCAGCAGTACGATTGCCGTTGTCGTCGGATTGTATTGGCAACATCTCGACCCCGGAACGCCCACGCGCGTCGTGGTCAGCAGAAGCGGTCAGGATCCCGACAATTGGCAAATCGCCATCGATGCGACGGGCGAATTCGAAGAAAATCACGGACCGATTCGTCGCCGAGGGCGCGCGTCGTTCACGCCCGTCGCCCAAGCGCTCTCTGCTTTGCCGGAATTACGCCTCCGAAGCGCAGCAGCATCGGTAATGGAGCCAGAGGGAGTGAATCTCTGGATAGTTGGGTCGCGCCGAACGATCTCGCCGTTTTTTTCCCCGCACGATTTTCGCTATCCGCTGGTGGAGCGAATGGCCTCGCACCTGCGTCGGTCGATCATCGAGGCGGAACGCCGACAAGATGCCGAACGGATCCGACGTCTGTCCAATCTCCAGCTGGCACGGTCGATCGAATTTGATGCTCGCGGAGCAATGTGCGGCCTCTGCATGATCTTGGATGTTCGCTCCAGCGGTTTCGCAACGATGACCCTGGGAATTACTCCTGTACACATCTACCGCGGGACCATCGACTGGCGTTCGCTGGTGCGGGGGCTCGCATCAGACCAGCCGCAATTTTGGGAACGAAAGTACTACACCGGTGGAGAGGACATGCCGACGGGCGATATGATTTTCCGCTTTCCCGACGCCAACGAAACGGTTGCGGTCCGTAACATGTCGTCAGCGCCGATCGAAATTGCAAACGCGGCGCTGCGATTTTATCAACTGGCCGCGAGGAC
>Ga0123337_10001697_pt1 | contig 27376 bp, 37 predicted proteins | sample frozenSSSSmetaG_FD_89792 | JGI IMG/M metagenome (GOLD analysis project Ga0123337, IMG submission 89792) | Glacier valley bacterial and archeal communities from Borup Fiord, Nunavut, Canada, to study Microbial Dark Matter (Phase II) -... | ecosystem: Environmental > Aquatic > Freshwater > Ice >...
ACAAAGGCTCAAAGAGCCGATGGAACTATGCATGGAATCATCCATGCATGACGTGAAGATTCTCCAAAGTGAGAATCCCCGGGTGCCTACAGACAGGCACCAAACCTCTTTATCCAACAGAAACCTCTCCCAGAGTATATTTCTCGAGCGTGCTTCCGTAGAATGAGGGAGAGCTCTGGAAGAGGAAAAGTTCTTTGATTGACATGCCCGATAGGCTTGTTCAGAACTGTAAGTTTCAGTTAGAAAATCCCTGGAGAAAACGGTTAATTATACTTACGCTTGAAAGAATCCAATGCATTATGGATCTCGTCTAGGTGCTTTTCACTCAAGGTAAAAGTCCATTCTCTTTCATCGGTGAAGTCTTGTCCTTCCCAAACCAAAGGGCCTGTCAATTCCTGAGGGAAGGCAGTCGGCAGACTCGGGTTCGATGGGCGTTGCGCTTTGAGTCGCTCAGTTCGCAACTGGTACTTCTCAAAGTCAGGATGGTAGGAAATGTCTGGCTGTCTCTGGGAGAGCGTCGTCGCCATGATCAAAATGTGGTTTGGATACAACTTTTCCCCGTCAGATCCCACTTTAAAGATACCTTTGTGAAAGTGATTTTAGATTTATAGGTTGTTTGTAGCAGCAAGCTGGAAGATGTTTGCAAGTCGATGACGGACCCGAATGTAAGTTTGGAGCTAAGGTAGGCCTGATGGTTCCAAGATAATTGAAATATTTACAGTCTCAAGTCAGCGCAATTTGCAACTTTCATTGTACCATACAATTTGTTTCCAGATCTGGAGATCTTTGCTGGGAATAAATCGCCAAATATGTGCCATTAATGACGGAATGAAGCCACTATTCGCGGCTACAGGGTCACGTCGAAGGTATCACGACATAACAACATACCTCCGAGGTACTTTCGGACATGACGGTCATATATAGAGTGGCTCCTCTATCTGACTGTTTTGGAAGGTCCTTACGCACTATCCTTGTAGTGCAGAGTGGGTGGGAAGGACGTAATCATCACGCAATCGTTTCAACCATGAGATTGCTAGGAGTAAGCGTCAGGCTTGTTGTGTCTCCATATGTTGTGTCGCTATATGTTGCAATATATCTTCTGAAGACGCAACACTACTCCTGGGGCTGGGGTGTGTGGGAGTTCCAAAAAGGACCAAAAGGTAGTCGAGATAAGGTGCAGGCAGGGACGTTCCGATCCATAGTGGCACCCCAAGCATTCCACCACCCCACTCACTGTAGGCGCACCGTTGTAGGTGCACCGTCACAACATCTTCACATTGGCGCCCTTACCAAGCGCCCTTAACATCGCCCCTTTAGAGCTTGTTTGTTCTTGCATACGAAAATTGGTGGGGTATGCTCTTTCTAATGCGATATACCTATGATCTCGACGCCATGTCCCTGAAACTCCGAACCTAGCATTATCCGACACGCATCTCGGCCTTTCCAAGATGCGTGTCGAAGTGGGACCATGATCAAGATTATTGACACCATAGCGGGCGTTGAGGTACGAAGAGCTGTGCCGTTGAGATCACACGCAGATAGCCGTGAGCTACATCGAATTCCCTCGTTTGGTCTCAGCTCCCCCCATTTTGAAGCCTTCATTGTGCAATATGCGAACATCGTATATCTCGTAATCCCACCAACGCATTGTGCAATGCGACAGAGTCCATCCATGAGCAGAACTTTCCTCCATATATCCAAGGTAAAGTCGCATGAGCTATCAAAGTAAGGTCCATCTCATCAATCGCACCAGTCTCAGCTCTGACAATGGCAGACCTTGAAACTTCAAAAGAACCAGACGTATCCGTCTCCAGGGACTATGGCTTGGGAGACGTCAAATTCGATGGCACATTAGAGTTTGTCCATGAATATGGAGGAAACGAGTCGCTGCCTTCCTACCAGGAAGCATCCGGTGCTCCCGTGGAGAGTATCTCTCCTCTTGGCCTTCAGGTAACATGGTTCACCACCATCTTCTTGAATGTTGGTCAGATGATTGGAACTGGGGTGTTCTCAACACGTATGTTTCCACTCCATTCTTTCAGTTCGTGTTGATAAGCTATGAAGCAACGCTGACGATATCGTTTTCACAGCTGCTTCCATCCTCAAAAACGTTGGCTCTGTCGGACTGAGTCTCATTTTCTGGGTACTTGGACTTTTGATTGCTGGATCACAGCTCGCGGTCTATGTTGAACTAGCCAGCTATTTCCCAAATCGATCAGGCGCAGAGGTGGTCTATCTTGAGCAAGCTTATCCTCGACCGAAGTACCTTCTGCCAACGGCCTTCGCAGTTCAATCAGTATTGCTTTCTTTCAGCAGCGGGAATGCTATAGGTGAGTCTCTGCTCCAGCCGATTCTCAAATTGGACAACCTGACATTCTGTGATAGTGATGACACAATATCTATATGCTGTGGGAGGTCATACGCCCAGTGCATGGGAGCTCAAAGGTCTTGCCGTGGCTTGTATAACCTTCATTGTTCTTTGTGAGTGATTATTCTCTATTACTCTTCACTTTGTTTATATAGCTAACGAACTCGAAAAGTGGTCATCTTCAGCACAAAGCTCTCCCTACGGATTTCCAATGGTGTCGGTATCATCAAACTTATCACATTAATCTTGTAAGTAGTGATCTTTGGATGTCCTGTTGCACAACTCTGACCACTATGTCTATATAGCATTAGTATCACTGGTCTCGTTGTCCTAGGTGGCCATACAAAAGTTGAAACTCCCAAGGCAAACTTTCAAGACTCGTTCAGTGGTACAACCAGCAACGGCTACGGATTGTCGAACGCTCTGGTGAAGGTCAACTTTGCATATTTCGGCTACACGAATGCATTCAATGTCGTCAATGAAGTCAAGGTTTGGCTCTCTTTTCCCTAACGCCTTCTACCTGACATCTGACTGAAGCACAGAATCCTATTAAAACGCTCAAAAGAACGGCCCCAGCATCCCTGCTTGTAGTAGCAATCCTCTACATCCTCTGCAATGTGGCCTACTTCGCAGCTGGTCTGTTTTTCCCCTCATTCATCAGCGATATTTGCTAACCCAATCATCAGTCCCCAAAGCCTCTCTCAAAACCTCCAATCAACTCGCTGCTTCCCTCTTCTTCCGTGCCGTCTTCGGCTCTCAAAAATCCTCCCGCGCTCTCAACTTCCTCATTGCTCTTTCTGCCTTTGGCAACATAATCGCCACCATTATCGGCTCCTCCAGGATGATCCGTGAATGCGGCCGTCAGGGCGTTCTCCCCTTTCCGCGTGTCTGGGCCTCAACAAAACCATTCGGGACCCCTCTCGCTCCCTACATCCTCAAATGGGGATTGACGATACTAATGATTCTTGCACCGCCCGCGGGAGATGCCTTTAATTTCATTGTCGATCTGCAGAGTTATCCTGCAAATGTTTTTTTCTTTGCTACCACCTTTGGTCTGCTTTTGATTCGTAGACGTCGCAAGAGGTTGGGTATCGAACGCACCGAGTTTAGGGTCTGGAACGTTGCTATCGTATTCTCGTTGGCGGTGAATGTGTTTATTCTTGTTATGCCATGGTATCCGCCGCCCGGGGGTCGCTTTGGTGGCGATGTGAGTTTTTGGTATGCGACCTATTGTGCAGTAGGGCTGGCTATGTAAGTTTTTGTATTCTATCCAGACCCTCTTGTGTCGCTGTCGCTCTGACGAAAGCTAATATTGGATATAGTTTGGCTGTATGCGCCATTTATTATGCCGTTTGGATTTATGTCCTTCCGCACTATGGAAAATATCGTATTCGTCAAGAGCTCGTTGCTTTGGATGACGAGACCGCGAAAGTTCATCGTCTAGTTAAAATCCCGCTTGCTGAGCTGGATTCATGGGATGCGGAGCATGATGTGTTGGGTCAGAAGTTGGAAAGGTCTCGAACATCTGAAAGTGCTTCCGAGAACGATGGACATCTGGAAGAGGAGGAGGCAAAGAAAGATGCTTAAGGTGTTCAGTCATATGCAGAGTACGCAGAGAGACTCTTGAGGTTTTTCTGAGAAGGGTTGTGGAATGGTGAGAATCCGATTTGTGAGAGTGGTCGAGGATATTCTGATTCAGATTGCAATATGATATCTTCCAGAATAATGCAAAATTGATCATGTGAGACCCCCTCCTAAATGCCCTTAAGGCGCTCCCAAGCAACTCCAAATACGCTCCAAATAAATCCACACTACAGGACTAGTTATCCCACCGCTCTGCATTTCATAAACACAAACTCCCACACGGGGCGGCAGTGTTCGGCGGATACATATCCGGATAATATCCGTGGGATCCATGGGTAGAGTATGTATTTGGGCCAAACCTCACGGGTAGAGTAGGGTATGTACCTGGATACATTCCTGGATACATGAGGTTCAACTCTATCAATAGTATAAAAATGAAGCTTTTGATGGTCCTAATGAACTATGACCCATAACTCTATGAACCCCTATTCCATCTCATTATCTGCCTACTCATCGTGCTATTAAAACTATCTAGTAATTAACCCTAATCCCATAGGTATAATAGATATCTAATTGTTAAAGTTGATAGCCTATTCTGCTTCGTTGTAGTAATATCACTCCAATTGCTAAATAGCCGTTCTAATGCTGCAGATGTTACTAGAATTGCTAAATGGTCACGAGCAATACGTGCAATAGTTGGATATTAGTATTACTTTGCAGACTAATATTTGAGGACGTCCGTCTACTCACTCGGCCTTAGTTTAAGCATCCACCGCCTCCATTCTAGCTCCTAAAATGCTATACCACTACTGCAAATAAGTCTTCATTAGAATCCAGCTCTTGCTCTCTTATATTTATATCACTTAATATATCTACAAGAACTGCTTCACGCTTAATACCCTCCGCATTACGGTGATACCCCCGTTCTAATATGTTCTATAAATATCCTTAAATTATGCCCTTGCCCATTCTCTTCTTACATCATCTATACTATTTAGATATATCTTCTTAAATACTCTATGATTCATCCGTGGATCACAAATTGTAGCAACAGCTAAGTGCTTGCATTGCTAATTTGTAGCAAGAATATAATGTTCATTAAGCTTCTGAAGAGCAGCTCCGCATGCAATTCCAATTGTGGATTGTCACCAATGTCAACTTCACCTTCTGTGTTACTTTCTCACGTATCCAAGGTGGCAGTCTTTGCTAGGTAGAAACAGCAGCAATTGCCTTTATCTCTGGGTCCATGAGATTGGCCAGGAACTCGGGAGGACAGCCAGTCGTGTCTATCATTAACAATCGAAAGAACAGCCCAGGCAAGCATACAAGCCCCAAAAAGGAGATGCCCGTTGCCCACGATCAATATCTTCTGAGTATTTCAAGGTGTTTATTGTGGAGGATAACCTCGTTAAGCAGAGGGTGTTGCAGAAGCAGCTACAGAGTTTGCACTGTGAGACTAGTGTTATGAATCATGGTGGTGAAGCACTTGATGTTCTCAAAGGCTCGAATTTGTGGAAAGGGAATCAGCAGACCAGATATGACTTGACAGTGGTTTTCATAGATCTTGAGATGCCTGTCTACACATCTGAGTTCATAAAGCCATAATCGCCCAGTAACCCTTTAAATGAAGCAGCGTGATACGAAGGATAAGGTGCCGTAAGTAAGACATGTAAAGTATTATAATATAATTCATACAAATCCCGCATCCTCCCTCCCATTAGCCGGCCCATTCCTCCTTAATAACGCCTTTCCCCTCCTCCGAAAGCCTACCCTCTTCTCCTCCTGTAGCGCCGCCATTCCTCCCGCCAGCTCCTCCAGACTCTTATTCGGAACTTCCCACCTCTTCGATCTCTTCCTGCCCTTCTCGTCGACATCCATCTCGCTGCCCCTAGCATTCTGCACTTCGGGGATCCAAGCCCACGTAAACAGCGCTCCGAGCAGCATGACCGGCGAGAACGAAATCAGCAGCCAACCCAACGTCATCGAATTTGGCTTCTGAAGGTGCAGAGAGGGCAGGAAGGCTTGCACGATGACGGAGCCGAGCTTGCCACCGAAGGCGGAAATGCCATGGCATGTCGCACGGTAGCGCGTGGGAAAGATTTCTGCGGGGATCTATTTTAAGAGCGGGTTAGATTGGCGTTCGTGGATGATGGAGGGGGTATGAAGGGGGGCTTACAATGAACGTAAGAGTGTTAGGGCCTGCGGAAGGGTTAGTGAGGCTGAAATAAACTAGGAACGGGGAATATACCGAGATTAAAAAGCAATTGACAGAGCACGTAGAGCGTAATCGTCAGCGCATGCAGATCGGTATGCACCACCCTGAAAAAGCTGCCCCCGATAACTGCGAACAGCACCCCCAGTCCCACAAAACTCCACAGCAGCCACGCCTTCCGAGGCACATAGTTGATCGCCTTGATTAAAATAATACTGCCTAGCAACGAGCCGACAGATACCGTGATGATCGAACGGATCCCGTCCAGCTTCAAGGTCTCATATATGCCCAGTCCATGATCGGCGGTATTTCCCCAGGCCGGCGTCTCGCTGCTCTCGTCGACCTGAGGCTCTGATGACCAAATGCGAGCGATGGTGCGAGGGTTATTGATACCAAGACCGTAAAAGGCAAAATCGAGGAGAAACCAAGTTATGCAGGTGCCGAGGAGGGGCTTGATGTTGCCTTCGGTCCAAAAGAATTGCTTAAGTTCTCGATAAGAAAAGGGATCGGGATTATTGTCTCCATCCTCGGAGTCGTCGTCGCCGTTGTAGTTGCTGGAAGTGACATTTTGAGTTCTCTCCTGCCCCGGGCCTCCCACATCCATGATCTCCATGCTGTCGCTATCATTGTCGTTGGCCTCCTCATAATGGGCGCGAGGAAGGGGTTGCATCCCATCCACGGCGGAGTATTCCATATAGGGAACGCGTCTCTCGTTCATAGGTTGACTGCTAGGTCGCTGAGTAGCTGTAGTTGTACAATACCGGGTCGTATCTCTCAAGGCACGTACGCCATCATTGTCGACATCCAAGGTGTAGCGTGGGGATTCCGGGATGGTCAACCGAAAGCCAATCGCAATGATGGCAGGAATTGCTCCGGCGCCGACCACCCACCTCCAAATTCTGTCGACAACGGTAGCGGCGTCTTTTGCATCTGTCATAGTTGCGAGGCCTGCTTGACGTCCAAGGGTCAAGAGAACGGCGAGGCCGACTAACGAGGCCATCAGTTGTCCAATGGGCTGCATGATGAATACCGACGCCATCATGCGTCCTCTGGATTGTCTTGCTGCAAATCTAATCTCATTGTTAGTTTTTTTTCTATCGTCATAGTCCTAAGGACTCCCTCCAGGCATTAGAGCCAGGCATTTACTGCCACGGGACGAGATGGAAAGAACGTACTCTGCCGTGATGACAGCGCTCAATGGGTATTCCGCTCCGATGCCGAATCCGACGAAGAACCTCCAGAACATGATCCAGGAGGTAATCGACATGGAACCATTATACCCCGAAGAGCTCTGACAAAGTCCGAGGGTGCCAAAAATGACGATGAACAGCTCGAACCCATACATCTTCCTCCGTCCATACCTATCGGCCAGATATCCGAATGTCAGTTGACCCAGACACGAGCCAACGAGCGTGACGGTGTTGATGGCCGATTCGGTATTCGTTGCGGTATCGTTAGGCCAGTAGACGAAGGCGAGGGATGGGAGAACGACATTAGTGGCGAAGAGATTGTAGGAATCGGTGAGGAATCCCGAGGCGGCAACGGCCCATATCTGCCAGTCGAAGCCGTTATTGTCAATGTCTCTGCAGATTTGCTCTCGTTTGTCGGCGTTGGACTGGATGGTTTGTTAGGAAGAGGGTCGAAAATCAGACAGTCACTTCCCAGCCTCACTCACCTCATGATGCCGTCCAACGTCGGTAGGGTTGATCCAGATACGCATGTGGAAGAGGGTGAGATGTGAGATGTAAACGAGAAGCTTTCAAATACGACTATCACAGTAGGTTCATGATGGAGATTAAAGTCTGGACAGGAGGAAACTATATGGGAAGAGAAGAGGCAAGATACTATAAATCAATGCATATCTCATGGGATCTATCGCAAGGCTTCCGGCCGTGTCAAGGCGCGCCGGCACAAGAGGCAATGATTCACGCACACATGGCATGGCGAGGCTGAGGCTGAGGCTGAGGCTTGGGTCTGGGCAGGCTGCAAAGTAAAAGTACATACTGTGTATGCCTTGCAAGGATGAGGGTGTATGCGAGCGAGGGAGGAGAACGGAATATGATATGTACATCCCTACGTACATAACTTCATAGTGTGTAGGGCGTTGTTGGGGAGGGGGCCCTTCTAGAATTTCTGGGCATTTGGCAGTTGCCATTGTTAGTGGCTCAGCCGCAAACTAAGATTTGATACTCCTGTGAAATACTTCGTACGGTACTTACAGTACATATAGGATGGAATGCATACATACAGTAGTATATACATACATAGGTACAGTACCTCCTGTATTTGGGGAGCTGGGAAGACATAGGGATACCTACAGACATATAGATTACATATTAGATAGATTACATATTAGATAGATTACATATTATATAGTATATAGATTATATAGTATATAGATTATATATAGTAACTGCTTAATGTAACAAGTTTAACCCTTGATGAATTGGCCGACCTCTCCCACTTAGGTAATCTAGTCGTGCCAACCCCTTACCCCCCTTTCGCGGCTTCGCCTACCCCTGCAGCCGCCATCAACGCCAACCTTAAACGCAGTCCCACCTGCTCTCCACTCACAAGCCGCCCTTCACGCACGTTTTAGCCGCGCCTTGTTCATAGGGCAATTCAACGTCGGTCTGGTCTGGCTGCTCTGTCTTTATTTACTCTTTATTTACTCGTCCATGTGCATGTCTAGACAGACCACATCGCCCAACCTCGTTACAAAAAAACATAGCTATGTACTGTACTGTACATAAGCATCCTACACAAAATCACTCTATGTGGATGATACTCTACTCTACTCTACTCTACTCTACTCTACTTTACTCTACAGTGTAGAGTACCTACACGACTCTACAGAAAATACGCCACTACGCTGTTGCATAGCCGGGAGAGCTCTGTGATGTGGTCTATGGACTACTGTTACTGTAAACACTGTTACTGTACAAGGTCTCACATGACTCCAGCACAGCCGCCGGGGCTTCGTCTTCATTACTACTACACTACGACTACAGCTGTCACCTCTACTACTACTCCTAGAGGCCAGAGATCTCATCTTTCATCATTCCTTATTTAACATTTAACTTTAACGTACTCTACCCTATCATGTCAAGTGACGAATCACATTCCCACCTACCAAGTATAGCATTTCGTTTCCTTCTCGTTGGCACTGCTCTATTTTCTTCTTTTCCATGTCTTACCTGGACCTGCAGCTCTGTACTCGATCGGTCGTGATCGGTCGAGTATGTACAGGGCCTATCGCAGAGGCAGCCATTTGAAGTCCCACCGGTGTGGACAGTGGCATGGGTGGCATGACTGACATGAGTCCCATACCAAGCAGCCTCACTTCCCGAGTTGTGGGTATGTACATTTTTATGTACACTACATACATACGGCACACATGCCCTGCGGAGCTGATGGGATGGAAATCGATAAACCCCTCCCCCCCTCTCTCCTTGTTTCGATCTTTCTCCCCGCCCTTTGACGCCTACAGGTATGTATCTACCTACATATCCTCTGCGTGCGCGTGTGTGTGTGCACATACTAACTAGTATACTGCATACGTAGTCTCAGCTCTACTCACGGGCCACGGGCCACGACCATCTCTCTCCCTCTCTTCGCCCCATTTCAACTCAACGGCATGCGTGCGGCATGGCACACACACGAGAATAAATATGCGCCATGTCTGCTGTCCGCTGTTTTCCTATCTTCCGCCTCCTCTCTCCATCAAAGTTATGTCGCTTCACTGCATCGTGTTCCATCCATGATCGTTTTTAGATCGCATGCACTGACTGTATGCGATCCGAAAAGCCGTCAGGATGCCGAGCCCGCGGTTGCGCTATCCGTTGATCCTTTTTGAATTGTTTCATTCTTGACACTGAGAAGGCGGGACGGGACTTCGGCGATGGCAGCTCCTGGCTTCTCCGTGAGCGACTTGATCGATGCGGCCATCCAGGTCAAGGTCGTCTACGATGCCTTCTTTAACAAATACACGAATTCGGCCTCCCAGGTGAGGGAGTTGGTCGATGAGATACGCCGTTTTGGTATCAACTTGCAGAAACACCGCGAGTCTTTCGAGCGAGTCGGCTTGAAGTACGATGGCTATGACGCAATCTACAGGTCTTTGAATCAGTGCTACGACTTCCTCGACAAATATAAATCTGTCCTGGCATCAAAACCTTCTCCGACGGCCATATGGAGGACTGCTCGCTTTCCATATGTCAAAGACGACATACAGCATCTAAGGGATATGATCCAAAGACACAAGGAAGACCTGATTCATATATCCATGATCCATATGCTGTAAGCCATCCTCCATCCTCCATCCTTTACCCACGCATCCTTCTAACTCTGAAAGGGACAACTCTACAACGCCGAATAATGGTTTGGCAGAGCCGCAGCCCATCGAAATAGCCGCACACACACGGCGTCCAACTCTCTTCGCCCTGGACCATTCAACCTCGCAGGCTTTGCCGAGTCGTCCAATATCAGAGCTGGCAACTTCGGATCCAACAGCAAACAGTAATACATACGCATCCACAACAGCGTCAATGAGTCCTCCCAGCAGAAGTTTTGATCAGTCCAGGTTCCATTACGACACGCGAACTCTATCTCCAAATCTGGCTTCCTCTTCGTATGTCACGAGTCAACGCAGCAGTCCCGAACTTATGTCATCCAATACTTTCGAGACTTCGTCAAGTCCTCGCAGTAGCACTATCGCTCCGACCTCGAATCGTTTGTCTGCTGGCCAGCCACAGCAACACTCATATCCAGAGCTAATTTTGCCGCAAGCGGCCCTCGATTATGTCGTTGCCACAATGTAAGTTCTCTGCGTTCTAATCTGCGATATCTACTAAATATGAGAAGGTGGTTCGGATCGAAAAAGGTTGAGCTCAAACGGAGGCCTGTTGGTCGATCTTTCTCGTCGCCAAGCGCCTGTGGACGTGAACTCATGATTATCGACGAGAACAATCAAGAGAGACTAAGGCATAGAAGTGAGTACCACAAATCTCATGATATCCATAATGATTAACCAGTCGTAACAGTGAAGCTTTCATCGAAACAGCAGTGCTACCCCTACACCTGGAATAGCCGCAGCCACCCACCCCTCGAGGTAACCTTCAAAGGCATCGCTGAAGGAAACCATACCGTCGCTTTTAAAGGCAAACCCATCGACCTCCAGTCCGCGATCCCCCGCTACATCTTCTCAAACCTCTCAGACTTCATCGCCTTTCAATCCGCCGTTCGTGGCAAAGACTTCATCGACTCCTTCCCCATCACGAAGATCTCGTCGGACTCATCGAGCAAGTATGGCGACGCGACAGACCAGCATCTGAAGATCTGGCGGGATAGAGAGACGCGGGAATTCTCGGTATCGTTTTATGCGAGTGTTCTGAAGCGGCCGCGAGATTTGGAGTTTCCATTTCGAGCGATCAGGAAGGAGATAGAACGCGGTAAACGATCACACGAGGTTATCTTGCGCTTCGAAACCAGCGCACGGGACACGCAGAGTAACATGTCTATTCGCTATCCCTCGACGACCATCGCAGCAGAGTCGGACTGGGCGGGTTCACGCAGCAATACGCTCAGCACCATAGGCACAGAACAGACGGCCACATCAGGTACAAGCAGGGTTACCCTTCTCCTACTACTCACCCCAACAAGTGGCTAATCGTGTTCAACAGGAGCATTTTTCAATTTCAGCCGCCAACCCACCGCAGCCACCGCCATCACCTCCATTGCCCCTAGCTCTCGTGCCACCTCGGCCGCCTCCATCAGCAGCCAGCAGTCCGACAGCGCACAGTCGCAATCCGGCGAGCGGTCCTCCAAATCAACCACTGAGGAGCTCATGAAGAAAATGAAGTATCTCAAGATCGAATTTTCCGATAGCAAAGGTTCGTATCCTCTCCTCTATCCTTCGCTTCTTTTACCCTGCTTCTTTTGCCTTGCTTCTTTCACTCCGTCTACACGGCATCGTGATGTCCTGCTCCTTTAACACAATCGTTTAACTGATAACATGACAACAGAAGCGGTTCGCTTTCACGCTGCCCACAAAACCGTCCTCGCCGATACCCCATCTCAGCCCATCGATTTCACGCACGTCAACTGGAGTCTGTCGCCGTCGGCAAGAGGATCGGCGATGTACGGTACGTGGCCCGCACACGGAGACATGAATGGAGCCAGGTATGATAATGAGTATGCGGAACTCAATGACACTGGGCTTGTCGAGTTAAACGGGGAAGCATCGGCGGCGGAGCTTTCGGGGAATGCGTATGTGCCTTCTCCGTATCGTCAAGGGGCGGATAATGTGTATCCGGCGGAACTGCAGGGGTCGCCGTATATGACTGCGCTTGATGGGGGGTATGGAGATGATGATTTCTCATGATGAGGGATAGGAGATCATCAATAATAAGTAATAAATGGCCCTGAAAACGTAAGAGAGTTTGCTGGGCTTGGGCTGTCCACAACGATGAGAACATGCCAGAACAGATAGGTATTTGGCTGCGGTCATTCGTATTCGGGCAATATAAAAGGGGATCTTAGAAAATAAATACAAGTACAAATCACAGTTATCATTTCATTGTCCTTCTCGCTAGAAGATCATGTAAACTGATAGCAGGCTCGCCGATGGATATCGAGGACTAGAGTGCATATGCTAGCATCACATCTCACAAAATACAAAGATATAACAAGACAGCAGGAAAATCCCAGAAAATCTCTCCTTCTTCTTTGAGTTCCTCAAGTCGTCGCGCAGCCGGCCATCATGCCGCTATGCCACGATGCGACTCCATCCCCACCCCCCACCATCAGTGCCTCCTCGTCTAACATAACACATCCCCCAACCCTCGACGCAATTCCTTCACCGGCATGGTCTGAATGCTCGATTCCTCTGTGGCCAAAGCAAACGACGCACTGCAGAATCTCCTGCATCGGCTCCAATCGTCCCTCGCAACGGCGTTGAGATACCCGCGACATCTCTCATAACCAGCCCAGCCCCGTCTCCCCTCAGCAGGCCCTCACAGTGGCTTTGGCCGCTTGATGATTATCGAGGCATGGCAGTGCAGTGCAGTGCAGTGCCGCAGACCTTGGCGTTCAATGGAGCGTCGCGCGTCATTCGAGGACTGCCGGATATGGAACAGGCGGTGGGATTTGGGTGCGGCGAGCTGGGATCAAAGCAGTGAGCACGGTTATTTCGCCCGCGTAGCTGCAAGTGGAGTACAAGTTGGGAGACTTTGCCGGGCGATCTGGCATGGCTGTTCGTGTTATGCTACGGACGGACGGGTGTGTGTAGATGATATGTAGTAGGCTATTTATGAAGACAATTTGAGAGAAAAATATCTATAGGGATTATGCTTCGTCTAGAAATGCTAAAGTCTATCTTCAACCGAGATAATTCAGACTTTCGAGTCAAGCAAGCATCACAACTTCGCCTTCTCGATCGCATGCAGCGCGTCTTCAAACCCCCTCCAGTGCTGCATCACGACATGCGCGCCATTGTCCTTCAGCACCCTCTCCATCTCCGGCCTCTCACCCTCCTCATAGCTTCCCACATATCCGATAACGTGGAGTCCCGCGCGAACGGCACTCAGCGTCCCGCTCTTACTATCCTCCACCGCGACACACTCCTCGGGCTTCCTGCCCAGCTTTTCAATCGCAAACTTATAGATCGCCGGGTCAGGCTTCGACGTGGGCTTCGGCAACGAGCTCGCGGCGCTGAACACCTGCACGCCAAAGTAGTCGTGCATCACGGTCTTGACGAGGCTCGCATTGACACGTCGCAGCGCCGACGACGACACGACCGCCAAGTCATACTTTCCCTTGACCTTGTCGAGCGCGTCGAACACGCCGTCGCAGGGCAGCAGGCCCTCGTTGATCTTCGCGACCACGGCGTCCTCTTCTCGCGACACATAATTTGCCAATTCGTCGTCGGGGATGTGGAGGTCGTGCTTGTGGCACAGCGAGAGCAGCATGCCGCGGAAGTTCTGGCCGACGAATTCGGCCATCAGGGAGGGGCCGGTATAGTTGGCCTGGATGTTGTATTTGGCGAGGATGGAGTTGGCGAGCTCGGCGCAGGCCGCGAAGGCGAGGGGTTCGGTGAGGACGAGGGTGTTGTCGCAGTCGAGGAGGAGGGTGGTGATCTGAGGGGACGGCGGGTCAGCGACGGGACGGGGAAGGGGAGGAGAGAAGAGGACAGGGCAGGGCAGCTCACCTTCGTCATGGTTGCGGCTGGAAGTGGTGGCTTTGAGAGCCAATTGAGCAATATGATGGATTATGAGATGTCCTCAGCAGCAATGGATCGATTCTGTGTACTCTCCTTCTTCTTCTTCTTCTTCTTCTCTTCGACACGCGTATAGTCCGGATGCAAATGCTGATGTCAGGGTCGGGGTGGAAGATATGGCGGTAGTGATATGGAGATATGAGTGCCAAAGATGATGATGTATGGGTAAAGTTCAACAAACAGCACTCAGAGGGAATGAAAGGGGCCCTCTTAAGTACGCAGGGGAGATATGTTTCTATAGAAGAGTCGTCTAGCTATGTGGTATGTGGTATGTGGTATGTGGTGTTGATGTTGATGTTTCAAAGAAACACCACCACTTTACCCAGAGCATGCCATTCGTCAACAGTGACGTACCTGGTGGGGTCGAAACTTGAGCAAGGCGGGGAATGAAAGGAGGGGTTGTGGAGTTGTAAGATGATTATATAAGCAATCAAGTATTTAGTATTTACATTTTAATATCCTAATCATTTTAATCATATGCTATCATTAATTAATTAATTAATTATTAATACCCTCTTAATACTCTAACGGAGGACAACTAGCATCATACTCTACCAGAAGAGTGGGTTGACTGCGGGAAACATCTAAACAAACAAATATAGACTCTAAACAACAAGTGGAATGTGAAATATCGACAATGACTCTCCTCCAGGCAAATATATGGCTATATTACATTCTACTCAAATCCCATATAAAGGCTATCTATCTAGAGTTATTCGGCGAGATCACTTGGGATTGTGAGAACATTGGCTACGCTTCGAATGGCATCTCAGACTACGGAATACGGATATACCTACTCTGGCAACCCAAATGCTCCAATCCGTCCATGTTACTCATAGAGCATCTTCTATTTCCCCGATCATCTCTACGATGGGTTGCCGAGACGTCAAAGCACAAGGCTATGGTCCCAAAGAGATTCGTCCTCGATCATCAATGATCGGCACAGAAGACCTCGGCGTAAGATCCATAGTATTCGACTTTACTCTACTCTACTTTACTCTACTCTACTCTACTCTACTCTACTTTACTCTTCACAAGCTGCGTCTTCCTCTATCCTCTCTAGATTCGTATGCAGCACATGTTGCCGTATAAAGGCTGCCGAGATAAACGCCAGGATTGACATCGCCAGACCCGTCAAGAATACACCTCTGAGCGCATCCATGAGTGAATCGAGCACCCCAGGCTTCCACCCTGGCGGGAGATGATCCAGCTCCTCCAAACTGTCCCGGATGCGTTGGATCTGCTCTCTTGCTCCAGGCTCGTCCCCAAACCTTGCAAACAGCTCTCTTCGCAGAATGTTCTGATACACTGCCGAGCAGATAGTTATTCCAAGTGTCGAACCAGTCGATCGGAACGCATATAGTGCCGAAGTAATGACAGCTTGATGCTTGTGGTCCACGGCGGCAATGAGGGCGATCAGTGTGGTGGTAAGCATTCCTCCAAAGCCCGTTCCTAAAATGAATAGGTAAAGTGCCGGCAGCCATTTGCTTGTGTCCAGCTTCATCGTTCCAAAGAGTCCATCACTAGTGACAAAAACTGCCATGCTAATCATCAGAAGGAGTTTATATGTTCCCGTTTTGCGCATCACGAATCCGGCTCCAAGCGAGGTTATCGATGTGCCAACGGTATGGGGGGTCAGACGAATACCAGATTCCGTCGTGGATGAGCCGCTCAACGCGAAGTATATTGGGAGATAAAAGAGACAGGAGAATGTGACCATACTGCAAAACCAGTTGGTAAAGCATGAAGCCAACACTGTTCGGTCCAGCAGAAGCCTCACTGGGATTACTGGGTCCTTGGCCCGAGACTCCCAAAGGAGGAATATCACCAAGGACACAGCTGACAATGGTAGCGTTGTCAGTACAAGTGGATGACTCCATGGCACAACGTTACCGCCGGAATTGAGTCCTCTGCATATATCAGCTTGTGTGCCAGTGATTGATTGAAAGGCCGATGTATCACTTACAGAAGCAGGAGCAGAAGTGTTGCCACTAGAGTGAATGATCCTGTGAAATCGACTCGAGACAACTTGGACTTTTCTGATCTCTTTGGAGGCACGTTGACTAGCCAGGATACAAGGAGTCCGGAGGCAATACAAGCGGGAACCTGGGCAAGAAAAGCATAACGCCAGCCCCAGGCATCGTTCACATAGCCACCGAAAAAGCCGCCTAGGCCAGCTCCAACGCCATAGGACAAATTCCCAACTCCCTGGACAATGCCTCGCTTTCTCAGCGGGACGAGATCCGAAGCGACGAAGGTGCTGATCGCCATCAAGCCTCCACCACCCATCCCGGCCACGACTCTGCCAGCAATCATTGTCCATTGAGACTTAGCCATTCCACACATCAAGTTACCCACCGCAAATAAGGCATTGCTCACGACAAGTCCTGCTCTTCTCGAGAAGATATCCGTCAATCTGCCCGTAATAGGCTGGCATGCTGCGTTTGCAATGAAATACGACGAGGCGAGCCATGACAGCAAGCTTAAGGAATGAAAGCTGTTCGAGATGGGTGCTGATAATGTTGCTATGACCACCGAATCGAGAGCTGCAAGGAATACACCGACATATATGCTCCCGAGAGTAAGGAAGAGTTTCTTATTGCTCATCTCCGCAGGCAAGATCACTTCCTCTCGGTCCGGCTCATCTTCCGGAGGCTCTGGTCCTTTCAGAAGCGGCGTCTCTTCATCTGCTGGCCGAGATCGTGATCCTGATGCTTGGTGACCTGTTGAGGATGCCTCTGCAGGAGCCGCATCCGTTGCTGTGTCTGCAGCCATTGTTGCGATTGAGGAGACGAAAATCTGCAGACAAACTGCAAAATCTGAGATCTTGTAAGTCCGGGAGCATTGAATGCCGGGAGATAAACCAAGAGCAGTGATGAAGCAATGCTCTCAGTCACGTTACATGCAACAAATGACGGAGTGCAGATCCGAAGGACACCACAACAACATCGCGTTGCTGATGTTGACGCTTTACTAATGAATTTGGAGAAAGATGTACTGCTAAAAGACAATATGAAGTGCGGAAGATAGAGATAACCACCCACTTACGTTCCAATTGATCGACTCAGCTTACACGGCCTGGCGCCACGGACCACCGCCGTGTCCACGGCTCTGGAAGAGTCGGACCCAGAAATCGATACTCCGTAATATGTATGTGCAGCACATGGACAGAACACCGTTTTAAGTTTATATCATCATCCCTGAGAGAATAGGAGAATGGGTCGGGGATATTTCCATGAACGATGGGGACAGACGACATTGATCTTACGAAGCATGGTGCAGTGAGTGATGTTGGATGTCTCGAGGGCAGCCTTGTAGAGCTAAGAGCAGTAAGTGAGCTTATATTACATAAACAATGACGATCGTACCACGTGACTGAAATACTGACTCCTCAATATGTAAACAATAAATCAATAAATGCATCTTTTTTACAGATGCAGCACAAAAACTTCGCAATACATGTACGGGTATGATATGATATGTTATATGTCAAAAAGGCTCCAATTTGTCTCAACCCGTGACTTTTCAGCTCGACAGCCTTGCCAAGCAAGTACGTATGTATTGTTGCTATTCATAGCCCTCTTTCACTGCTCCTGCTGCTGCGGCTGAGTTCCACAATTTATTGGCACAGAACGCGCAGGCCAATTCGCGTCCATCTTCATGAATCCTTCCTTCCCGTACGTATCTCTCGCTCCACTGGAATTTCTGTCCGTCTGTCGCTGTCCCTGTCATCTTGTACCTCATCTTCGACTTTCTTTTCGTCCTTGGTGTCGTCGCTGTCTTCCTCACCATTCTTTGTTGACATCGACAACGACAATAACAACAACAACAACAACCAGAGAGTCCAGCGCTGCTGCTCAATCCACGACGACAGCATGGACTCCTTAAAGCCGCATCTGCCTCGCATAAAAAATGGGCTCCATGCAGCACAAGCCTTCTTTATTTTGGTCGCCGGATGCCTCACAATCGCATATCTCGTCAAAGCGGACTTCGGTGGATCAAGTATAAGCTTCTATTTTGCGTTGGTGAGTACATAGATCTACTCGCCGGAACGTGCTGGAGCAGAAGATGCTGACAACCGCAGTGCTTTTTGTCCATTCCCCCCATCGTTTATAATAGCATGACACTCATGTTTGCGCGATCGCGGAATTGGGGAAATGCATATGCATTCGCTGCCCTGGACATTGTATTCTGCATCCTGTGGCTGTCCAGCTTTGCTGCGGTTGCGGCGTGGAACAGCCAAGACTTGTGCACTGGTGCCTGTGGGCTCGCGAAGGCAATGGTTGGATTTGGTTTCTTCGTATTGTACGTCTCATGCTTGAATCCCTTCGATTGGCACTGGACCCCACTGACTCGAAATCAACAGCGTCCTCTTTGGCCTTACGTCTGCCATCTCCGTCTACGGCGCCATCTACTATCGTAACCACGGCTCTCTGCCAGGCACAAGGGTACCCAACAATGCCGCAATGATCGACCCAGATCGCGAGGCCTTCTCGACTGCGCCTCACGACGACGAGTACGCACCCATCCACGTTGCCGACAAGGACGACAACGACCACCTGGGGCGGTTCGAGGCGGAGCTGGCAGGATCCGACAGGAACCCTTACGAGCCAGCGAGTTACGGGAACGGCTATACAAGACCGCATGCCGAGGACGAGGAGCATGAGATGCCCATTTATTCGGGCGCGAGTAGCGTGGGGGGATATAGAGCGAGCACGGTGGAGCCCGATACAGATATGAGTTATACAGGTGCAAGTGGAAGTGGAAGCCGGGTGAAGTTTCCTGCTGCGCCCTACTGAGTTGCTTCGATGACACGACATGAAGGGATTGGTTATCTATGTGATGTAGGCGTTAGGGGGTCTGTATGATATCCGGCTGCGGGCTGCGAAGACGTTCGCGGTCAGCGTCAGCTTGCCACATATGCGAAGAGTTTTGTTCCACGTCAATATTTTGGGAGTTAGAGGATAGGGATAGTAACATAGACGTGTTTATGTTTCTCGGGTTTAACTCGGTCTTTCCATTAAGTAACTATTTACGCTTTGCAGTGTAGAGCGGCTGGGGTTTGCGTCAGGCATAACCGTCATGATCCAGCCAAGACGCCGCCTGATATACGTCTTATCGATATCTAAATCTGCGGGTGACGCATTTGGTTCCATAAGACCTCCTTTGCCGTCATATAATAAGCAGAGAAGAGTGAGCGCGACACCGATTGATAGGTCTTTCCCGCCTTGGGAGACCATGAAGATTTTCACAGGTGATTCTGTCTCTGAAGATATTCTCGACAGCGATTTCTTCACAAAGGCTACAATCTGGGGTAGCCCAGCGCGCAGATTGCGACTGCCAATCTTGCCCGAGCCAACTCCCACTTCAATCTTGTTGGGAGCAGTTTGCCAGGTGTTGGGGTCTGTAATAATGGACGACAGGACAATAACGATACTGCAAATCTCAGCAGGTTGGGCCACCAGCGTTGCCAGTGATATGACGTAAAGAGAGGATGTAGGAGCAATAGGGGTTAGTGCCGCACAGTTACCCTCAGCATCAGTGGACTTTGAGGCCAGCTGGATAATCAAGTCTGGGAGATCAGATTCGGGCGTGGACAGGAGCAGCTCTCTGTTTGACCAGAACACAAGAGGGGTCAACCCGCACGCCCAATTCTCGGTATCATCTCCGGAGCCTTGGATGTAGCCACCCTCGCTCACTTCTCCGCCAGCAACTCTGCGCGATGCGGTGCAGCAGATGACTGGATGATAGTCTCCGAACACTTGTTCCACGTCAGTGATCTGCGATTCGGGTGTCAGCCACATCGGTCTTATTGGCTTTGAGATATGTTCTCGAAGGGTGGTGATATTGATATCCAGGGCGAGGAAAGACTTTAAAAAGTCGTCCAACAGGGCAGCAATTTGGGCATGCTCGGACGTGGAAACGACCTGTGGTGGTGTGTAGAGATCGTGGTATTCGGGGTCGTTTGGAAAGAGGGCGCGGTTGATGATACTGCACCATATGGGAATCGTTTTACTCAAAGCATCCGGCATTCCTGTTGCGCAGTTAGCTCCCGCTTCAACCAGATCGGACAGGAGCACTCACGCTTTCCCCTGCGTGTAGAATCAACGATGATGCATCTGTAGATCTCAGCCATTTCCCGCCACTTCTTCGTCCAAGACAGTATGCCTACCCGTCATGCTGCCCAATTTGTTTCAGCAAATGCGTGTTCAGCCTGCGCGTACTGAGCTTCCAAACGCCTGTATGTCCATCCGTGCTCTTGAAGTATGCACTCCCCGCCTTCAGGGCTGGACTGATGTACCAGCTGCCGCATCGCTCGTTGGCGATCACGGGCCGGCCGTAGGCTCCCGAGACACGCTGCACGAATGCGGCATCCGCGAGAATGGACTGCAGGCGGTTGTGGATTGAGAGAGTGTGGCGTTTGATATCTCCCAGAGTCTTGGAGAAATTGTGATTAGCCTGTTCGGAGGAGAAGATCAGGTCGGAAACTGTCGGCCGCGCCATTCTGCTCTGTCCTGCTTCTGCTGGTGCCTATAGATCAGTATGTATCGTGTAGAGTATGGGTCAAATCTTTCGATGAATGAGTGGTGCCTTGTTGCTGTACTCGTACTCGGACGCCGTGGAGTCATTCGGCCTTCGGTCTTGAAGGGCTGGGGTGGACGAGGACGAGGAGCGTGTTTGCTCTGTTTGCTCTGTTTGTCCATATTACGGCGTCTGAATCTGGCTTGCCGAGGCGAGACCTCCCACATCCGGACCAACATCAACAAAGCAACAGCAATAAACAACAGCAATAAACAACACCAATAAACAACACCAATAGACAAAACCATAGAGACTATCGAATCGTTTACTAGACAACGTTTTCAGACATGATGTTCTTTCTACATTCTCACTTTTCTTTGAGTTCATCTGCATATATGCATATATACGTATATACGTGCATCCATCCTCTGAGTCTGCCCTGAGGACATCTCTTTGATGGGAGAGGACATTCATTGCCAATCTCATCTCTGGCCTAGGCTTACCCCCAAATGTCTAGTGAACTAGTGATGGTCATCGGCCAGTAATCCACAGACTCCTCCACAGACTCCTCCACAAAATGCACCCCAGTTGCATCAGGCCTCAGCTCACTCGTCTTTCGTCTTTCTCATCTTTGAAGCCCCCGGCGTCCTTTGTGGAATAGCTAGCTAGCCCGGCATCTTCTCATCTTCTCAGCCCTTCTCTGCTGCAAGCCTGCAATGCACCGACCGGCCAGGCTGCTGCCGCTGAATCACACGGGGCTTTCGTTGGTCGTCCAAGTATATAAGATCATTCATCTCCCCTCTCATTCCTGTCCTTCCCTTCATGTTGTGTTCTCCATCATCATCTCGATCGTCTAAGATTCTCATCCCACACCAACCCACATCAAGCCGCATCAAACCACAGCCATGGCATCGACCGATGTGATCTCCCAAGTGCTGGACTCCATCACTTCGACAAAGTTGCATGAGATTTCAAAGCTGAGATCAAACTTTGAACAAGGCAAGGCTAAGCTTCTAGCTTTTGTTGATGCCGAGAAATCTCAAGCCGGTAAGGTTCGGCTCCTCCTTGATGGCTACGAGAAGTTGTGCTCCCTGGAGGATCTCGGTACAGGTACCGGCCTCAATCCGGAAATCATCCGGCGCTTTCTCGAACAAGCCCGACATGATCCTTCCGTGTCTGTCAAACTGCAGGAGGGATGGGCTAAAGATTTGAGGAGGCTACTTGACGTCAATTCTCTTCGTTTCGAGTACGCTGCCATGTATGGCAACCTTGTCACGGAATGGCTTGGAAATCCGGTGAACGAGAGGGGCGGCTCCGAAGGTGCAGCGTTCGAGAAGGTCGGCCGTGAAGAGATGCACGAGCAACGTGCTACTTGGGAAGCCTATGTTTTCAACGCTTTGGAAACTGATACGAATGCAATCACGGCGTACCTTGACGGTCTCTTCAAATCCTCAAAAGACGTATTTGGAGCACTTAAAGCACTTCGAGCGGAGACTAAGTTATTTGAAGAGAAGCTGGCCACGGAAATCCCATTCGATGAAAAATCCTTGGAGTGGTGCATCAAGGGTCTTCTGAGCAGCGATCTTCTCACCGACGCCAAACGATCTGCGCTCAACGATTTCGCCACCAACAAAATTGTTCTTCGAGAGCTGGCCGATGTATTGAATATGAGGTTCAAGGCATTGGATACCTGGGCTTGGGCTCCCGAGGGAACTCCAGTTGAGCAACGGCGACAGCTCAACGGACGATATCGCTTTTATCATGACGAGGATCTGCTGCAGTCCATATTCCTCCGATATATCGGAGTCAGTTGGTCTGTCCACTTCAAGGCCGCATTGGAAAGGTTTTGCAATACCTCCGAAACATGGAAAGCTACCCCATTTACAATGCCTAAAAATGAGGAAGCACGATTGGAGATGTACAGTCATTGGCTCGATGCCAATGTCAAGTCTCGCTCCGTTCAAGCCAAACAGTATAAAATCTGGAAGAAAGATGTCTTTCTTGAGCAGCTGCAGTCTCGTGCCGATGAAGTCGCGCGGGCATACAATTCTGAAGATACTGATGATGAAAGTGACGACGGCTCGGAAAGGAAGAGCCCTAAGGAGATTGTTCAATTAGTATTGAGGGTGCTACAAGCCGATATCATTATCAAGACTCGGATTGGCGAAGACATTACGGTGGTGCGCTCAGACTTCAAGTGGTTCGGGCCCTCTCTTCCGCATTCGACGATGTTCACCGTCTTGAAATATTTTGGTGTCAGCGAACGTTGGGTGGGCCTCTTCAAGCGAGCCTTGGAGGGCCCTATGCAGTTCGTCAATGATGGTCCAGACTCACTCGTCCAAACTCGAAAGAGAGGTACGCCAATCAGCGGGCCATTGAGCGACGTTCTGGGTGAAAGCGTTCTATTCTGCCTCGACTTCGCCTTCAATCAACGAACCAACGGCGCTTTACTTTGGCGACTGCACGATGATATCTGGTTCTGGGGCCACCAGCACACTTGCGAAACAGGCTGGGGGGTAATGACTGAGTTTGCGGAGATAATGGGCCTGGAATTTGCCGAGGACAAGACAGGTAGCGTTCGAATTGCCAAAGATGATAAACGGCGAAAATCAGCCAGCTCTGTTCTGCCTTCTGGCGACGTCGTCTGGGGCCTTCTCAAGCTCGACGCTGACACTGGTCGATTCATCATCAATCAAGAAGGAGTTGACAAGCACGTCAATGAGCTTCGTCTCCAGCTGGATTCCTGCAAGAGCGTCTTCGACTGGATCCAAGCGTGGAACATCTATGCGGCTCGATTCCTCACCACCAACTTTGGGCGTCCCTGCAATGCCTTCGGTCGAGCCCATGTAGATGAGATTCTGGAGACGTTTGAGAAAATCCAGAAGAAACTCTTTACTGAGGAACAAGGTGGCAGCGTCACATCGGTAATCAAAAATATGCTTTCCGATAGATTCAGTGTGAAGGACATTCCCGAAGGCTACCTCTACTTCCCCACATCACTTGGTGGCTTGGAAGTACACAATCCATTCATCGCACCATGTCTAATTCGGGACATCATGGAAGAGTCGCCACAGGTGTACATGGACAAGTTCTTTGAGGCTGAAGAGCGCTTGTACCGTGCTACGAAGGTTCGATTCGACAAAGATTCCGAGTTCAGGTCCGCCATGATCAATGGCAGCTGGGATAAAATCAAAAGACCGGATGAATTCATGAGCTTTGACGAATACACACGTCACCGCGATCTTACGTCTCTTCTGCTGGCCCAGGCTTTCGACTCGCTCGTGACTGAAGAGCCGACGGAATTCTCTCTTATCGACAAAAAGTATCACCCAAGTCCTTTGATAACAGAGCGCTGGTGGGCAAACGCTATGCCTTACCATCGATGGATCCTGCAGTTGTACGCACCAGAGATTATTGCGCGATTCGGAGGCCTGAATGTGGTGCAGCCAGGATTGCTGCCTATGGGGATGGTTAGCATGTTCAAAAAGAGCAGGTTCCAGTGGGCGAGTTAAGACGTTGGATGCATCGCAGGCGCATGGAGTTGAACGGGTTTAATGGCCGGTATGTGAAATACGTGAACACGAATAATGTCTCCTTGTGTCCGGGCATTAATCCAAGTATGTCCCGAATTATGGTGAATGTGCCTCCATCAGTATGATGAGAAATGGATTACTTAGATCACTAGCTGGACCTAGTTTCATAGCGATCAAAAATTATAAAATACGACATTTACGACTCTTGAATTTAATTTCGCTGCTTGAAACTTGGCAATTTGTGCATTTAACCATGATATCAATCTTCTATATTTAGGTGGCACGTAGATAAGTTTTTAAACAATGGTTGGAGAGCACATCTACGCAACAGTCGACACGTTTTCTGGGAGATCTCTCTGTATTTCAGCCTCCACTTTCGACCATTCCTTTCTATAAAGTTGCGGTATTTCCTCTCGAGGATGTTTAGGATACCCATTCTCACATAAGTCAAGTCAACAACAAGTTTGAAGTCTAAATTGAAAGTAGACTGAATGCGACAGAATGTTATCAGAATGTTATAATGGACTTGGACGAGGCTGGCTCCAGGAACATTTCTGGTATTAGTCATAAGCAAACTATTCCAGATTCGGCTGGACCAACATGCAATTCCTGGTTGTCCAGAAACTTCAGTCTACGCGATACGGAAAAGGCTTATAAGTTTCACATTTCATTTCACATTTGCTAATCCGTCTACATGATGCAGAGATGGTGCCTTTTCAATTGCATTTTCAATTTCTGCTACCTTATTCCTTATTCCTTATTCCTCCCTATGTTGCATTCCCTTGCCGCCCGCCAATGGAGAAGCAACTTTATTAACAAGAGACGTATCCAACTTCCAACTTCGCCTCATCAACATATCCTACGTTATCAGACCGCCACAATGGTCAAACCGAAGTCGCGATAACTTGCATCTCACGTCACAGGGTCATCAAACATGAGGGGGCCACGAAACTCAACATGAGAAGGCCATCCAACATGAGGGCCATCTAAGTTCCAACATAAGCAGGCCATCCAACTTGAGGGCCATCATCTCCACGGTGGGTGGCAAGCATCTCTACCTTAGGTGCCCAACGTTAGTCTCGACGAGCTGGATATCAATGACGTGCAGCAGGTGCTTAGCCTCCAAGACCAGACACGACATAATCTGAGTGATTTTAGATCCGAAATCACACATATCAGTGCAGATCGTGAAGGCTTAGACAATGGTGTTGATGGGAGGACTCATGTTCCTCCTGGTCTCGAAGGAGGGTACGATGTCAGGGCGGAGCAGGACTTGCCATTTATGAAAGAATCATCGAATTCGATGCCGTTGGTTCTCCAACATTCTCTCTATAGTGACCAAAGAGGTTTGATTCCTTGGATATAAATCATATAATCTGCAAACCACCATCATCGCCAACTAATAAAAACGAGTTTAGGTGACGACATGTGTCCCACTATACAACAATCGATGTGTGTCTTGTATAGAGAATAACGCAACCTACTCTCGTGGTGGTGTCATGGCTTTCATCTCTCCATAGAATCCGTGGAAGATAAGCGGGTTTTGGACGTGGCAGGGTCTGATGGCTTGAGCTGGCATCAAAGGGAGGATATGGAAGAGACTCGAGGGTTCCGTGGCAAGTGAGATTCCTAGAAACTCAGTCATTAGAATAAGTCAAGGCATATGTACGCTGCTGTAAAGGTGAATTGGCATTTAATTGCAGTGCTCTCGCCTCTTAGACCTTCTTAGACTTAAACTTGCAGGCCTATTTAGCTAATTTAGTCTCTAATTTGGAAATCTAATATTCATTATACTTATTTATATTTCTAAGTTTTATGCTAAAAATAATTAAACTAATAACCACTAATCGTTGGTTTCGACAAACTGTACTCGGGTACAGTTGGTCCAAGCAAAATGCGACGGCCAAGCAAAATGCGACATGTCGGTAGATAGCAGTAATACTATGAAATCTATACAAATACTATCAATGAAAATGAATATCTATAACTCCTATGTGAACAAAGCTGGATCAATATAATCTTCTTCTTCTTCTTCTTCTTTAGACGTGACATCAAATGCAATGAAGCCATCTGATTAGTCCTAATCCTCTATTCCCTCGTCCAATTGAGCGCCTTTGTCCAATTGAGCCTCTCTTTTGCGCTCAACATCTGGGTCAGGAATTGGTGTTAAGAGCTTAATAGGGATAGGATCCCCTCGCTTTTGGAGCTGTAGTATAGCCTTCTTTCTCTGTCTCTCAGCCCGTCTTGCATCAATTCCCTTTCGCTCTTGCATCCGTCTCTCAATGTTCTGTAACTTTTTAAATGCCCGTGCCTCCTTTTCTACTCTCTTTTTCTGTTCTTTAGCTTCTTTCTCAGCAATTGCTCTCTAAGCTTTTGAAACTGAGTAGATACCCCCCTTTTGGATTGATTTGCGGCTTCTGACTTTGCGCTTCATTTGCTCAGACACTTGTGTAGTGATCTTATCTAATTGAGAGAGTAGTAGGCTGTTCTTAGTCAATTGAGCCTGCACCTGTGAATAACTCTGCTCCCATTTCCTCGCAGATGGAGAGCTAAGGACATCCTGAAACTTCTGATTCCAACCTATGAGCTCTAGACTAGCAATTGTATGGGGTAGTGGTGTGGATAGCCGTGGTTCTGCATAGACAGCTATCTTCTTTTCAATAATAGAGAAGCTTAGTGGCCACATTCCTGATTCTCTAAAAGCCTTTATAATAGTACCTTGTTTAAAGGTCTGCTCACGTATTTCTAAAAGGTCCTGTAAGAAGGATTGTACTGTATAATCAACATCCATATCTCTCATAGCCTTTTGTACTGCTCTGTTATGCCAATGCTTATAAACTGCAAAGACAGAGACATCTAGAGGTTGGAGTATATGTGTAAGA
>Ga0123337_10001698_pt1 | contig 27372 bp, 14 predicted proteins | sample frozenSSSSmetaG_FD_89792 | JGI IMG/M metagenome (GOLD analysis project Ga0123337, IMG submission 89792) | Glacier valley bacterial and archeal communities from Borup Fiord, Nunavut, Canada, to study Microbial Dark Matter (Phase II) -... | ecosystem: Environmental > Aquatic > Freshwater > Ice >...
TCCTGCCGAGTTCAAGAGTAAAGAAGCGGCAGGGCAGGTGTCGGGGTCGCCGTATCAGTTTAACCGCATCAGCTACTGGGGCGCGGCTGCGTTCGTGACCATGGGCTACGCCATTCTGGACAACGCCAGCATCCCGATTGTGGGCGAGGGTACCAAAGAACCGAACGATACGTACGTAGAACAGCTCGTGAGCAGTGCCAAAGCCGCCATTGACGAGGGTGTCCGGCTCGGCGTTGTGGATGCCGGTCGGGTAGGGGTGGGTGGCCATTCGTACGGCGCGTTTATGACGGCCAACCTGCTGACGCACAGCAATCTGTTCAAAGCCGGGATTGCCCGCAGTGGTGCCTACAACCGGACGCTGACGCCGTTTGGTTTCCAGAACGAGCAGCGCACCTACTGGCAGGCTCCCGAAATCTATAACCAGATGTCGCCGTTTATGAATGCCGACAAAGTAAAAACGCCCATTCTGCTCGTACACGGCGAGGCCGATAACAATACCGGTACGTTCCCCATTCAGTCTGAGCGGTATTACGCGGCTTTGAAGAGTTTCGGTGTAACGAGCAAACTAGTCTTGCTGCCCTACGAAAGTCACGGCTACACGGCCAAAGAAAGTCTGCTGCATATGCTTTGGGAAATGAACGGCTGGCTGGACAACTACGTCAAGAACCCCAAACCCGCTACGGAGGGCACGAAGGCCGGAAAGCTGGGCAGCGGGAAGGAGTAGGTCGGACGCCCACGTCCGACCAGCCCGGTACGGGCTAACACAGTAGTCCAAGATAAGTTGCTGTTATGATAGCTTTTTGCTTAGACACATGAGCGTGTACGGTATCGTTCAAGCTAAGTTGCTGTCGCGGCTGGTCGGACGTGGGCGTCCAACCTACTCACCCAATCACATGAAACTCCTCAAAGTCCACCCCGCCGATACCGTTATCGTAGCCCTGACCAACCTCGAAAAAGGCGAAACACACCGGCTCGACGGCGAAGCGTATACCCTGACTGAAGCCATTCCGGCCAAGCATAAATTTGCCGCCCGTGACTTTGCCCCCGGCGATGCCATCACCATGTACGGCGTGCTGGTTGGTAAGGCGCAGACCGCCATCCCGAAAGGAAGCTGGCTCACAACGTTCAACACCAAACACGCGGCCAGTCCGCTTGTTGTGCGCGATAGCCACTACGACTGGACGGCCCCCGACGTATCGACATACCGCGATGCTACGTTCCGGGGCTTTCAACGGAGCGACGGCAGCGTAGGCACGGCCAATTACTGGCTGGTGGTACCGCTGGTATTTTGCGAAAACCGGAACGTAGGGGTGTTGGAAGACGCGCTGACCAACGCCCTCGGTTACGAAACGGCCACGCCCTACGAAAGCAAAGTGGCTAAAATTCTGGCGATGCTGGCTGGTGGTCAGGCTGAGGATATTCTGCAAACCGAGCTGCCCACGGCACCAAAAGCAAAGCCCGTTTCGCCCGTATTCCCGAATGTCGATGGTATCAAATTTATCACCCACCAGATGGGCTGTGGCGGTACCCGGCAGGATGCGCAGGCGCTGTGCGGCCTGCTGGCGGGCTACATTACCCACCCCAACGTGGCGGGCGCAACGGTGCTGAGCCTCGGTTGCCAGAACGCCGAAGAAAGCCTGCTGGCTGGGGAAATTCAGAAACGCGCCCCCGGCTTCGACCGGCCCGTCTATGTCCTCAATCACCAGACCATCGGCTCCGAAGAAGCAGTCATTGACCTGGCCCTCAAACAAACGCTGCTGGGTATGCAGCAGGCCAATACAGAACGGCGTACCAGTGCTCCGCTGGCCAAACTCTGCGTGGGGCTGGAATGTGGCGGCTCCGACGGATTTTCGGGCATTTCGGCCAACCCGACCCTCGGCTACTTCTCGGATATGCTGGTGGCCCTCGGTGGGCAGGTCATTCTGTCTGAGTTTCCCGAACTCTGTGGCGTGGAGCAAAACCTGGCCGACCGCTGCGTGGACCGCCCCACCGCCGACCGTTTTGCCCACCTGATGGCCACGTACAGTCAGCGGGCCATAGAAGCCGGGTCGGGCTTCGACATGAACCCCTCGCCGGGCAACATCAAAGACGGTTTGATTACCGATGCTATCAAGTCGGCGGGGGCGGCTAAAAAGGGAGGAGCCTCGCCCGTAACGGACGTAATCGACTATCCCGAAAAAGCCACTAAACCCGGCCTGACGCTGCTTTGTACGCCCGGTAACGACGTCGAGTCGACCACCGCCGAGGTAGCTGCGGGCGCTACGGTGGTGCTGTTTACCACCGGACTGGGTACGCCCACCGGCAATCCCATTGCGCCGGTCGTGAAGGTCGCCAGCAACACGAAGCTGTACCGGAAAATGAACGACATCATGGATTTCGACACCGGCGGCATCATCGACGGCAGCGAAACCATCGAACAGGCGGCCCACCGGCTGCTCAATTTCGTAGTGAGCGTAGCCAGTGGCGACACAACGGTAAAAGCCGTATTGAACAGTCAGGACGATTTCATTCCCTGGAAGCGGGGCGTATCGTTATGAGTGTGTCGTGTCACTTCCTGATCCAGGAAGTGACGTTTTTTTAGAGGGCATATAAACCCAACCCTACACCTCCCGCACCACCAGATTAGCTGGGGGCTGCCAGGCTCCGCTTCGCCACGTAAATGCGAACGTTTCGGGCGCGATGCCCCACATCCGCCATTTTCCGGCATTAATGGTATCGCTTACGTTTTGCCGGTACTGGAAAGCTCTTACGGGAGCAGACTGGGCGGTCTGCCCATCGGTACCGGTAGGGGGCAGACCGGAAAGGATACGCTGATAATCGGGTTGGGTAACGATGTACTCGGTATGTGTATCGGGGTGGGCCATGTTGGGGCGATTTACGGGGCAAAGTTACCAGAACAGCCTATACGTTGGACGTCTGGTTGCGGGTGGTATTGGTTGATGTCGTACGGTTTCAGGTATAGTTTCAGTGCATTCGATTATATTGCCTGTCCCTTCGTAAATGCCCTTTCCGACCATGAAAAGACGACTTCAGCCAATTTTTATTCTGTGTATTCTCCTGATTCAGGTGCCTTTGCTGCGAGCGCAGACGTTTTCGCTCGAAGCCGTGCGGAGTTATCCGTTTCCCTCCGACTTGACCCGCTCGGCGCAGGGTGAGCGCATTGCCTGGGCGGTGAATGAACAGGGGAAACGAAACGTATACGTAGCCGAAGGGCCGGAGTTTGTACCCCGTAAACTCACGAATTATACGCAGGACGACGGGCAGGAAATCAGCAGTTTGTCCATCTCCGACGATGGCCGCTGGGTCGTGTACGTACGCGGGGGTGAACACGGGGCTAACTTCGACGATGAACTGCCGGTAAACGCGCTTTCTTTGCCAACCCCGCCCAAAGTCCAGATCTGGCGCGTTCCCTTCGCCGGGCGAATCCACGCCGGGGGCGATCCCGCTGCCGTTGCCGAGGGTGACGAACCGATTATCTCGCCCGATAACAAACGAATTGCCTTTGTCAAGGGCGGACAGACCTGGAGCGCACCGCTCGACGGGACTTCACCGGCCAAAATCCTGTTCACCGCCCGCGGCACAAGTGGGTCGCTGCAATGGTCGCCGGACGGGGCTAAACTGGCGTTCGTCTCCAACCGAAAAGACCATGCTTTTGTGGGCGTTTTCACCAACGAAACCACGCCCATTAGCTGGATGGCCCCGTCGTTTACGCGGGATGCCTCGCCCCGCTGGTCGCCGGATGGGCGGCAGTTAGTCTTTATACGCACCGCCGGGCGTGGTAACGAACCCGACTCCCTGCTGACGCGCCGACCCCGCCCCTGGAGTATCTGGATTGCCGACGTGGCTACCGGCGCGGCCCGTCAACGCTGGCAGTCGCCTAAAACGCTGGCGGGTTCGCTGCCGTCCACGCAGGGCGGTACCAATCTGCATTGGGCCGCCAAAGACCGGATTGTGTTTGTGTCTTATCAGGATGGCTGGCCGCACCTGTATTCGATGGCCGCGCTGGGCGGAGTGCCGTTGCTGCTCACACCCGGCCCGTTCATGGTCGAACACGTCTCGCTCAGTCCCGACCGGCAGTGGCTGGTTTTTTCGGCCAATACCGGCCCCGACAAACTTGACATTGACCGGCGGCACGTAGCGCGGGTACCGGTCGATAAGGCCACAATGGACGTGCTGACGCCCGGCGCGGGGCTGGAATGGACCCCCGTTGTGCTGGGCGATAACGAAACGATAGCCTTGCTGAGTGCTACGGCCCAACGTCCGCCCCTGCCCGCCGTTATGCCTTTCGGTATCGGAATGCCCAGACTAATTGGCGAAAATCTGATCCCCGCCGATTATCCGCAGAATCAACTGGTGACGCCCCGGCAGGTTACGTTCAAAGCGCCCGATGGCACGATGGTTCACGGGCAGCTTTTTGAGAAAACGGGTCGGGCCGCGTTCGGTCGGGTCGAGTTCGGTGGTTCGGCAAAGAAACCCTCGTTGATTTATGTGCACGGTGGCCCACCCCGTCAGATGATGCTGGGCTGGCACTACTCCGATTATTACGCCAATGCCTACGCCATGAACCAATGGTTGGCCAGTGAGGGCTTTGTGGTGCTGTCGATCAATTACCGGCTGGGGATTGGCTACGGCTTCGACTTCCAGAACCCGGCCAATGGTGGAGCGATGGGGGCGTCGGAGTATCAGGACGTGAAGGCGGGGGCGGTCTGGCTGGCGCAGCAGCCACAGATCGACGCGAACCGGATTGGTATTTTCGGTGGGTCGTACGGTGGCTATCTTACCGCGCTGGCCCTTGCCCGCGACTCGAAACTCTTTGCCGCCGGGGTCGATACGCACGGCGTACATGACTGGAACCGCGACGAGTACGATACCCAACAGACGGGTCGGTTCGAGAAAGTACCGGATTTCGCCAAAGCCATGCGGGTCGTTTACGAATCGTCGCCCATTTCATCGGTCAAAACGTGGACGTCGCCCGTGCTGCTCATCCACGGCGATGATGACCGTAATGTGCGCTTCAGCCAAACGACCGACCTCGTGCAACGGCTCGACAAACAGGGTGTACTAATAGAAACGCTGGTCATTGTAGACGATACGCATCACTGGATGCGCCACGCCAACGCACTACGCGCCGGTAACGCCACCGCCGATTTTTTTAAACGTAAACTGATGACCCAAAAACCATGATCGTATGAGCCGGCCGACGAGTGTAGCCCGGACGTCCACGTCCGGTGGCCGCAAGGCCTACATTTTAACTACCCCCCTTAGCTTAACGACTACCGGACGTGGACGTCCGGGCTACCTAACCGTAATCCCCAAACGCTATGAAAAGCACTACCAAACACCTTGCCCGACTCTGCGCCCTGGCAGCGGTCGGGCTCCTGCTCAGTTCCGCGCCCGTCCGGGCGCAGGGCATTGACGAAACGTATAACCAGAAAATCCGGGAGTACACCACTGACAAACGGTTTTTGCCCGAGTCGGTGCTGAATCTGGTCGACCACCCGACGATTCCTTCCCCCCGAAAACATTTTGGGCAGATTGTGGGTACGCCGGGCGTCATTCACCGCACCCCGGAAATCTACGCCTACTACCAGAAACTGGCCCAAACGTCGCGCAACATTACCATAACGCAGGTCGGCACGACGGAAGAGGGGCGGCCCCTTCAGTTGGTGGCCATTGGTAGTGAGGAAGCCATGAAGCGGCTCGACCATTATAAAAAACAACTCGCGCTGCTGGCCGACCCGCGCAAAGTGGGCAGCGCAGGCATTGAGCCGATTCTGGCCGACAGTAAGCTGGTCTATTACCTGAGTGGCGGGCTGCACTCGCCCGAGATGGGACCGCCCGAAATGCTGATGGAACTGGCGTACCGGCTCATTACCAGTCAGTTGCCCGAGATCAAGACCGTTCGTGACAATATTATTGTCCTGATCAACCCCGTGGCCGAACCCGATGGCTGGGACAAGCAGGTGGACTGGTATTACCGCTACACCAAAGCCCGAAAATCATTTGATGATGGCTTTCCGAAGTCGCCACCGTACTGGGGCAAATACGTGTACCACGATAATAATCGCGACGGGTTGCAGGTGTCGCAGGCCCTGACCAAAGCGATTTTCAACGTGTTTTACGACTGGCATTTCACGGCCAGTCTGGACCTGCACGAGTCGGTGCCCCTGCTGTATATCTCGACCGGCACCGGTCCCTACAACGAAACCATCGACCCGATTACCATTGGCGAGTGGCAGACGATGGCCAACCACGATATGGCGTCCCTGGCCGCGCAGGGGCTTCCCGGCGTGTTTACGTGGGCGTTTTACGATGGCTGGTACCCCGGCTATGCGCTCTGGATTGCCAACAACCACAACGCTGCCGGACGGTTTTACGAGACCTTTGGCAATGCGGGCGCGAACACGTACCTGCGCAACCTTGCCGACCAGAAATACGCGGGCGACGCCGTGACCTCCAAAGAATGGTACCGCCCCGACCCGGCCACCGAAAAAGTGAACTGGTCGTACCGCAATAACATCAACTACATGCAGGCCGGGGTGCTGGCGTCGCTCTCGTACGGAGCCACCAACAGCCGGATGCTGCTGAAAAACTTCTATCAGAAAGGGCTGAACAATATCCGCAAAGGCACCGAAGACAAACCCCGCGCGTTTATCATCCCCAAAAGCCAGCGCGACCCGGCTATGGCGGCTTACCTCGTCAATCAGTTGCGGGCGCAGGCTATTGAGGTGCACCGGACCGAGTCGGGTAAAAACGCGGGCGATTACGTGGTGCTGCTCAATCAGCCGTATCGCAACCTCGCTGTGTCGCTGCTGACGAAGCAGAACTACCCCAAAGAAGCCAAGTTTCCGCCCTACGACGACATTGCCTGGACGTTCGGCTACCTCTATGGCGTGGACGTAAAGGCCGAAGATAGCCTGACCTACAATGCCGCCGATCTGAAAATGGTTAGTCAGGACGTGCAATACGCCGGACGTATCGACGGCGACGGCACGAGTTACGTACTGGATTATAAAGGGCAGAATACGCTGCTGCCCGCGCTGGTCTGGCTGAAAGGGCAGGGTAAAGCCGCTAAAGCTACCGTGCTGGATACCAAAGCGACCATTGCCGGGATGAAAGACACGCTGTCGGCGGGCGCGGTAGTCTTCAGCGGGCTGACCGCCGATCAGGCCCAAAAAATGACGACTCAGTTTGGGCTGGACGTACACGCTACAAAGGCAACCCCCGCCGGTGTGGGAACGGACCTTCGGACGCACGAGGTGAGTTTGCCGCGCGTGGCCATCTACCACAGTTGGTTCAACACGCAGGACGAAGGCTGGGCGCGCTACACGTTTGAGCAGCGCGGCATTCCGTACACGTCCATCAGCAAAGACCAGCTCAAAGCGGGCGATCTGCGCAAGAAGTTCGACGTGATTCTCGTACCCCGGATGCGCGGGACCGGTACGAACTTCATGCACGGCGTTGACACCAAATACGGCCCGATGCCCTACACTAAAACCGCCGAGTTCCCGGCGCACGGCTTTCCTGATGCTACCGCCGACATGACCGGAGGGCCGGGTTTCGACGGGGTGGAGAATCTCCGAAAGTTTGTAGAAACGGGCGGAGTGCTGATTACGCTGGATAACTCCTCGCTGATGCTGGCCCAAACGGGTATTATGCGTGACCTCGAAGAAGCCCCCGCGCCCACGCTGTTCCATCCGGGGTCCATTGTGCAGGTGAAAAAACGTCAGCCCAATAGCCCGGTCATGTACGGTTTTCCCGAAACGTTCGCCATTTTCCGGGGAATTGCACCCTTGCTGCAAACGAAGTTGTATGACCGCGATATGATGCTGATGCAGTACGGTACCAAGCCGCTCAAAGACGAGGAGGAATACAAGGGAGCTATCCTGGGCATGCCGGAAATGGGTGTACCGGCCAAACGACCGGTGACTGATGCCGCCAAACCGACGACGCCGAAAAAAGAAGACCCCTATGTTCTCTCCGGTATGGTCCGTAACGAGCAAACGATTATTGGACATGGCGGTATCTTCAACGTGCCGGTGGGTGCGGGGCGGGTTATCGCGTTCACCTTCGACCCGCTGCACCGCTACCTCAACCACCACGACGCGCCCTTGGTCTGGAACGTCCTCATCAACTGGAACCACCTCCAGACCCCCACTCACCCCGCTACCGCCGGGACCTCTGCTCCGGCAGGTACGAAAACAGGGGAAGAGCATTGATAAAATAGTTGTTACGACTTGTGCGTATTCTGTATGACGCCATAATTAGCCATATAGAATGCGTACAAGTCGTTGTGCATGGCAGCGCACGTAACAAAAAACCATCGAGAATACAAAAAGCCCCTTTGCCAACTGTCGTTACATATTCACAAGGTAGTTATCTGGCTCTATACGCTTGTGTAATAACCGCCAGCAACCATTTATGAAGCACACTCTTGAGTTTAAAACTTGTTGCGCCCCCCGTATTACAGTTGGGAGCGTGGACTCAATGAGAATACCAACGGACTGATCCGGGAGTATATTCCCAAGAGTTGTCTGATTCGTATCGTCCGTCCGAGCGACGTATCCGCGCCGGCGGCTCGGTTGGGTTGAAGATCAATTAAACCAACGTCCCCGTAAACCTTTGGGTTATCTAAGCCCGGCTGAATTCGTCCAGAACAAGCTTTATGCACTGCAAATGTGAATCCGCGGTCTGCCAGCACTGAACTTGATACGAAGCACAATGCTTCATTGAAGCACTGAACCCGCTTTTTTGCCAAACGCCTGTTATACGCTGGTATTTTTTTTCAATTCGGCTACGGTTTGTTTTACTGCGTCAGCATTTGTAGTAGGTGTAAAGTTAAAATGCTTGTTAAATTTAGAACTGTCGAAATAATAATCTCTGTCATACTGATAACGCATTTCATACATTTCATTTAATATTGGAACAAAAAACCCAAGTGCTTTAATGCCCCAACCTGGCAAAACTTGCGATTTGTTGCTCGTTTTCATTTCAGTAGCAAACAAATTTATCCATTCTTCTCCTGTGATCCTTTGAGGGTCGGTTGGCAAGTTCCATATTTGATTGAAAGCTTCTTTTGAATTTCCCAGGATAGCGGTCCCTTTTCCTAAGTCAGGTGTGTAACTGGTGCTATGAATAACTTTAGTGTTGCAAAACCATTGTGCTTTTTTTCCTTTTGCTAAATTGTCATAAACCATATTCATTAATAAACTCTTGTCTTTCACACTGCTAAAGAAATCAGCAGAACGGGCAATGATTGCTTTTAACTTTCGATTCTCGATACTGTCAAGAATGAGTTTGTCAACTTCTGCTCTTACTTCCCCTTTCTTACTAGTCGGGCTAATTGGCGAATTCTCGGTAATATGTTTCACATTGTCGCCACCAATTGCATACACGTTGTCAAAGAATACAAGTTTAGCATTATGCTCCAGGCAGGCGTCAATCACGTTTTTAATTAGTGGAGGCCACATTTGTTGCCAGAGTTTTGTATTGTAGTCAAACCCAACCATAAGATAAACAATCTCGCTTCCTTCAATGGCTTTGAAAACTTCGTCACGACTTGAAAGATCAGCTTTAAATAAATTGTCTGTAGTGTTTACTTTTTTGGGATTACGTCCTACAAGTCGGATGTCAGAAGTGTATGTTGGCAATGCTTTTGCAAGTTCAATGCCTATGGCACCGCCTGCGCCTAAAATTGTTTGTTTCATCGTCTTTTCCTATTAAAGTTTAAGTTTATTGACTAGTTGTTTGAGGTGTTCTATGCTAGCGTGTAACTACCTAATACACGAAAGTTTTGTCGTATTTTCTGTATTTATTTGCATCCTTTAAATACGTTGTTGTACTATTATTGTCGTACTTTCCGTATTGTTGTACAGAGATATTACACAAACGTAGTATTATTTGTTGAAAATGGAAATTCTACCCCTTTTTCAAACTTAGCGATTGTGTACTCCGCTTAACCTTCCCGTAACAGCATAGATATGCGCAACGGTTACCTTTGTGAAAAACGACCAAACTCATGCGCCTTACCCTCTTCTACCTGTTGCTTTCGCTTACCGCTGCCGTTGCGCAGCCAACCGCCCAACGCCTGACGCTGCCCAACGGCTGGAGCCTGACGCCCACGGGCCGGTCGCTGCCACTCGGCGATTTGCCGCTGAATATGGCCGTTTCGCCCGACAACAAACCGGGAGGCCGGACCCTGCTGGCCGTTACAAACAACGGGCAGAGTACGCAGACAATCCAGCTTTTCGACGTGACGGGTGAGAAACAACTCGATGAAACCGCAATCGGCAAATCGTGGGTGGGGCTGCGCTTTACGCCCGATGGTAAAAAACTGCTGGCGTCGGGCGGTAATGATAACCGGGTGCTGATCTACGACGTGTCGGGCAGCAAACTTGTTAAAACCGATTCGCTGGTGCTGGGCAAATCCTGGCCGGTGCGCATCTCGGTGGCGGGCGTCGAAACCGACCGCAGCGGCCAAACCGTCTATGCCGTAACCAAAGACGACAGTGCGCTGTACGTGTTCGATATGGCCAGTAAGCAACTCAAAAACCGGGTGTTGTTGCCCGCCGAAGCCTACACCTGCCAGCGGTCGCCGGTGTCGGACGAGTTGTTTATCACGGCCTGGGGAGCCGATAAGATTGTGGTGTATGACCCAAAGCAGAATAAATTGACTGCCGAAATTTCCGTTGGCAGCCGCCCCAATGACCTCGTCTTCAGCAAGAACGGCAAGACGCTGTTTGTTTCCTGCGCCAACGATAATTCGGTGGTGGTTATCGACGTAAAAACCCGCAAAGTGCTGGAAACCATGACCACCGCGCTCTACCCCGACGCGCCCGCTGGCAGCACACCCAACGGCCTGGCCCTGACGCCGGATGGTAAAATGCTGCTGGTAGCCAACGCTGATAACAACTGCCTCGCCGTATTCGATGTCTCGACGCCGGGCCGCAGCCGCTCGCTGGGGTTCATACCCACGGGCTGGTACCCGACCAACGTAAAAGTGGTGGGCAAGACCGTGCTGGTGGCTAATGGAAAAGGGTTTTCGTCATTACCCAACCCGCAGGGACCGAACCCCTACGAACGGCGCACCACCGACACGCAGTACATTGGCGGGCTGTTCAAAGGAACGCTATCCATGTTTACGATGCCGAAACCGGCGGAGCTGGCCAGTCTCTCCAAACTGGTGTATGCTAATACGCCTTACACGAAAGAAAAAGAGAAAATGGCCGCCGGCGAAGCCAATTCGCCAATTCCGCGTACGGTGGGACAGAAATCAGCGGCTATCAAGTACGTCTTTTACATCATCAAGGAGAACCGTACCTACGACCAGGTATTCGGCGACATGCCCGGCGGCAACGGCGATTCATCGCTCTGCCTGTTTCCCGAAAAGGTGACGCCCAACCAGCACGCCCTGGCCCGCGAATTTGTGCTGCTCGACAATTTTTTTGTCGATGCTGAGGTCAGTGCCGATGGCCACAACTGGAGTATGGCCGCCTATGCCAATGACTACGTCGAGAAAGTCTGGCCAACGAGCTACGGCGGTCGGGGTGGCACCTACGACTTTGAGGGAAGCCGCCCTGTGGCCTATCCCAAAAAAGGATTCATCTGGGACTATTGCCAGCGGGCCGGTTTGCGCTACCGTAGCTACGGCGAGTTTCAGGCCTACGCCAAACGCAAAGGGTCGGCCCTCGAAGGGCGGTTCGTGTCCAATTACCCCGACTACGACCTGCGCATCAAAGACGTTGTTCGCGAAGCCGTTTGGGAGCGCGACCTCGATTCGCTCATCGCGCTGAACGCCGTGCCGCATTTCAGCAGCATCCGGCTGGGCAATAACCACACGAGCGGTGCCCGGATCGGCGCCCCCACGCCCGCTGCGCACGTCGCCGACAACGACCTGGCCGTGGGCCGATTTATCGAACACCTCTCCAACAGCCCCATCTGGAAGGAATCGGCGGTGTTTATTTTGGAAGATGACGCCCAGAACGGAGCCGACCACGTGGATGCGCACCGCTCGCCCGCGCTGGTTATCAGCCCCTATACGAAGCGCAACCACGTGGAGCATACGGCCTACTCCACGTCAGGCATGTTGCGGACGATGGAACTGATATTGGGTCTGCCGCCCATGAGTCAGTACGATGCCGCTGCTATGCCCATGTTTGCCTGTTTCACCAATACCCCAAATCTGAAACCTTACAAGCACATCCCGGCCAATATCGACCTCGACACTAAGAATACGGCCATGACCGAGCCCGCCCGGCAGTCCGAAAAAATAGACCTGCGCTACGCCGATAAAGTGGACGACCGGCTGTTTAACGAAATCATCTGGAAAGCCGTCCGGGGCGAACACGCGGTGATGCCCGCCCCCCGGCGCGGTGCCTTCCTGAGCGTTGCGGGCGATGATGATGATGATTGACTGTGGAGACTCGCTGCCGCTCGTTAAGGGTTGTTACACAGAGATGCACAGAGGGTAAAAGAGATTCACAGAGAAAAAAGAGAGGTCCGCAGATTGTTCTCTCCTTTTTTCTCTGTGAATCGCTGCGGAATAGCCCCCGGCTCAAAAAACTCTTCTATTAAAAGTTGTTAACGGCTTCCAACCATTGGGTACTACGTTGTATCCTTGTGGGCAGAAAACAATCAACATAAACTGGTATGAGAAACGTAATTGTTACTCTTGTTATGCTGGTCGTGAGCAGCACACTGGCGCAGGCCCAAACCGAAAAAGGCCGCTGGACCGTGGGGGCGCAGGTGGGCGACTTTGGGTATTCGGGTAGTAGTGAGCCGGTTAAGAGCCGAAGTTTCTCAGCGTCGCTCTCACCGTCAGTGGGTTATTTTGTGGCGAAAAATCTGGCTGTTGGTGCGTCATTGCCAGTTAGTTACGCCTATGATTCTTATAATTTCACAGGCACGGGCCGATCCGAGACCGATGGCTTTAGCGTAGGGCTGTCTCCATTTGCGCGCTATTATGTTGGCTCTGCTAATTTACGCCCGTTTGTCGATGCGTCGATTGGCTTCCAGCAATTCTGGATATCGAGTACCCGGTTTGGTGCCCCTGAAGCTCAGCGTAGCAATTATAATGTAACCAATTACCAGGTGGGTGGCGGTGCGGCTTACTTCATTAATAACACGGCCAGTCTGGATGCGTCGCTGAATTATACGAATGGATTGGGTGGTTCGGGGTTTCGGCAAAGGGGGCGTGCCAATCTGAATATTGGCTTCCGGCTGTTCTTCGGGAAGTAAGTTGACTCGCTGCCGCTCGTTAGGGGTTGTTACACAGAGATTCGCAGAGGTCACACAGAGATTCACAGAGTTTTCTCTTTTTTTCTCTATGAATCTCCGTTAAACTCTGTGCAGCTCTGTGTAACAACTCTTTTTAACGAGCGGCAGCGAGTCCAACCAACCCTCTTTTTTCGTATTATTGAGGGTATGCAAAAAAATTATTGGCTGGTACCGCTGTTGCTGTTTACCTCGCTTCAAATCACGGCCCAATCTCTGCCTGTTCTGGACCAGAATCCTGCCAGTTTGCCCTGGTACCGGCTCCAGACACCCCACTTCCGGGTGTTGTATCCGGCAGGGTTCGAGGGTCCGGCGCAACGCACGGCCCACCGGCTCGAAAGCCTGTACGAACCCATTGGCGCGTCACTAAACCGGCGACCCCGACCCATTTCGGTGCTGCTGCAAAACCAGAGTACCAGTAGTAACGGCTTTGTGACGCTGTTTCCGCGCCGGTCGGAGTTTGTAGCTGTTGCTCCCCAGGACCCCGGTTTGATGGGTACGTATGACTGGCTCGATTTGCTGGCCGTGCACGAATACCGGCACGTGGTGCAGAACGAAAAAGCCCTCCAGCACTACGGAAAAGTACTATACACTCTGCTGGGCAACAACGGTCTGTTTTTTCCGCTGCTGACCGTACCGTCCTGGTTTGCCGAGGGCGACGCCGTCAGCACCGAAACGTTGCTCAGCACCAGCGGGCGGGGCCGGATTCCCAATTTCGACCTCGGTATGCGGGCCAATTTGCTGGCTGGTCGCCCGTTCAGCTACCAAAAAGCGGTAAGCGGGTCGTTTCGCGATAACGTGCCGAACCAGTACGTGCTGGGCTATTTTCTGACCACGCAGGTTAAACTCACCAACGGTCCCGACGCCTGGAGCCGCATTCTGAACCGTAACTACCGCCGGTTTCCGTGGCCCTTTGCCTTCTCGGCCAGCATTAAAGATGAAACAGGTCTGCGCGTCGATGACCTGTACCAGCAGACAATGCTCGACCTGACCGAAACCTGGCAGAAGCAACAGGAAAGCCTGACCCTGACGCCCGTTAGTCCGTACTCGGTGCAGCCCGAAACTGTCTTGTTTGGTCTGAAACAGCCTGTTTTTACCAATTACCAGTATCCACAATACCTGACCGACTCTACGGTACTGGCCGTGAAAAGTGGCCTTGGCGATACGCCCCGACTCATTGAACTGGATAAAACGGGCAGGGAAAAGCGCGTATTTGTGCAGGGATTTCCGAACGACCCGGATTACCTCTCGGCCACCCCCCAAAAAGCGGTCTGGATCGAATTTGGCTACGATCCGCGCTGGCGTAACCGCGTCTATTCCAACATCCGGCTGCTCGATCTGAAAACCCGTAAACTGACCCGCCTGCCGAATCGCCGGACCGTCCACCGCACCCGCTACACTGCCGTAGCCATCTCGCCCAACAACCAGCAACTCGTGGTGGTGAATAACACCGAAACCGCCCGCACAAAACTGCTCATTTTGGACGCCAACACCGGTAAAATCCAGCAAACCCTGCCTAACCCCGACAGCGTGTTTTATCAGCATCCGCGCTGGTTTGCCGATGGACGTTCGCTGGCAGTGGTGGCGTTAAAAGATGGTCGGAAAACGATTCAGCGCATCGACCCTGAAACCGGCGTGGTTACCAATCTGCTGCCCCGCGCCAACGAGAATGTCAGCCATCCGCAACCCTGGAGTCATTACGTCCTGTACAACTCGCCCCGCTCCGGCATCGACAATATTTATGCCGTTGACACGCGCAATGGACAGGTGTTTCAAGTCAGCTCGCGCCCGTTGGCGGGGTATCATGCCGCCGTGTCGCCGTCGGGTGCGCGGCTGGCTCTGCACGATTTCACGGCCGATGGGTCCCGCGTTACTGATATGCCGCTCGACACTACCGCCTGGACGCCCATAGCGCCTTCAGTGCAGACCAATCCGGGCGAACTGGTGCGCTATTTTGGTGCGTTGCCGACGGTGGAACCTGGTGCGGCTGCGGGGCGGGCCATTTTGCGCGATTCGTCAGTAGTCACCACACCCTATACGCCAACCCGTTTTCGTCGGCTGGCCCACGCGCTGAACGTGTATAGCTGGGGTCCAACCGTTAGCAGTACCAGTCAGGCACTTACGGCAGGGCTGGCGTCGCAGGATTTGCTCGGTACGTCGCAGGTGAGTGTGGGTTATACCTACAACCAGGCCGAACAAACTGGTAATGCATTTGCGCTGCTTAGTTATCAGGGACTATATCCCATCATCGACCTGAGTTTTCAAAGCGGTAATCGCCGGTCAGCGGTCTATGTTGACCGGGTGGCTCCGGTAGATAGTCTGCGTTCTGACCTGTGGCAGTATAATCAGCTTACGGCGGGGTTTCGGCTGCCGCTCAACTTCACGCAGTCCAAATACAGTCAGTCGGCCAGCGCATCGGCGTATTACAACTACCTGTCGGTCAGTGGCTATGATCTGCCGTTTCGGAGTATCTCGGAGGTGGGCAGTGCCGGTTCGCTGACCGCCATGACCTACGGCCTTAGCTACCAGCGGCTGTTGCGACAAAGCAAACGCGATGTGGGCCCACGCTGGGGGCAGACCATCTCGGCAACGTACCGCCATACGCCTTTTGGAGGACGGCTATTAGCCGAACAATGGGGTATTCAGGGGAATTTATTTTTGCCGGGTATCGGCAGGCACCACGCCCTGCGGTTGCGGGCGGGCTATCAGGAGCAGTCGCGCGGTACGTACCAGTTTCAGCCGGTGGTGTTTTACCCGCGTGGTCAGGACTACGTCAGCGACGATCAGATCAGGGCGGGCAGTGCCACGTACAGTTTGCCTGTTGCTGATACGCACTGGGCGTTGGGCCGGTGGTTGTATATACAGCGTATCAAAGCCGCTGGGTTCTACGATTTCGCCGAAGGGCGCAGCACCCTCGAAGTCCGCGACATTTATGGGCGGCTGCGCGGCTACGAGGACCGCACCCGCCAGTATCAGACGGCGGGTTTCGACGTATCGTTTATTTTCAACGCGTTGCGATTGCGTACTCCGTTCGAGGCCGGTTTTCGCACCATTTACAACGTCACCAGCGGCCGGTGGCTCGTACAGCCGCTGGTGATCGATATTGGTTTTTAGCCCTTATAAAATATCCACTTCGACAGTTCTTTGTACGACGTTTTTTTGCCGTACATCAGAATTCCGACGCGGTAAATGCGGGCGGCCAGCCAGGTGGTACCTACGAAGCCAAGCACCAGCAGCGCCATCGACAAAATTAACTGCCAGGCTGGTACGCCCACTGGTACCCGTACCATCATAATAATGGGCGAAGTAAACGGGAACATCGATGTCCAGAACGCCAGCGGCCCGTCGGGGTCTTTGACCACAAACTGTGAGATGGCAATGGCTCCAATAATCGGAATTGTGATCGGAAACATAAACTGCTGGGTCTCGGTCTCATTATCGACGGCCGCCCCCACGGCCCCAAACAACGCGCTATACAGCAGGTAACCGCCCAGAAAGTAGAACAGGAAACACCCCACAATGAGTGGAATATTCAGGCTGTCGATAGCCTGCATTACCTCGGCCACGGCACTTTGCTGCGCCTGTTTGGCTTCCGGCGAATCCGTAGCGCTTGCGGTGGCCTGACCGCTCATGGCCCCGGTGGCACCCGACGTCTGCATGGCCTGCCGCCCCCGGTCGGCTTTGTCGCCAACCACTGCGCTACCCACCGTAAACAGCGTAACGGTCAGGGTAATCCAGAGCAAAAACTGCGTCAGCCCCACCAGTCCCACGCCAATGATTTTGCCCATCATTAACTGAATGGGCTTCACCGACGAGATAATTACCTCGACAATACGGTTGGTTTTTTCTTCCATCACGCCCCGCATCACCTGCGTACCATAGATAAATACCGAGATGTAGATCATGAACGCGCAAACCCAGCCGATAATCATGGTGGCAATGGAGTTACTGCTTTTCTGGTCGGCCTTGCTGAGGTTAATCGTCTGCGCATCGACGTTCACTTTGGCGTCCTGAATAATTTGCTGGTTAATGCCTGCATCTTTCAGTTTGATAGTTTCGATCTGCTTACTGATGGCCCGCTCAATGTTGTTCTGGAGGTTGAAGTTTACGTTTTTCTCGGCGAAAATCTGCACCGTTTTGGGCTTTTCAATTACGTCTTTCGGGATAAAGACAAGGGCTTCGTATCCCTGTTTTACAAACGTTTTCTTAGCCGACTCCAGCGGTTGTTTTTCATAGGTAAAGGTCAGCTCATCGTCGTTTTTGAACTGATTGATAAACTGCCCGCTCTCGTCCACGATGGCAATTTTCTTCTGACTCGCCGAGCTGACGGCAGCCCAGCCGATGAGCGCGTAGAAACCAAAAATCAGCAGTGGTCCCAGAATGGTCATAATGATAAACGACCGTTTGCGTACCCGGACCAGGTATTCACGCTTGATAATGAGGAAGGTAGTATTCATTCGTTGGTTTGGCCTACGGCTTTGATAAAGATGTCGTTCATACTGGGAATGTTCTCGCCGAAGGAGCGTACGGCCACGCGGTCGAGCAGGTGCCGGACCAGTTCGTTGACGGCGGCATCGGGCGGAATCTGAATGTTGGTGCGGGTAAAGCCGTCGTCGGTCGTTTGGGTGGTCAGCACGGTAAAGGCCGGGGGCAGGTCGGTGAGCGTACCCTGGTATTCTACGTGGTAGGTGTGCGTTTTAAACTGCTGCTTAATGGCCTGCTTGGTTCCGTCGAGTACCTTGTGTGAGCGGTTGATAAGCGCAATATGGTCGCAGAGTTCTTCCACCGATTCCATGCGGTGGGTGGAGAAGATGATGGTCTTGCCCCGGTCGCGCAGTTCCAGAATCTCATCTTTGATGAGGTTGGCGTTGATGGGGTCAAAACCCGAAAATGGTTCGTCCAGGATAATCAGGTCGGGGTCGTGCATGACCGTAGCCACGAATTGTATTTTTTGCTGCATCCCCTTCGAGAGGTCGTCGATTTGCTTGTCCCACCAGGTTTTGATATCGAACTTGACAAACCAGATTTTGAGCTTATCCATCGCCTGTTTTTCGGTCAGCCCTTTCAGTTGGGCCAGATACAGGAGCTGCTCACCAACTTTCATTTTCTTATACAGGCCGCGTTCTTCGGGCAGGTAGCCGATGCGCTGGATGTGGCCGGGTTTGAGCCGTTCGCCCGCCAGAATGACCTCGCCCTCGTCGGGGGCCGTAATCTGATTTACGATACGGATGAGGGACGTTTTGCCCGCCCCATTGGGGCCAAGCAGCCCAAAAATGCTGCCCTGCGGTACGTTCAGGCTTACATCGTCCAGGGCCCGATGGTCGGCGTACTGTTTAACGAGGTGGTGGGTTTCGAGGATGTTAGTCACGGGAAGGAGAAAATGAGTAGTATAACGTTAGGTTTGGTCTATTTGCGGGTAAAGAAACCCGCCATTGTACCGAACCGCAATCAATTTACGGACAAACTGCCGTAGCATTCCATAAACGGCATAAAAAAGCCACAATCTGTGTAGATCGTGGCCCATAAAGTCAGGTCGATAACGCCTACGTATAATATTCCCGCACCTGAAACAGCAGCATTAGGAACAGCAGACCGAAAATGATTCCCAGTATACTGATGGTAAGCACGCCGGCAAGGATACTAACCAGTTGAGCGTAGTAGCTCAGGACCCAGCCGCCCCGTTTGCGGTTAAACAGTCCGGGTAACGCCAGTACGCTTAATACGAGGCTGACAATGGTTAGAACCATGGAAATAGTATAGCCGAACCCGGCTCCTGCGCCTGCCACAAAAGAGGCCGGTACCAGAAACGCGCCAATGCCCAGAAACAAAAGAATGGCAGGCAGGCTCAGCAGCAGTAATATGAGCGAGACAATGGGCCAGTATTTTACAAACCCATCCCGGAAATTGGCGGGAAACTGGAAGGGGGCTTTCGTGGTGAAGAATGGAGCCATTTCGGCTTCGAGAAGAGCGGATTGTGCCATGTGTAAATAAGTTTAAGGGTAAGGAAATGAATTGATTAGGGCTGACGACCAAACATACCCTTTTCCTGCCAGACCCACGCTATTTACCCCCCAAAACACACCATGCTTTACTAAGCGGCAAGCTCTTCCACATCAATGGGTTGGGTCCGAAACTCGCCCTCCCATTTGGAGATCACGCAGGTAGCCACGGCGTTGCCCACCACACTCGTTGCAGACCGGCCCATGTCAAGCACCTGATCGATACCCAGCAGCAGGGCCAGGCCCTCGATGGGCAGATCAAACATGGCCATCGTACCGGCAATGACCACCAGCGATGCCCTCGGTACGCCCGCAATGCCTTTGGAGGTAATCATCAGCGTGAGCATCATCGTAATTTGCTGCTCTACGCTGAGGGTGATGCCATATGCCTGGGCAATAAAAGCCGTGGCAAAGGTCATGTACAGCATAGACCCGTCGAGGTTGAACGAATAGCCCAGCGGCAGCACAAATGAGATAATCCGCTCCGAACAGCCAAACCGGCGGAGGGCTTCGATGGTCTGCGGAAACGACGCTTCCGAGCTCGCCGTGCTGAACGAGAGGATAATGGCACTCTTTATCTCGGTCAGCAGGGCCAGATACGGTATTCTGACGACCAGACAAATGGCCCAAAGTACCACGAAGATGAAAAACAGCAACCCGGCAAAGAAGCAGATAATAAGGTAGGCGTAGCCCGCCAGAATACCCAGTCCCTGCTGCGCTACTACGGCGGCAATGGCCCCCAGGACGCCAAACGGCGCGAACGACATAACGTAGTTCGTAACCTTGAACATGACATGCGAAAGGGCGTCCATTGCTTTGATGACAATCTTTCCCTGCTCGCCAATAGAGCCGACGGCCACGCCAAAGAAGATGCTGAACACCACAATTTGCAGAATTTCGTTGGTGGCCATTGACTCAATGAAACTCGTTGGGAAGATGTGGGTGATGAAATTCTCGAAACTCATCTTCTGAGCCGATATACCCACGTCGGTGCCTTTGGTGGGTAGCGGCAGACTCATCACCTCGCCGGGCCGGGCAATGTTTACTACCAGCAGCCCCACGATCAGCGATAGGATCGTGGCGAAATAAAAATAAGCCAGGGTCTTCAGTCCAATGCGCCCCACAGTGCCAAAATCGCCGAGTTTGGCAATGCCCACGACGAGCGTGGCAAAGACCAGTGGCCCGATAATCATTTTGATGAGCCGCAGAAAAATCTTGGACAGTATGTTCAGGTCGTCGCCCGAGAAGCCCGATTCAGTGACCGGAAACAGATAGCCGATCAAAACACCGAGTACCATGCCCAGAAAGATGCGTGTAGTTAAGTTGGGGAGTTTCATGCAGAGAAGTAAAGAGCCGAATTGACAAAAGTAACAGAATACAGGAATTTATCAGCCCATGATTTCAGTCCCGGGCTGATGGGCCAAAGCGTTTGCGATAAATGGGCTTTCTATAGGCAAACTGCGCCCATAACAGCGGATACATGAGGTAGTTGGTCAGCCAGAACGGAGTGCTGAACGTAATGTCATCGCGGATGATCGTACCCCCGGACTCATTTCTCAGCAACCGGTGCCGGTGTTGCCAGAATTTAAGAAAAAAAGGCAGCTTAACGCCTTTGTCGACAAAGAAAATCTCGTTGATATGGTCGCCGGTTTTAAGTGTTTGCTGGTCGATAATGTCGCTGGTCCAGTCCTGTTTAAACAAGAGAAAGTTGAGCCGCAGGTGCACCACGTCGCCCCGCAGACAGCCATCAAAGCGCACCACGTCAACCGGTGGGAAGGGCGGGCTGAGCTGGTCGAAAAGCTGCCGGTCAAAGCCGCGCCAGACCTCAGAAACCGATTGGTGAACAGGGGTATCAAGAATAAGATTCAGGGTATGCATAAGCTGGGAAACAGGAGAAAAATAAGTACGACTGGCGTATATCAGACAGGTTCATCTGTTCCATTAAATAGATTCACCTACCGTAAAATTGATAAATCTACGGGATATTGCGAATTTAACGGTTTATATTGGGCTTAAAGAAAGCCACCCGAACGAATGGGGATAGGCCGTATGCGCGTTTACAGACAAGGGTTCATGGGATGGCTGATGCTGAGCCTGCTGATGCAGACCCGCCTATGTACGGCTGCCCTACCCGCAGCCGGTGCGCCGGTGAGCGAATACCTGACTGTGCGCAGCGGATTGCCCCAGGGATACGTAACGGCCATGCTACAGGACCGGCGGGGCTTTATCTGGTTTGCCACTCGGGATGGCCTCTGCCGGTACGATGGGGTTCGGTTTCGGGTTTTTACCCATAATCCGCTCCAGCCTCACTCGCTGGCTTTCAGTAGTTTGAGTGGCTTGCGCGAAGACCCGACCGGCCACATCTGGATTCGCACCGAAAATAATCACGTTGACCGCTTCGACCCCGCCACCGAGCAGGCAACGCACGTATCCCGCTCAGTAGGGTTTCGGCAGGCGTTGGGCTACGATCAGTTGGTTAGTCTTGCGCCCGACCGGGCTGGTCGGGTGTGGGTAGCTACGCAGACAAACGGATTTTTTCGGCTCGACCCCGCCGGCACCGTAACCCACCGGTATTGGGCCGCCCCGTCTGCTACGGACAGTACGGAAACCGCCCCCGTTGTTATCCGGGCACTGCTTAACGACCGGAACGGACAACTCTGGCTGGGTACCCGCGTAGGCCTTTTTCGCTACGATCCGGCCCGTAAAAAATTTACCGCCTACCGCATTGCCGAAGGCCTGCCACAAAATGACGTACCAGCGCTGCATCAGCGGGCAAATGGTGATCTGCTGCTGGGTTTTCCGGGTCGCTTTGCCGTATTCAATCCTGCGTCGGGTCGGGTAAGCCGCATAGTGATCACGCCCGACCAACCGCTGTCCGTGCCGCTGTTTGCTACGGGTACCGACGGGGTGGATTACGTGAACCAGAACCGCTACACCGATCAGGTCGGTCTGACCAGCCTGCCACGCGATCCCAAGATGAGTCGTTTTCAGGCCCTGTCTATGCTTATAGACCGCTCAAACGTGCGGTGGGTTGGTCTCGACGGCGACGGCGTCATTAAAACGGACCTGACACAGCGGCCCTTTACGGCGTATCCCTACATCGTTAATTTTCAGACCGACTGGCTTACGCGATACCTGAACGTGCCGGCCGATGCTATTCCGGCAATAATCCGGCAGCAGCGGCCCGACGCCATCCGATACCTGTTTGACCGGCAGCGCACACTTTGGCTCAGTAGTGCCGCCACCCCGCCGTATCGTTACGATGCCGCGACAAAAGCGTTCACAGCCATCGCGCCTGCCGGTATAGAGCCGCGCTGGCTGGCGGGGGGGAGTTTCCGGGTGACGAACGTGGCCAAAGGGCCGTCGGGCGAGTTCTGGGGGTTGCTGGGTCCTGAAAATCGGGCGGTGGCGCGGTACAACCCCGCCGTTAAAACGTTCACGACGTTTCCGCTTCCGCTTCCGCCCAACCATCCCTACAAAATTGTGGCCATGACCGTAGACGGCGGGCGGATTTACCTGGCTACTCAAAGTCATGGTCTGCTCCGGGCCGACCTCTCGACCCAGAAACTGACTCGCTGGCGGGCGCAGGCGGCCAATGCGGGAGCCTTGCCCAACGACGAGCTATTATGCCTAACCCAGGACCCGGCACAGTACAACCACCTCTGGATTGGTACGTTTGGCAGTGGCCTGTGTCGGTTCGACAAATTAACGGGGCAGATCCGGCGGTTTGACGAGACCGACGGGCTACCCAATAACGTAGTGTATGCTATACGGCCCGACGGGCAGGGTCATTTGTGGCTCAGCACCAACCGGGGGCTATGCCGGTTTGACAGCCGGACGTTCGAAATCCGTAACTACACCACTGACGATGGGCTGCCAAGCGAAGTATTTAACCGCTACCACGATGTAGCCCTGCCCGCTGGCCGACTGGTGTTTGGGGGTATTGGCGGCTATACCCTATTTGATCCGGCCCATGTCAGCGACGACCCTGATAAACCTACGGTGGCGCTTACGGCCCTGAGCATCAACAACCAGCCTGTAACGCCCCTCGCTCCTGATTCGCCCCTGACCCGCACCATCGACGAGACCAGCGAACTGCTGCTTCGGTACGATCAGAACTTTATTTCCCTTGATTTTGCCGTCTTACAATTCAACAAAAACGGTAAAAATCAATACCGTTATAAACTGACGGGTCTGGATAAAGACTGGATTTACAGCACGAACCATACCACGGCTACATACACCAATCTGCCGCCCGGCACGTACACGTTCGTGGTCAATGCCTCTAACACGTCGGGTGTCTGGAGTCCGGCTACCCGTAGTGTGATGCTGATTATCGAGCCACCGTACTGGGCCACCTGGTGGGCTTATTCTTTGTACGTACTGCTTGGGTTGGCTGGCATTGCTTTATTCCTGCGCATCCGGCTCAATCGAATCCGGTTACAGAGTCAGATCCAGTTACGTGAGCAGGAGTCGATACAGCTCAAGCAGCTCGATGCCGTTAAATCACGCTTTTTTGCCAATATTACTCATGAGTTCCGTACACCTTTAACGCTGATTCTGACACCGCTGGATCAACTCCTGCGAGACATTACTGAGCCGCAGCAACACTACCGCCTATCGCTGGTGCATCGAAACGCCAACCGCCTGCTCCGGCTCATTAACGAATTGCTCGACCTGGCCAAACTCGAAGCGGGTAATCTGACCGTGACCAGCTCGCCCGGTAACCTCACTGACTTCGTGGAGCGTACCGTACAGACCTTCGACGGTCAGGCACAGAGTAAACGTATTAGTCTGACCGTTAGCAGTATACTTCCCCAGACGTACTATTGGTTTGATGCCGATAAGCTTGAAACGATCCTCAACAACCTGCTGGCTAACGCCCTCCGGTTCACGCCCGAAGCTGGTTCTATTATCCTGACGCTTGTACTGACCGATACTCAGCCGGTTGCCTTTCGGGCCAGCACGGCCTACCCGGCTGGCGCCGTAACCGATTCTGTTCAGATTCAGATCAGTGATACCGGTAAAGGGATTCCTGCCGATGAGTTGTCTCATGTTTTCGACCGTTTTTATCAGGCCCACGCGCCGGATGGTCAATCGGTAGGTGGATCAGGTATTGGGCTGGCACTGGTTAAAGAACTTACTGAGCTGATGCTGGGAAGTATTACAGTACAGAGCGAACCCGGAGCAGGCAGCACGTTTGTGGTAGAACTGCCCCTCCGCCCGGTTCTCAGCGAGAGCGTTACGAACAGCGCAGATGCTCCCGGGCAGTTGGTATCTACGGATAAAACGCAGGAAGTAGATCGGCTGGCGCACCTGCTGGTCGTAGAAGATAATGACGACATTGCCAACTACCTGCTGCATATTCTGGGTGAGTTTTGGCGGGTTCGACGGGCCAGTACGGGTGGTATGGGAGTAAAAGCCGCTTTGAATGACGTACCTGACCTGATCATCAGCGATGTGCTCATGCCCGATCTTGACGGATACGAACTGTGCCGGCAACTAAAGGCCGACCCCGCTACCAGCCACGTTCCCATTTTGTTGCTAACGGCAAAAACAGGCGTAGAGAGTCGGCTGGAGGGGTTTATGGCGGGCGCCGACGACTATATCACCAAGCCGTTTCAGGTGGAAGAGTTACTGGGCCGGGTTCGGAACCGGCTCCAGCAACAGTACCGCCAGCAATATCATAACCGTAAATTGCTGCTTCGGGAGGGACATCTGCTCAACACCGATGCGCAGCCAAAGCCCGAAGACGAGTTCCTGAACCAGGTATACACGGTGCTGGAAGCCCGTCTGGACGATTCGTCGTTTGGTGTCGAGACGCTGGCCGAAGCGGTTGGATTTAGCCGAATGCACCTGAACCGGAAAGTGAAGGCCCTGACGGGTTTCACACCTGTAGAGCTGATCCGGGTGGTGCGGTTAAATCGGGCGGCTGAACTGCTGCTCACCGGCGCGTCTGTATCCGAGGTAGCCGACCGGGTAGGATTTGATACACCCGCTTATTTCTCTAAAGTTTTTAAGGATCACTACAACCAGACACCCTCCGAGTTTACCGAAAAAGGTCGGCAGGTAGTCAGCTGAATAAAAAAGAGAGAAATAACCTGAAGTGCATACAAAATTTGTTTTAGTGCACTAATCAGGGCTACAATCGTACCGTTTCCTCAGGATATAGCTTAAGTATAATTCGTGTTACAAATTTTATAGGGCGTGTTACAAACCAGCAAGTCACTGGAGAAACAGGGAATTAGTATTGTGCTATTGTAAAGCCAATGGCAATGAACCCTCTCGATAAAACCTATGACTTATTTTCAATCTGGCGCAACATCAGCCCGCGTCACGCCAACGGAGTGGCCTCCACTCAATATTTTCATTCGCGAATCCGGACGTCAGACGTTCCCAGTTGCTGATCTTGTTTACTTACAGGCCGTTGCTAATTACAGCTGGCTGAACTGGGTAGATGGCCGGCGTATGCTGATGCCCCGAACCCTGAAGTTCTACGCACCTAAGTTACCTATCGAATTATTTGTCCGTTTGCATCGCAACTGCGTTGTCAACAAAAGTTTCGTTTCACGTCTCGAACGTACCGATGCGGGCGGGCTTGTTCATCTGTCTACCGGCGAAGTACTACCCATTTCGCGCCGTCGGTGGGTGACTGTTCGTCGCCAGTTAATGAGTAATCTTCCACACCTCAGCTAACGCTAACGACAGGCTTTCCGCTTTCCACCCCCAATAGCCTTTAGAAGAAGCCATAAAGCCCGCTCGATACTGAGCGGGCTTTATGGCTTCTTCTAATTATGAATTCCATCCCGTGGCCATGTCTCTTGCCAGTCAACCCATTCATAATTAAAAAAACCTACATCTGCTCCAGTAGTCGCTCCATCGATACTTCCTGGCCAATACGGCTTTTGAGTTCGTTGATGGGGACCCGGATTTGCTCGGTTGTGTCGCGGTAGCGGATCGTGACGGTATCATCGTCCATGGTCTGGTAATCGACCACGATGCAGAAGGGCGTACCGATCAAATCCTGACGGGTGTACCGTTTGCCGATAGCGTCGCGCTCTTCCATGACGACCCGGAACTCGGACCGCAGCGATTTCATGATCTGCTCGGCTTTGTCGGGTAAACCGTCTTTGCGTACCAGCGGAAACACCGCGGCTTTGATGGGAGCGAGGGCGGGGTGCAGTTTCAGGTACGTCCGCTCCTTTTGCTCATCGCCTTCACCCACGGTCTCCTTTGTAAACGCATTGCACAGCACGGCCAGAAACAGCCGGTCGGCTCCCACAGACGTTTCCACGACGTAGGGAATGTAGTTGCCGTACGCTTTGCCGGTGGCGGGGTCAATGTCATTGTCGAAATACTGCTGCTTTTTGCGGCTCATTTCCTGATGCGCCTTCAAATCGAAATCGGTGCGCGAGTGAATACCCTCCATTTCGCGGAAACCGAAGGGGAATTTATACTCGATATCAACAGCCGCGTTGGCGTAGTGAGCCAGTTTCTCGTGCGGATGAAATTTGAGCCGTTCGGCGGGCAGACCAAGGGCCTGATGGAATTTCATCCGGGTATCGCGCCAGCGTTCGTACCATTCCATTTCGGTACCGGGCCTGACAAAAAACTGCATCTCCATCTGCTCAAACTCGCGCATACGGAACGTAAACTGCCGGGCCACGATCTCGTTCCGAAATGCTTTGCCGATCTGCGCAATGCCAAACGGCACCTTCATGCGCCCGGTTTTCTGCACGTTCAGGAAGTTGACAAAAATACCCTGCGCCGTTTCTGGACGTAGATAAATCAGGCTCGCATCGTCGGCCAGCGAACCCACCTGCGTCGAGAACATCAGGTTAAACTGCCGCACCTCGGTCCAGTTGTCGGTGCCGGATACGGGGTCTTTGATGCCTTCGGCAATGATGAGGTTACGCACGCCGTCGAGGTCGTTGTTGCCCAGCAACCGGCCCATTTCCTGCAAGAGCGCGGTGCTGCGGGCTTCGTCGCCGGCGTTGGCGTATTCCTCGGCTTTCAGTTCAAGCAACTGATCGGCGCGGTAGCGTTTTTTGGAGTCGCGGTTGTCGATCATCGGGTCGTTGAACGAATCGACGTGGCCCGA
>Ga0123337_10001702_pt1 | contig 27298 bp, 27 predicted proteins | sample frozenSSSSmetaG_FD_89792 | JGI IMG/M metagenome (GOLD analysis project Ga0123337, IMG submission 89792) | Glacier valley bacterial and archeal communities from Borup Fiord, Nunavut, Canada, to study Microbial Dark Matter (Phase II) -... | ecosystem: Environmental > Aquatic > Freshwater > Ice >...
CTTGTTCCTGTCCTTCCACATTTCATTAAAAGTCTTCTGGCTAAAATTCAGATCGCTTCGGTTTTGCTTCCAGCCTTTGAATAAACCATTCACTACTTTGTTTTTTAAAGGGCCATTCCCCATATTCATCATGCCCCTGTTCAGACTGGCCATCTTCCATATTTTCCAGGCCATTTTTTCAGGAAAGCTGGTCAGGCCTTCTTCGACCGATTCATGACGGTTGTCTAACAACAACTCATGCAGGTTGATTTTTACAGCACAAACTTCTGTGCATGCGCCGCAAAGAGAGGAGGCATAACTTAAATGTTTGAAATCTTCCATACCCTGCAGGTTGGGGGTAATCACACTACCGATGGGGCCACTATAAGTAGCGCCATAGGTATGACCGCCAATATTTTTATATACCGGGCAGGCGTTTAAACAGGCGCCGCAGCGAATGCAATACAGACTTTCTCTTTGCTTTGGACTTTTTAAAATATTGGTGCGGCCATTATCTAATAAGATCACATACATTTCTTCCGGACCATCTGTTTCATTGGCCTGCCTTGGTCCGGTAATAATCGTGTTGTAAACCGTAACTTTTTGCCCGGTACCAAAGGTGGACAAGAGCGGCCAAAATAATCCCAGGTCGGTTAAAGACGGAATCATTTTTTCGATGCCCACAATTACAATATGTGTTTTAGGAAAAGCGCAACTTAACCTTGCATTGCCTTCATTTTCGGTAACGGCTACAGCTCCGATATCGCTGATGATAAAATTGGCGCCGGTTACCCCAACTTCCGCTTCTACATATTTCTCCCGCAAAACTTTTCGGGCTACCTGTGTTAGTTGCTCGGGTGTGTAATTGATGGGGGTGCCTAATTTGAGATTGAAAAGTCGGGCCACATCTTCTTTGCTTTTGTGCATGGCCGGCGTTACAATATGGTAAGGCGCTTCGCCATCCAGTTGCTGAATGTATTCGCCCAAATCAGTTTCCACGCTTTCGATGCCGTTCTTTTCAAGTGCATCATTCAGGTGAATTTCCTCGGTTACCATGCTCTTACTCTTCACCAGTTTTTGGCAGTTTTTAGCGGTACATATTTTTAGTACTTCTTCAATTGCCTGTTGGGCATCTTCAGCCCAAATAACTTTGCCGCCCCGTTTTGTGAAGTTTAGTTCAAAGTCTTCCAGTTGCTGGTCAAGCGTTTCAATGGCACGCCATTTTATATTCTTGGCTCTTTCTCTTGCCAGGTGCACATCTGCAAACTGCTCCTTGCCTTCCGGCACTTTGGAGTTGTATTTGCCAATATTGAAATTGATCTTTCGACGATGATCCAAATCGGCGGCTTTGATGGTGCTTTTGGCTATAAAACTTTCTGCTGTTTCTGTCATTTGTTTTTGTTTTGAAACCGGCTAAGTGCATAGGGCATCTTCAGTGGCGACGCTCCATTCAACAGTGGTAATTTGTATGATCTTTTATCCACACAAAATTACCGCATATTATTTGTTTACCTCATTCTTGTTAATATGCCAATTTGATAACCACCCATTCCATAACTATCCACATAAGGCGTTTCTTCTGTTCCCTTGCCGGTAGTGTTTTTATCATTTAGTTTGATGCTAAAAAATTCAACAAACATGGTGTCATTTTCTACCCGGTAATTATCTACAATTGTATTGCCTTGCACCGTGAAGGCTCCATGGATGGAGTTGCCATGAACATAACTATCCAGCACAATGCCATCTCTTTCATCTACCACCCAATGTCCTTTGCTTGTATCAATCGGTTTTAAAAAATAGGGGCGATTATCTTTATTGTCATCACCATAAATTATTTGCCAGGTATATTGATTGGCCGAATCGGTTGGTTGAATTTTCAGTTGCATCGTAAATGTTTGCGTAGGTTTACCTGCAACCATCCATTGTAGCTGGCCTTTCCAGTTCCCAATGAATGGTTTTGGAAAAGCCCCTTCCTGTGCCATTGAATTTAATGACAACAGACACACAGTGATAGTAAAAGGTATCAACCTAACCTTACTATTACGAAAGCTACTTCTGCTCTTGAACTCTTGTTCCAAATTGGTATTCGGTAAAAGTGAGTGATACAATGATGCTGCCATAAATACTTCGACTTCGCTCATTACCAATATTGATTACAAAATAACTTAAACGAAATTATCATTTCAATACCCCCAGTTCTTTTCCAACTTTTGTAAAAGCTGCAATGGCTTTATCCAGATGCGCCTGTTCATGCGCAGCACTCAATTGAACCCTGATGCGTGCCTGTCCTTTAGCAACCACCGGAAAGAAGAAGCCAATTACGTAAATGCCTTCCTGCAATAATTTGGCTGCAAAGTTTTGGGCTACCACTGCATCATATAGCATGATGGGAACGATCGGATGTTCGCCCGGCTTAATATCAAAACCGGCTTCCGTCATTTTGCTCCGGAAGTATTTAGTATTGTATTCTAATTTATCTCTTAACTCGGTGGTTTCGCTCAGCATATCCAGGACGGCAATGGAGGCACCCACAATGCTCGGCGCCACAGTGTTACTGAATAAATATGGACGGCTGCGCTGGCGCAACATCTCAATGATGGCTTTGTTGCCACTGGTAAATCCGCCGCTTGCACCACCCAGGGCTTTACCCAGGGTTCCGGTAATGATGTCAATTCTCCCCAGCACGCCACGGTACTCATGTGCTCCTCTTCCGGTTTTTCCTAAGAACCCGGAAGAATGACATTCATCAATCATTACAATGGCATCATACTGATCTGCCAGATCGCATATTTTGTCCAGTTGGGCAATGGTGCCATCCATGCTGAAGGAACCATCGGTAACGATGATGCGACTGCGTAAATGCGCCGACTCTTTCAGCTTAGTTTCCAAATCATCCATATTGTTGTGCTCATAACGATAACGCTGGGCCTTGCACAACCGAACGCCATCAATGATGCTGGCATGATTTAGTGCATCGCTGATGATGGCATCTTCTTCTCCGAACAATGGTTCAAACAAGCCTCCGTTGGCATCAAAGGCAGCGGCATATAAAATAGTGTCTTCAGTTCCCAGAAAAGTGGCAATCTTTTGTTCCAACTCTTTATGAATGTCCTGCGTACCGCAGATAAACCGCACACTACTCATACCATAGCCACGGTAATCAATGTACTTTTTGGCGGCAGCAGTTACTTTGGGATGCGAAGACAAACCGAGGTAATTATTGGCACAAAAGTTTAAAACAGTTTCGCCACCCACAGTTATTTCAGCACCCTGCTCACTGGTGATGATTCTTTCTTTTTTATACAAGCCAGCGTTCTCAATTTCCGAAAGCTCTGCTGCAATTCTTGCTATAAATTGTTCATTCATAAATTAAATTTAATGTGGCAAAAATAGGGAAGCTAATGAGGATTTTGCAGTTTGTTTTAACAAGATTTAACATTAATTACTTAGAGCTGTAACTTTTAACAGTTATTTTCGTTTCACTTCAAAACCTACTGTATATGCCTGTAAAAAAATCTGCTCTTCTACTGATAGCACTAACTGTAAGCTCCGTTGGTTTGTTGGTATATTCATTGGATATTACGCCGGCCGAATCCATTGCACAACCTGCTAAATGTAAATCTTCCCGGTGTTGTTCACAATTGAATGAAATAAAATCTTTCGCTCCCTTGGACTTGGTTTCTCAGATCATACTACGCTCGGCAGCTTAATTTTAAAATTTTGTAACTTTTTATAGAGCAGCCCGTATTATTAACATTAGCCAAATTAACAACTAACCCAGCAAAACTGCTGTATGACTGAAAGAGAGTATAACCAATGTGTAAACCTGTATGCTGATAATGTGTACCGCTTTATCCTCAAAAACCTGAGGCACGAAGAGGATGCAAAAGATATTGTACAGGGCACATTTGAAAAAATGTGGATCAACAGGCAGCAGGTAGAAAACGACCGGTGCAAAAGTTACTTATTTACAGTAGCCTATCACCAGATGATCGATCATATCAGAAAAAATAAACGTGTCAGCCTGAGAGAAGAATTTAATGAAGAAGCCAGGGTGACCAACAAAGCTGAACATGACACAAAAAGGGTATTGCAGGGTGCGTTGAGTAAATTAAATGAAACGCAAAGAAGTCTAGTTTTACTAAAAGATTATGAGGGCTATAGTTATGAGGAGATTGGCAAAATTACCGGGCTAAATGAAAGCCAGGTAAAAGTTTATCTTCACAGAGCAAGATTATTATTGAGAGAATATATTGTAAGACCGGAGAATGTGATATGATGAGTGATGAATGATGAGTGATGAATGATGAGAGATGAGTGAAAGAGATGAAGCATATTATAACTACAAAGCATTAATTTAAAATGAACATTAACAGAGATAATTACGAAACCTTTTTTTTGCTGTACACAGACAATGAATTGTCAGGTGCAGAAAGAAAAGCCGTGGATGCATTTGTTGTTTCAAATCCTGATCTTTTGGAGGAGCTTGAAATGTTACAGCAAAGTATCCTGTTGCCTGATAATATTACATTTGATTTTAAAAAAAGCTTATTAAAAACTGAATTGATTAGCAGCGATATTCAGGAAAAATTATTACTGCACTTAGACAACGAATTATCCGCAACAGAAAAAAATGAAATAGAACAGTTAATTAAGAAGGAAGCGGGTGTCGAAAGGGAATGGAGTGATTTACAGGCAGTAAAGTTTAATGCTGACGAAATAATTGTTTTTGAAAATAAGGAATTATTGTACAGAAAGGAATCAGGCAGGCTGGTAGCTTTTCCCTGGCGTAAACTGGCTGCTGCAGCCGTTTTGATAGGATTTGGTATATGGGGTGGAATGCAATATTTAAAAAATGAACCCAGGGCGAACAAAGGTGAATTCGCAACAAAAAATAAAAAAATACCTGCAGATATTATTCAACTGCCAACGCAGCAGATCATTGCTACCGATACTTCCGCATCAATAAAGGGAGATGATATTGCAACAACAAACGATAAAACTATCACCATACCTCCAACAACTGATAATGCTACGCAGGCCTTTGCTACAAAAAAATACCGTGGTAGTGAAGTGGAAAGTAACGATAAAGAAACCTTCATCGCAGTGCAACAGAAAGACAATAATTTACCAAAGCCATATTCTGAAAACGTTAACAATAACACCGGTAACAATTCAATCATCGCTACCGTAACACCTTTAAAGCAACCCAATGCAAGTATCGATCCGGTACAAAAAGTGGTTACCAACAATACGGCCAGGCAGGACGCTGCAAACGAATATGTATCTGTTGCATCTTTCACTGAAAATAATGAGGAAAGTAATAACCATGTATTGTTTATAGATGAAGAGAAAGTAAAGAAAACAAAAATCGGCGGTTTTTTTAGAAAGGTGAAAAGAGTGGTAGAACGAACCACTAATATTAAAACCGGCGGTAATAATTTTAAAGTTGCCAACCTGGAATTTACAATTCAATAAAATTTTTAAAAACAACAACATGACAAAGCTATTTACATTAATGGCACTTGTATTTTTATGCACAGTTGCTAACGCACAATCAGATTCCACCAAAGTTTCAAATGAAACGGATACGATTCGGATCGGAAATATCATAATTATAAAAAACGGTAGTAAGGACCACGATGATCACACAACAGGTACACATATTAATATCGGAAAAAAGCGTACAAAAAAGCTCACCAATGTTAGCACCAACTGGATGATTTTCGATATCGGGTTGTCAAACTATAGTGATGAAACCAATTATGGTTCTACAGGAAGTTATCTTTACAACAGGCCAAACGCCATTCCGCTTGGAGAAAATGACTTTAAACTGAATGTAGGTAAAAGTATCAATGTAAATATTTGGTTCTTTATGCAAAGGCTGAACCTTGTAAAGCATCATGTAAATCTCAAATACGGTCTGGGACTTGAATTAAATAATTACCGGTATAAATCAGCTTCCAACATCAGCTACCTAGAAAGCAACCCTTATATTACCAACCAAATTACTTCAGCAGTAATTATCCGTGATTCGGTTGGGTTTACAAAAAACAAATTGGCGGCTGACTACCTTACCGTGCCATTGATGTTGAACTTTTTAACCAATCCGGGCAATCACGATAAAGGACTTAGCTTAAGCGTGGGTGTTAGTGCAGGTTATTTATACAGCCAGCGTAATAAGCAGATCAGTTCTGAAAGAGGGAAAGAAAAAAACAAAGGAGACTATGATTTGGAACGTTTCAAATTATCTTATGTGGCAGAAGTTGGATTAGGTCCGGTAAGGTTTTACGGATCCTACAGCCCTACATCACTTTATAAAACTGGTTTGAATATGAAGCCTTACACAGTTGGATTTCGCTTTAGCAACTGGTAAGTTTGAAGGGGAGGTTTGAGTAACTGTGATTTCGTATGTTAGTCAATCACCATTGAATGTATTACTAAGCTCCGGTATATTGCCGGGGCTTTTTTAATGCCGGGTTACAACATAGCTTGTCTTAAGATGATTGCCGATGTCACGAGCGTATTTTAACGTTCGCAAAGGGTTGCCAACCTTTCTGAATGACTGTCGCAATGGGAAGCACTCTTCGATAAGGTTGGCAACCCTTAAACATCTCTAAACTGGCAATTTGAAATGCTTCCCGCTGCTACCTAAATAAAACTGATTACAGTAAGAAGTTGTATTTTTACTTTTTAATACATTTTATATGAACCTATCAGTTGAAAATAAACCTGTTATTGGTATTTCTTGTGGAGATATCAATGGCATTGGTCTTGAAATAATCATCAAAACAATAGCTGATATCAGGCTGTTGGAAATATGCACCCCGGTTTTATTTGCAAGTAATAAGGTGTTGAACTTTTACCGCAAAGCACTGCCAGAGATCAATTTTAATTTTTCAAGCATTAAAGATTCAACCCGTATTAATCATAAGCAGGTAAACCTTTTTAACTGCTGGGAAGAAGAAGTTGCCATTACTCCTGGCGTGCTAAATGAAACTGGCGGTAAATACGCTGTAATAAGTTTGGTGGCCGCAGCACAGGCACTAAAAGAGGGTAAAATTGATGGATTGATTACAGCTCCAATTCATAAAAAAAATACACAGTCTGAAGAATTTAATTTCACGGGTCATACCCCATACCTTAAAAATTTATTTGGTGTGCAGGATGTAGTAATGTTTATGGTGGCAGATAATATGCGGGTTGCATTGGTTACAGAACATGTAGCCGTTAAGGATATCGCCAACAATATTACAAGAGAAGCGATCCTCAGTAAATTGCAACTGGTTAACAACTCACTTAAAAAAGACTTTGGTATTGATAAGCCAAAAATTGCGGTGCTGGGTTTGAATCCTCATGCAGGTGACGAAGGCCTGATTGGCAAGGAAGAAGAAGACATTATCAAGCCTGCGATTAAAGATGCCAAGCAGCGGGATATTTTTTGTTTTGGCCCATACAGTTCGGATGCATTTTTTGCACGAGGCAGTCATGAAAAATTTGATGCAGTGTTGGCTATGTATCACGACCAGGGATTGATTCCATTTAAATCATTGGCATTTGGAGAAGGCGTAAACTATACTGCTGGTCTTGAAGGAGTTCGTACTTCACCAGATCACGGTGTTGCTTTTGATATAGCCGGGAAAAATATTGCAGATGAGTCTTCATTCCGGGAAGCAATTTTCAAATGCATTGATATCATTAACGGCCGCAGGGAATATGGGGACCAACGAAAGAATCCGCTTAAAAAAATAAGCAAGGCCATTGTTGCCAATGCAGTGGATGAAAAAATAACCCAATTGCCGGAATAGAGAATTGGGTTCACGAATATTTATTGATCCTTTATAGTGTTGGCTAAAAAGTAAAATTAGTAAAAAGTGTAAGCCTAAAAAACCGAGTCAGGAACACCTTTGTTTATTTTATAGGTATCAAAAATGATTTCAGCCATCCCCTGGTTTTTTTTCAGGTTTTCCGGTGTTGTTTTCTTTACCTCTTTTCCGTCATCAAAATCAAATGTCACGCCTTTTGGCAGTTTGTAATCTTTGGTGTTGAAGGTGAAAATGATTTTATCCGGAAGTCCATAAGCCATGTATTTACTGTAAGTCATTTCCAATTGATAGCTACCGTTTTCCCGGGTAGTAGTCTTGGCTTTCTTAATGACCAGGTTTGCTTCATCAATATATACAGTGGATAGCACCACATCAGCATTGTCATCTTCCGGCAACAATTTAACTACCCTTACAACAGTGTTACCGATCTTGTCAGTACCTGCATCAAGGGCTGTATATTTTCCACCATTGATGATATTACTAAGATTGATACTCACCGCACCTTTGGGCACAAATGAAATACCCTTTTCGTTTTTTATCTTAAGCTTATTGGGCTTTTTAAAATAAATTTTCACGACTGACTCCGGTACTTTTAAAAACGTAACATTGGTTTTCATTTTTCCATCTGCTTCATAATTATTAACCTGGTCAATTTTTGCACTTACTTTTTTTATCAGCACATTTACATCCTGCTGGGCTTTACCGGCAATGGCAGTTAATACAGATCCTGTTAGCAAAATACATTTCAACAATTTTATCATACAATTTTTTTAGGAGAGAATATCTTTCTTTTTAAAAACAATTACAGATGCGGCAACCAATAAACCGATGTGCGCCAGCAGTATCAGCAAACTATTTCGAATAGAAGGCCAGTTTTCAATACTTCCTTTAATGGGTACTCCTTCATCGGTAGTAGCGATGTAAAAAAATCCCTTCCAGCCTACCAGGTAGGAGGTGAAGAGAAATGGCTTTACATTTTTGTCGATGATGGGCACGTTAATATTCGATATAATGGTACAAACAATTACGATACACACTGTTGCAATAATAGGACCGATCGAATTTTCTGCAAATATGGATAAGAATAATGATAGCGCTGCAATAACAGTAAGCGCCACTGTAGCATAAGCAAACGCCGCCATGTAGCGCCACATCACATCATCTTTCGTAATCAGCAGGATCTGCGATTCATCTCCTTTTGATCTAAATATTAACATATCATCTGCTCCAAATATCATTAAGCTAAAAACCAGCGAAGTGATCGCCATCCACAACAACAATAAAATGGTGAAGATGGTAGCGGCAGCAAATTTTACCAATATCAATTGCGTTCTACTGATTGGTTTAGAGATTAGCAACCTCAGTGTACCCATGTTGGCTTCACCTGAGATGGAATCTGCTGCTATCAATGCTACCAATATCGGTACCTGTATCAATAAAGTGTTGAGTATGATATAGCACATGAAATATCCGTTGATGGCCCTCACTCTTTCAAATTCGAAAGTGTCTTTCACACTTTGCAACATCAGGTTCATGTAGCTCTGGCCGTCTGCTTTAAAGGCAAACTGAAAAATAAATACAATGGCTGCGATGGCTGCAAAAGCAATATAGGTACGGGGCCGGCGGGAAATTTTAAATAACTCAATTTGCAAAAGGTTCAACATAGCCTGGTACGGTTGTAAGTGATAAAAAGTAATTTTCTAAAGAGTGGCTGGAGTTTACTGATAGCATCTGCACACCCAAAGCAACCAGGTCGCTGATGAGTTGCGGAACATCCTCCCGGTTCATCAATAATTGAAGCGGTTTATCTTCCTGTAAATAAGTAACCCATTTGGTTTGTCTCAGTTTTTCCTTTGCAGCAGCATTGTTGTTGGTTTCAATCTGTATCATGGTATGGGCCGGATCCAGTAGATCAGCGACAACACCTTCCACCATTTTTTTTCCTTTGTGAATGATGATCATTCTGTTGGCGATCACTTCAATTTCGCTTAAAAGATGTGAGGATATTAAAACTGTTTTTCCCATTTCTCTGCTAAGTTTCAAAATCAGGTTTCGCATATCCGCAATTCCCTGTGGGTCCAGTCCATTGGTAGGCTCATCCAGAATGATTAATGCGGGGTTGTGTACCAGGGCAACTGCGATGCCTAAACGCTGTTTCATGCCTTGGCTAAAAGTCCTTACTTTACTGGTTGCCCGCTCTGCCAGGCCTACCATTTGCAATTGTTTCATCAGTAGATCCCTGGTAACTTTCATACCACTCATTTTTGCAAATATGGATAGATTGTCATAAGCAGAAAGATATTTGTAGAGGTCAGGTTTTTCGATCACAGCACCCACACGACTTAAAATAGCAGACCGGTGTGTACTCAGTTGTTGATCAAAAATATTTATTTCTCCCCCTGATGGAGCTACAAGGCTTAATAGCATGCGGATGGTCGTTGACTTTCCTGCACCATTCTGGCCAAGAAAACCATACACATCTCCTTCATTTACAGTAAATGAAAGATCGTCTACAGCTGTTGTATCCTTAAATTTTTTGGAGAGATTGTTAACCTGGATGATAGATGACATGAAGTATATTATTGGTAAAGGTAAAACGGATAATGGAACTAATTGTTCATATAGTTAAATCAGATATGTGGGTAAACTGAAATTAAATTTGGCAATGTAAAATAAAATCTTATTTTTGAATCTGAATATCGCTTACCACATATTCTCTCTTACAAATCTGAAACAACTCTTCTACACCACATCGGTAGAATAGTTACCAAATCACATCCTCTAGAAAAATACAATTCACTTCCTTTTACTGTGTTACAACCGTTTGATTTCGATAGTCATTAGCAACCTCTTATTCTCATTATAAACAACCACAGTATGAAAAAGATAATTTACTCTTTTACGTTTCTTTGTGCGCTTAGCTTAACAGCACAGCCTTCATTTAGCTACGCTATTGCCGAAAACAATGCCATCTGTAAAAACGATAACGGCAGCAAAAAAAAGGAAATCAAAATTGTTTCCAGCCGTGCTTCAGGTGAAATGCAGTTGCGTTTTACAGCTGAAAAGGCCGAAAAGTTAACCATCAAAATATTGAATGATGCCGGGCAAATGGTGTTAAAACAAACCAATAATGTTAGGGCTAGTGTCAATAACATTCCACTAAAAAATGCCCTCGATTTAGCAGAAGGTCAATACACAGTTTACTTGATTTCAGGTAGCGAAACCTATCGAACTTCGTTTCTTATATGGAAATAACTCACCAGGATAATACAAGCTGTACTCAAAGACAGATTTAAAATGGCAACCTAATTAAACTTATAAATACCAGGCACAATAAAAATCCCCTCCTGTAAAAGAAGGGGATTTTTTATTATCCGTTCGGGTTCATGTAAGAATGTAGTGCAACTACATAGGCTTCAAAGGAGTCAATTCCTTTTGGCGTGATTTTGCAAATAGTTTGGGGATAGTTTTCTTTAAATTGCTTTACCACTTCAATGTAACCGGCCTCTTTTAATTTATTGATTTGCACACTCAGGTTACCCGCAGTGGCATTTGTCTTTTCTTTTAGAAAAGTAAATTCTGCCTCCTTCACGCTAATGAGCAAACTCATTACAGCTAACCGCAACTGAGAATGTAATATTGGATCCAGTTCTTTAAACATTAATACTGAGTTGCTTTATTTTTACTTCGTAACATATATGCAGGTATGATATAACTTATCAATATGGCTACTGCGCCAAACAGCATCTGGTAGTCATAATTAAAAAAAGTGGAACTTATTGCCAATGCCCATGCTATTAATCCGCCATACACAAGCGGTTTAAACTGCAAAAATTTGCCTGATACAAAAGTCCCCAATCCATATAGCAACATAAAAAAGGGGAACACATTTGTGCCCCATCCCATACGAGTCAAAATCATACTTAAAACGAAATAGCTAATTCCCATTCCCATCCATAAATATTTCATACTATCGCCAATATAAGTAGTCGCTGTTCTCTTTTTTTCATCTTTCATTCCAATGAAAATGCTGATCACTGCACCTGGAATAACAAGTAGCCAAACTAAATAGTGCTTTTCGAACTCAAATATATTTTTTAAAATAAACTGACCGCTACAGCTAGCAAAAGTAATCCAACCCCACAACAAAAAATGCTTGGTGTTATCCCCCATATCTTTTCGGGTTTTTGTAATCATTGATTGAATTAAATGCAGGCTTTCCTGAGGCGAAAGTGTTGCTTCTCCCATTATAATAATTTTATTGGTAAATGAGTTGGTTATTGCAGGGGCGTTAGGATCAAAGCTTACTTACATTCATTAATTAGCATTTCTGCCTGCGCCTTTCCCCAGTTTGGATGTAGTTCGCTAACAGGCTTAAAAGTTGCATATTTATTGATAGCAGTTTCCAGTTCTGGCTTAGCGGTTTTACAGCCACCACCAAACTGCTCCGGTGTATATTTCAGGCCCTGTCCTTTTAAATAATAAGGTCTTGGGTTGGTGGGGTCTTGTGCCATTGCTGCTTCCATATTACTGCTGCTTTCCTGTCCGTATTCCTGCCATCTTTGCATTGGATCTACCATCATATGGCAACTTGCAATCATGCTTTTAATACAGGAGATTTCAGAGTTTTTAGGCGAGAGGGAATCAGCTTTTGCTATTAGAGCAGCAGCTTTGTCTGCAAGGCCATCCACCTTACTTTTGTCTTGTTCCATAAACCCAGCGTTCACCTGGCAGAAGGCTGCATAATAATAGGGGAGCCAATGATTTTTTTCAGCATTTGCAATACGCTCAAAATTGTTCGCCATCGAAATAAGATCGCCAGGGCTTTTAAAACTTGCTTCCATTGCTTCAAGATTTTTTTTCATGGCCGCGGAAAATTTTTCACTTTGAGCAAATGAAGCTACAGAGATCATCAATACGAATGAGAAGAGAGTTAATTTTTTCATGATTATAGTTTTAGTTTTTTGATTGAGTTATTATTTAGAAATTTTTTAAACTTGAGTTTAAAGATTATTGTTGATGGCATCCTGGGTTCTATCTGCCCCAAAGCTCAGAAAGCAACCAATGAATACAAACCTTTTACTGGGTGGCGTTACAGCTTCTTTGCGGGCTCCATTGCTGCTGTAATTATAGCTGTAAACTTGCGACTGTCCCAATACATTGTTGATGCCCAGCACCCAAACTGCGAAACTGCGTGGGTCTTTTTTGCCGATATTGGGGAGGAAATTGACGCTAAAACTTACGCTGTTGTAATTGATTGTTTTTCCCTGGTCGGCGATGTTGAATTTCCCTTGCGTGCTGTCATATGCAATATAGTAATAGGGACGGCCTGTTGCGAAATTGTAGCTTAAGTTAAATTGAGTTTTCCATGGTAGCACAAATCTCTTAAAAACAAAAGCTGCGGTATGTTTGGCTGCAAAAGAAGGCTGAATGGCCTTGGGATAATTCAGGAAGTCGCGTTTAGTATCCAGATAAGAATAGGAGAACCAGTAATCTACATTTTTAATTGTTTTTTTATCCCGCCAAAATAGTTCAATCCCTTTGGCTTCCCCAAAGCCATCGTTATTTACAGCTAAAAAATTCCCGTTGGTTCCACGAGCCGTTTTGTACGAGTCATCATATTTTTTGTAGAACAATTCAGTTCTTAAAGTAAAATCTTTTGTCTGCCTGGTGTATTGAAAAATATAATGAGCAGCTTTGGAATAATCAATACCGGTAGCAGCGGGCAGGAGTCTTCGTTCTGGGTTTTGGTAGAATATGCCATAGGCAAAGGACGCCTGGCTATTGTCTGCCAGCTTATATGCCAGCGAAACACGTGGAGCGATATTCCATTTATTGATAATTTTAGAATGTTCGGCCCTTGTTCCAACTTTCGCAGCCAGATTATTTGTTAAATAAATGTCTGCCTCAGCAAAACCGGCATACAAATGATCGATAATTTTCTCCTTGAATTTCGATCCGTCGTAAACGGTATAAGTCGTTTGCTCGTTGCTGTAAAAATAATCGCTACCAAACCGGATGGCGGTTAATCCTTTAATTTTCTTTTCCAATACAAATCTTGCCTGTGCATAGCGAGCCAAATTTGCAAGTGAGAAGTTTTTGAATTGGTACAAAGGCTGGCTTGAGTTAGTCACTTTTTTATTGGCTTCATCTTGCAATTCATTATTAATATCATCTTTATTGGTACTAAAGCTAATGCCGGTATTAATTCTCCACCCGTTGCCGATGCGATCCTTGTAGTTCAAATTCTGGTAAGTATTGATATTATCCAGGACAAAAACATTTTTCAAACTGATAGAATCAATATCCCCGCTACGGAAACCGACCTTATTGGAGCTTAAGTATCCGTAATATTTTAAAAAGCCGCCATTTTTTGTTTTGATTCTAAAGTTTGCATCACCCTGGTGCGCAACCGGCACCTTAAAAAAATCCTGCTTTTGCTTAATCACATTGAATGCCAGCCAAAGATTGGTGTAATTATAAGAGACCCCCCAGGACGACTTTTTATCTTTTGCCAGGTGTTGAATACCCCCACCAACACCAATTACTGTAACGCTTAGGTCAGCTTCTGTTTTTTCAGGAAGGTCAGTACTCTCAAGAATAAGTGCCGCAGAAAGTGCCTGACCATACAGCGCCGAGTAGCCACCCGTACTAAAAACAGTCCCTTTAAAAAGAAAAGGATTGAAACGACCTCTGGTGGCAATTCCCGGAGTACTTGTATAAAAGAAGTTATTAACCAGGTTGCCGTCCATATAGATCTTGCTTTCAGAAGCCGTACCGCCTCTTACAAACAAGCCCTCGCTTTCACCCACTTGTTGGGTGCCTGGCAACGATTTGAGGGCACTGGTCACATCGCCATTGGCACTCGGAGTCGTTACGATGTCAAGGGAACTGAGAACAGCACCCTTATTTTTATCACTAGCTTCAAAAGATCCTGCTGAAATCACAACTGCCTTCAATTCTGTAATTTGCTCTTTCAGGGAAATATTTTGAATAATGGGCTCAGTATTTATATTGATATTTTGCAATATGGTGTTGTATCCTGTTATTGAGATTTCTAATTGTTGGGCTCCTTTTTCACTGGTTGTAAAATTGTATACCCCGCCGGAATCGCTTGTTGCGCCATCATAGGTGTTTTTTAAACTGATACTGACACCGGAAAGCGGTTTATTCTTAATATCCGTAATTCTACCGGATATTTTAACCTGTGCATTGGCAGTACAAATGCCAAGTGTTAAAGCGATGATTATTAGTTGTTTCATTCTTTATAAATAAGGCACAAACGTAAATAAGTTTATATAATAAACCAAATTAAATTTGTGTATTATTTTTATTTTTTTGCCGGTTTATCGCATGGTTTTATTTAAAAAATATGAACGTAACACATTGTATACTAGTTTATTAGGTGCTGAAATAAACCATGTTCCGAGGAGCCGTTTTACCCACAAACTTATCAACATCACAAAAAAAATATTTTTTTATGTTGAGGCAATTTGTAATTTAGCAATAGAATTTAATGGGTTAGTAAGTACAAAGGGTTAGCAGAAATGCTGACCCTTTTACTTTACGGGAACTACCTTTATTTATTGAAAAAGTAATTTTTTTTAGTAAAAACTTATTGTATTTTTTCTGGAATGAAAAAAAGAAGTTTGAATTAACAGCTAACGATTTTTTTTTACAATTATTATTTTTTTCAAAGTTCCCAGATCTTCACTAGCTGCCCCGGCCCTTTTCTTCTTTTTTGAATTTGCAGGCACTTGTGTTTTCATCTCTGCTCATCTTTTCCGGTTTTCAAATTTTTAGAATTTACTTTTACAACATGAGCAAATCAAAGTCAGGATTTTTTTGTCAGAGTTGCGGTTATGAAAGCACCAAGTGGGTAGGTAAATGTCCGTCCTGTAACAACTGGAATACATTTGTAGAGGAGGTGATTGTAAAAGGAAATGATAAGAAAGAAAACAATGAATGGAAGGAATACAATGGGGTTGGAAAACTAAAAACCATTTCAATCAATGATGTAAGTAGTGCAGAGGAAAAAAGGATCGTCACCCAGGATGCAGAAGTGAACAGGGTATTGGGCGGCGGGATTGTTACAGGAAGCATCGTATTGGTAGCGGGTGAGCCAGGTATCGGAAAATCTACTTTGTTTTTACAAATCGGATTGCAACTAAAAGATGTGGTTACACTTTACATAAGCGGCGAGGAGAGTGAACAGCAAATTAAAATGCGGGCAGATAGAGTGGGTATTAAAAGTGAATCGTTTTATTTATTGACAGAAACTAATACCCAAACGATTTTCCAGGAAATAAAAAAGTTGAAGCCACAATTGGTAATTGTTGATTCTATTCAAACATTGCAATCTCCTTTTGTGGAAAGTGGTCCAGGTAGTGTAAGCCAGATCAGAGAATGTGCAGCGGAAATGCAACGCTTTGCAAAAGAAACACAAACCCCGGTGTTTCTAATCGGGCACATCACAAAGGATGGCAATATCGCCGGGCCAAAGATATTAGAGCATATGGTGGATACCGTATTGCAGTTTGAAGGCGACCGCAACTATGCTTATCGTATTTTAAGAACGCTGAAAAACAGGTTTGGCTCAACTTCCGAATTAGGAATTTACGAAATGACCAGCGAAGGCATGCGGCCGGTAAGCAATCCTTCTGAGATATTAATTACACAAAAGGAAGAGCAGCTCAGTGGTATTGCCATTGCAGCAACCATTGAAGGTATGCGGCCTTTGTTGATTGAAGGACAGGCCTTGGTAACACAAAGTGTTTACGGCACACCTCAACGCACGGTTACAGGTTTTGATCTTCGGCGACTGCAACTCCTGTTGGCCGTTCTTGAAAAACGTGGGGGTTTTCATTTTGGCGTAAAGGATGTATTTGTAAATATTGCCGGAGGATTAAAAGTAGAAGATCCGTCCATCGACCTCGCCATTGTTTGTGCGTTGCTAAGTAGTTACGAGGATATTCCCGTTAACCAACATTACTGCTTTGCCGGTGAGGTGGGTTTAAGTGGTGAGATAAGAGCAGTAAACAGGATAGAGCAGCGCATTGCAGAAGCAGAAAAATTAGGCTTTCAAAAAATTATTGTAAGCAAGTACAACACAAAATCCTTTGGTAAATTAAAATTCAATATTGAAGTGGTGCCACTGGCCAAGGTAGAAGAGTTGTACCAATATTTGTTTTAATGTGCCATCCAATTGAAAACAGTTCATTATTGAAATTCAGTCCCAGTATTCTTTTTTTGAGAACACTTGCATTCTAAAGAGTTTGGCCTTTTCTTTATAGGGAAATCAAATGTTTCATCTAATTAAAAAAGACCCGGACATCCCCGAAATTTGGGCATAATAGCAAATGCAATTTTTAAAATCACTTGTTAATGATACAATTCATTTGTTTTACCCCCATGTATGCCTGGGCTGTGGTAGTGATTTGCTTCAGGAAGATAACATAATTTGCCTACGGTGTATTACAGATTTACCACATACCAATTATGCACAACATGCTTCTAATCCAATAGAGCAACTTTTTTGGGGCAGGGTTCCGTTAGTTGCAGCACACAGTGAATTTTATTTTGCTAAAGAATCTATTGTGCAAACACTCATTCATCAATTGAAATATAGGGGCAATCAGGAAATTGGCATTTATCTGGGCACATTAATGGCAAAAAGCTTGTTGAACAGCAACCGGTTTAAAAATATAGATTACCTGGTGCCGATCCCTCTCTTTCCTGATAAGGAAAGGAAAAGAGGATACAACCAGGCAGCGGTTATTTGCAAAGGAATGTCTGAGGTTATGAACGTGCCCGTTTTAATTGGCAACGTAAACAGGCAGCGTTTTACTGAAACACAAACGAAAAAGCATCGTGCAGAGCGATGGGAAAATGTGGCTGATAGCTTTACGATAAAAGATAAAAAAATAATGATTGGCAAAAGTATATTACTGGTAGATGATGTAATTACAACAGGAGCTACGTTGGAAGCATGTTGTCAAAGCATTCTGGAAGTGGAGCAGGTGAAGCTGAGCCTTGCTACAATATCATCGGCCACAAGATAGTTTCATATAAATTCGCTTTTTACTTTTCGCAAAAACAACCTGCAATTTAAATTTGAAACTGGCTTCATTCAATCATTCACATACCTGCTGTATCGATTGGGAAATAAACTTTAATTTTGGTTTATGACAAAGAGCGGTTTTATAAATTTCAACATCAATGCTACAAGTTGCCTTTTAGCGATGGCGCTTTGTTTATTGATTACCTCCTGCAAAAAAGATTCTTTCATCACGAGTAGTGATGCTGGTCTGGCAACCAGCGTGGATAGTTTAAAATACGACACCGTTTTCACCAGCATTGGTTCCATTACAAAAATGTTCAGAATAAGCAATACCAATAACCAAAAATTGCTGCTTAGCAAGGTTAAGTTAATGGGAGGCGCCACCTCAGCTTACAAAATAAATGTGAATGGCAGGTTATCTACTGAAGTAAATGATATTGAAATAGCAGCCAATGATAGTATTTATGTTTTTGTAACGGTCAACATCAATCCAAATGTTGCCAATCTGCCTTTTATAGTGAAAGATAGTATCCAGATTATGTATAACGGCAACAGCCGCTTTGTACAACTGGAAGCATTTGGGCAAAATGCCAATTTTTTGCGCAACCGAATTATAAAAGGGAATATCACCTGGACCAATAATCTTCCCTATGTTATTTTGGGAAGTTTGCAGGTGGATACATCAGCTGTACTTACGATTAATCGCGGCTGTAGAATTTACGCTCATGCCGATGCGCCGGTGATTGTTGATGGTACGCTCCTGGTCAATGGAACCAAGCAGGAAACAGTTGTGTTTTCCGGTGACCGGATGGATGATGAATACAGGGATTACCCGGCAAGCTGGCCTGGCATTTATTTCAGGGGTAGCAGCAAAAGCAATGTTTTAAAATTTACTACTGTAAAAAATGCCTACCAGGCAGTGGTGGCGGAGCAACCCTCCGGGAACGCAAGCCCTAAAATTATTTTGCAACAGTGTATTGTTGATAATGCCTATGATGCAGGCATCCTTGCTGTTAACAGCAGTTTGCGGGTGGATAATAGCCTGATCAGCAATTGCGGCAAAAATATACAGGTTATTTATGGTGGCGATTATTCATTTACCAATTGCACAGTAGTGGCCTATTCTTCCTACTTTAGTCATAAAAACCCGGTACTTGCTGCTGCCAACTTTGCAACGCAAAATGGCATTACATTTACAAACTCCCTGACAGCCGTTTTTCGCAATTGCATTTTTTGGGCCGAAAATAGTATTGTAGAGAATGAAATCAGTATCACAAAGCAGGGAACAGATAATTTCAACGTAACATTTGATCATTGTTTGTACAAAGCTAAAAATGATCCGGGCAACAGTATTTTTACCGCCCCTATAAAAAACCAGGATCCTTTGTTTGATAGTATCGACGCTTCAAAACGTTATTTTGATTTTCGTACTACATTAAATGCCTCGGCTCCCGGAATTAATAAGGGCGTTAACACCGTTTTTCTGAAAGACCTGGATGATAATAACCGAAACAATAGCTTACCTGATCTTGGGTGCTACGAGAAACAGTAACAGACTTATTTTATAAGAACCAACAAAATCTCTTTTTAAACGTTTATTAAAAAAAAACTAAATCATGTTAAAACTATTAGTAACCTCTACTGTGCTTTTTTCCTGCATGGCAAACACAAATACTGTTTCTATGAACAATGATGTTTCAACGCCAGTCAATGTTATTCAAAAATCCATCTACGATTTTAAAGTAGAAGGATTGGATGGTAGTACAATTGATTTTGCCCAGTACAAAGGCAAAAAAATATTAATTGTAAACACAGCTTCTGAATGCGGGTATACAAAGCAGTATGAAGGATTGCAGGCACTGTATGAAAAATATAAGGATCGTTTGGTAATAGTAGGTTTCCCGGCCAATAATTTTGGTGGACAGGAGCCAGGTTCCAATTCAGAAATTAAAGAATTTTGTAAAAAGAATTACGGTGTCACTTTCCCGATGGCAGCGAAAATTTCTGTAAAAGGGGATGATACAGCTCCGGTTTACAAATGGCTTTGCAGCAAAAGCGAAAATGGCGTATTGGATGCTGAAATTAAATGGAATTTTAATAAGTTCCTGATTGATGAGAGTGGTAAAATGGTAGCGAAGTTTGATAGCAAGGTTACGCCGATGAGTGAAGAGTTAACAAGTAAGCTTTAAGTTTAAAAATATATTGAGAGAGGCATCCAGGGTTTTAAAACTTTGGATGCCTTTTTTTATTTTACTTTGCGTCGTGCAATTCGAAAAAGTAATAGGACAAAAAGATATTAAGGAACAATTGGTTCAAATGGTACAGCATAACCGGTTGAGCCATGCATTGTTGTTTTTAGGAAAGGAAGGAAGTGGCGGCCTTTCATTGGCGATGGCATTTGCCCAATACGTAGTGTGTGAAAAGGTAAATGGGAAAGGGAAAGCGGCGTCCCCCGAAGCATCCTTGTTTGGCGAGCCGGAGCCTCTGGCTGACCATCCTTCCCTTCAAATGGACGCCTGCGGTGTGTGCAACGGATGCATCAAAGCAAACCAACTTGTTCACCCGGATATTCACTTTGCTTACCCTGTAATACCCAAAAAAGCTGGTGATAAACCACTTAGTACGGATTACATCACCAATTGGAGGGCATTTGTTGCTGCCAATCCTTATGGAAATGTGTTTGATTGGCTACAATTTATTGGTGCCGAAAATAAACAGGGGAACATAACATCTGAAGAATGTAACGACATTACCCGGAAAATCAGCCTAAAGAGTTTTGAGAGCGAATACAAAGTGTTGATTATATGGATGCCGGAATACCTGACTAAAAATGGTAACAAACTACTTAAGTTGATTGAAGAACCTCCTCCCAACACACTATTCTTGTTGGTGGCGGAAAATGAAGACCTGATATTGCAAACGATTTTGTCGAGAACACAATTGGTGAAAATTCCGCTATTGACCAATTTGGAGGTTGAATCAGCATTGGCACTTCACGCTGCCGTTCCTCTTGAAAAGGCACAGCAAATAGCCGCTTTGAGTGAAGGCAATTACAGAGAAGCGCTACAATTATTGCAACATGTGGAAGATGACTGGCAGGCTACACTGCGTGAGTGGTTGAATATGATTTCCAAAAAGAATCTAGCCGGTCAGGTGAAGTGGATAGATGATATGAGCAAGCAGGGCAGGGAAAAGCAGAAGCAGTTTTTAAAATATTTTACCCATTTGTTGGAGCAGGCCGTTCGGTTGGGGGTAGTGAATGAAAATGATGCGACTGTATTTTCAATCGCCGACAACGAAAGGGATTTTGCACTCCGTCTAAACAAGTTGTGCAATATTAACCAGCAGGAAGCAATTGTACATGAACTCGATAAAGCCAGTTATTACATTGAGCGTAACGCCAACGGTAAAATGCTATTTCATGCACTCTCTATTAAGTTGTATCATATTATTAATAACAATTCATTAATTTTGATGAATTGAGGAAAAGGGTCTGAGGACTTGGCTGGAATTGAGATTGGCTGTTTGCTTTATGTAACGTCTATCTCTGCTATACCAACATCATTGTGAAATCTGAACCCCCGTTATTGAAACGGGTCTGATTTATACGGAGTACTTTTATTAAACAGATGTAAATATCCGAATGATAAATGTTGTATAAATAATTTGCCGGTTGTTTCTGGAATGGTACGTTTATTCCCTCGTCCTTTTTTCCCTCACTTCGTTTTTTATTTTTTACTTTTTTAATTAAGCTAAATATGGCATGTGGAAGTTGTGGAACAGGCAGCACTCCCGGAGGTTGTCAAAGTCATGGAAGTTGCGCAAGTGGAAGTTGCAACAGGATGAATGTGCATGATTGGCTCGCAAATCTTCCTTTTAGCGACCCTGAAAGCGGTTGCAGGATCGTGGAGGTAAGTTTTAATAATGGCAGCCGGAAAGATTATTTTAAAAACACAACCACTTATTTTTTTGAAAAGGGTGATATGATTGCCGTGGAAGGTGTAAGCGGATTTGATGTAGGCAGTGTAAATATGACCGGCGAGCTGGTTCGTTTGCAATTGAAAAAGAACAATATTAAGGAAGAGAGTGCCGATATTAAGAAGATTTTGCGCAGAGCCAACGAAACAGATCTGAGCAAATGCAAGGAAACAAAGGCAAGGGAAAAAGATGTAATGATCCGCAGCCGTGCCATTGCCAAGCAGTTGAACCTCGATATGAAAGTAGCCGAGGTTGAAATACAGGCAGATGGTCGAAAAGCAACTTTCTTTTATATTGCGGATGATCGGGTTGATTTTAGGGAGTTGATAAAAATTTATGCCGGCGAGTTTAAGGTAAAGGTAGAAATGAAGCAGATTGGCGCCCGCCAGGAAGCTGGTAAGGTGGGGGGGATTGGAAGTTGCGGCCGTGAACTTTGTTGTAGCACCTGGCTTACCGATTTTAAAAGTGTAAATACCAATGCGGCCCGTTATCAAAATTTAAGCATCAATCAAACAAAATTGAGTGGACAATGCGGTCGCTTAAAATGTTGTTTGAATTATGAACTGGATACTTACCTGGATGCGTTACAAAATTTTCCCGATGATTGTGATATGATTGAAGTGGCGAGGAACCGTGCGTTTTTGGTGAAGAAAGATATCTTCAGAAACCTGATGTGGTACACCATGCCCGACAGTAACAAACAATACCCATTAACCATTGAAAGTGCAAAAAAAATAAAGGCGCTCAATCGCCAGGGGATAAAACCAGATGAGTTGGAAACGGTTGAAGTGGTAAGCAAAAAACCGGTAGAGATAGAACCAACCTATGTAGATGTAGTTGGGCAAATCAGTTTGAAAAGCCTGGAAAAGACCAGCCGGAAAAGAAGAGACAACGAAAGAGGCCAGGGTCAGCAACAGGGAGGACGGTCACAAGGCAACAGGCCCGGTGGGAATGAACAAAGAGGACCAGGGGGAGCTCAGGGTAGCAATAATCAAAACAGGCCACAGCAACGTCCGCCACAAAATCGGGAAGGGCAGGGTCAACAACGTCCTCCTCAAAATCGTGAGGGCCAGCAACGGCCGCCGCAAAATAATAGAGGAGGAGGTCCAGGTCAGCAACGGCCACCACAAAACAGGGAAGGCCAAAATCCACAGCGGCCTCCACAAAACAGGGAAGGTCAGCAGCCACAACAGCGCCCTAACCAACCTGGAGGTAGCAGGCAGCCGCAGCAACCAAACAGACCACAACAGCGTCCTCCTCAAAATCGTGGCAATCAACCTAACAGGCCGAAACAAGGGCCTGATAGCAGCGAAGAAAAAAATATAACGAATTAATAAACTAAACGTCGGGTTTTTCCACCTGGCGTTTTTATTTTTGCATAATAATTTTCTACATGTCAATCCTTGTTCAAAATCTTTCTAAAATGTACGGCACACAAAAAGCCGTTAATAATATTTCATTTAAAATCAATAAGGGCGAGATAGTTGGCTTTTTAGGTCCTAACGGAGCAGGAAAAAGTACTACCATGAAAATGATTACCGGATACCTGCAGGCGGATGGCGGATCTGCAGAGGTTTCGGGAGAAAAGGTAAGTACTGGTTCATTAATTACTAAGAAAAAAATTGGCTATCTGCCAGAAGCAAACCCGCTTTATTTTGACATGTATGTAAGGGAGTATCTTGAATTTATTTCAAATATCCATGAAATAAAAAATCAGCAACAGGCAATTGAACGGGCGATCGCTATAACAGGATTAACCCTGGAGGCAAATAAAAAAATCGGGCAGTTGAGTAAAGGGTATAAGCAGCGGGTGGGACTAGCTGCCGCTTTAATCCACGATCCCGAAGTGCTGATTTTGGATGAGCCTACTTCCGGCCTGGATCCAAACCAGATTGTAGAAATTCGTGAAGTGATCAAATCTCTTGGACAAAATAAAACAGTTTTATTTTCGTCGCATATACTACAAGAAGTACAGGCAATTTGCGATCGGGTGATCATTATTAACAGGGGCAATATAGTGGCCGATGACTTGCTCAGTAATTTACAAAAGGGTGACGGTGACCAATCTGCAGTAATCGTAGCTTTTAAAGAAAGCGTAGCGCCGGATATATTGGAAACATTGAATTTTATCACAGCAGTAGAATTAATACAAGCTCATTCCGAAGGGAGCAGTCAGCCGAAAGATACCTGTTACAAATTAGTGACCGCCAACCCGGATGCTGTAAAAAAGCAGCTTCTGGAGTTAAGTTTTAAAAGCAACCTCAATATTGTTTCCTTACAAACTGAAAGCAATAGCCTGGAAGATATTTTTAGAACTTTAACAGCAACAACCATTCAAAATAATTTTAATCAATAAAACAATACAATCATGAGTTACATCGCAAGCATTTATGCCCGCCAGATTCTGGATAGCCGTGGCAATCCAACAGTAGAAGTTGACGTAATAACAGAAAATGAAAATTTAGGCCGTGCTGCCGTTCCAAGTGGAGCAAGCACCGGTATCCACGAAGCCATGGAGTTAAGGGATAACAATAAAAAATTATTCGGTGGTAAAAGTGTATTAAAAGCAGTAAAAAATGTAAATACTATTTTAGCAGAAAACCTGTTGGGATGGGATGTGTCTGACCAGGCTGGCATTGATGCATTGATGATTGCATTGGATGGTACCGCAAACAAAAGCAAATTAGGTGCAAACGGAATGTTAGCGGTTAGTTTGGCTGTTGCAAAAGCGGCTGCTTTGGAAGCCAATCTTCCTTTGTATCGCTACATTGGTGGTACCAATGCTAAGATTTTGCCGATACCAATGATGAATATCCTGAATGGTGGTGCCCATGCGGATAATAAAATCGACTTCCAGGAATTTATGGTAATGCCAATTGGAGCTACTACTTTTAGCGAAGGTCTTCAGTGGGGCGTTGACATCTTTCATTCATTGAAAACCGTATTGAAGAAAAAAGGATTTAGTACAAATGTAGGTGATGAAGGGGGGTTTGCACCGAATATCCAAAGCAATGAAGAAGCCATTGAAACTGTATTAACCGCCATACAGGCAGCAGGTTATAAAACCGGAAGCCAGATTATGATTGCAATGGATGCAGCCAACAGCGAGTTGTGGAACGCAAAAGAAAAGAAATACATTTTCCATAAAAGCGATGGCAAGAAAATGACCAGCGAAGAACTGGTTAAATATTGGGGAAGTTGGGTTAAACAATATCCGATTTGTTCCATTGAAGATGGTATGGCTGAAGATGACTGGAAGGGATGGAAAATGTTGACTGAAGAAGTTGGTTCCAAATGCCAGTTAGTTGGAGATGATCTGTTTGTAACCAACGTTACCCGTTTGGAAAGAGGTATTAAAGAAGAAATTGCAAATGGCTTATTGGTAAAAGTAAACCAGATTGGTACTTTAACAGAAACCATCAATGCTGTTAGCATGGCTCAGCAAGCTGGCTACAACACCATTATGAGTCATCGCAGTGGTGAAACAGAAGATACCACTATCGCTGATCTTGCAGTTGCTTTAAATTGCGGCCAGATAAAAACTGGTTCTGCAAGCAGAACTGACCGTATTGCAAAATACAACCAGTTGATCCGTATCGAAGAATTGCTGGGAGATACTGCCATTTATCCAAAAGGAAAGATTAAATTTGGTAAATAGCTGATAAATCCTCCTGAAAGGGGATACTTCAATGATTTAATAATGGAAAAGGTTTTCAATAATACAGGCTCTTCTAAGTCCCTCTTTTGGAGGGGCTTAGGGAGTCTGTACTTTTTAAAAAACAAGTACTTGCTTGCAGGAATTTTTTTTCTGATTTGGATGATTTTTTTTAATGAAAAGGATCTAATCTCAGAATTTAAGCGAAAGGCAAAGCTTAAAGAGTTACAAAAAAGCGAACTACATCTTAGTGAGACCATCAAAGAAACTAAATATGAGTTGAGTCAGCTAAAAACAAATGCTCAAAGCATTGAAAAATATGCAAGGGAAAAGTATTTGATGAAGAAAGATAATGAGGATTTGTTTGTCATTTTGCCTGAGGATGCTAACAAATAATTCACATATTAAGACAATAATCAGGCAGTAAGGTCGTTTATATTGCAGGATTTGAATAATATTTTTAAACAAGCAACTAAAATTGCCTATGCACAGTTTTACACAGGAAGACCTTGTACAGTATCTGTATAAAGAATCTTCTCCGGAAAAATCAGCCGTTTTGAAGGCAGCGCTAGAAACCGATTGGATTCTGCGTGAAAAATATGATATTATTTCTTCAGCTATTGGAAGTCTGGAAAAAATATCACTTTCGCCCCGCAAAATTGCTGTAGACAATATTTTAAATTACGCCGAAAGATCGGTTTCACAACTTTCACCGGAAGTTTAAAACCCGTTTTGGGTATTTAATTTACTTTCGTCCCGCAAAAAACGGGACGATTTTTTTATGACTAAACAGCAACGTTACCAATACATCATTGATTATTTTCTAACGCATACTCCCGACGCAGAGACGGAGTTGTTATATGATAATCCTTATCACCTATTGGTAGCGGTTATACTTTCAGCCCAATGTACCGATAAACGGGTGAACCTTACAACACCAGCTATTTTTAGTAAATATCCAGATCCTTTAAGTCTTAGCAAAGCAACTGTTGAGGAAGTGTTTGCATTGATCAGAAGCATTTCTTATCCTAATAATAAAGCGAAGCATTTGGTAGGTATGGCAAATATGTTGATTCAAAAATTTGATGGAAAGGTACCAATGACGGTGGAGGAACTGGTGGAATTGCCCGGTGTTGGCAGAAAAACTGCGAACGTAATTACTTCAGTGATCGATAACCAGCCTAATATGGCGGTAGATACCCATGTGTTTAGAGTGAGTGCCCGTATTGGCCTAACCACCAATGCGAAAACACCACTCGCCACCGAAAAACAATTGATTCGTCATATCCCAACTGCTTATGTATACAAGGCACATCATTGGCTGATCCTACATGGAAGGTATGTTTGCACGGCACGAAGTCCTAAATGCAGCGAATGTGGCATAAAAGAAGCCTGTAAATTTTACAATAAGAAGCTCAAACTTGAAATTTAATTGCAAAACATTCGTTTATTTTGTAGCAAGGTGTTGTGCTTTTATAATTGTTGTATATATTTAATATTAATAAATGATTTTAGTTTCATGAAGAACATAAGGCTTATTGTTTTAGTGGCGGTACTGATGGTATCTTTTCAACAAACAGCTTCTGCGCAGTTTTATTTTTTCGACAAGGATTACTATGACACTCCTTTAATGTTTGAAGTGGGTGGCTCCTTTGGCGTAATGAATTGTTTGACTGATGTGGGAGGAAGAAAGGGCAACGGCAGACCTTTTCTAAAAGATCTTAACATTGGCAACAATCAGTTAAATGGAAGTATTTATTTAAATGCACTTTACAAATATGCTGTTGGAGTTAGGTTAGA
>Ga0123337_10001703_pt1 | contig 27296 bp, 22 predicted proteins | sample frozenSSSSmetaG_FD_89792 | JGI IMG/M metagenome (GOLD analysis project Ga0123337, IMG submission 89792) | Glacier valley bacterial and archeal communities from Borup Fiord, Nunavut, Canada, to study Microbial Dark Matter (Phase II) -... | ecosystem: Environmental > Aquatic > Freshwater > Ice >...
AATCTTCCGGCTTTTCTACAATTCCAGCTCTGACTGGGTTTTCGTGAATGTACTTCATTCTACTCTCGATCATCTCAGGACTATAGAGTTCGATTGCGTGATTGTCATATGCTTATAATTTGTTTTTTAATGGCCATATGGAATCTCGCATTAGGCATAATTATTTCAATAAGTGATGCTTAAAGACATGCTCGATTTCATGCGTCCAGAATTGTAAGTCACCGTTCCTTTTATTGAATTTCGCATGGTATTCAAAGATCATTTGTAGCCACTCTCGCCTGCTTTCTTGCGGGTTTCCAAGAATCAGATTCAATAATTTCTTACTGGTAAATTTCTTGAAGTCCCTTACCCATTCGGACAATTTCCCGTCTTTTTGCTGGACGACTAAATGAATATGGTTACTCATGATTACATAGCCATATAGATACAAACCCTTTTCATTTCGACAGTAAGTCAGATTTTCCAAAATAAAATCACGGTAAACTTTTCTAGAAAACACATCCGCCCAACCCACCACTTGAAAAGTCAAGAAGTGAGGCATCTCTTGATACTTTATTTGGTATGCTTCGCCCATAGAATGAAAATAATTCGAATCAAGCGAATTACAAATTCTTTGGGATAGAAAGGTGTAGTTACAAACTACACCTAGTATGGAAATTATCAATGCCCCTTTTAAACCAAATCTTGGAAGAGAAGTAATTGGACCGTATTTTAACAGATTATGGACAACTTATAGATTAAATTAAGTCAAAACCAATTAACCCAAATTTTTATGAATGAAAACTTAGTCAAGCCAAATCGGATACTTTCAATTGACGCTTTGAGAGGATTTGATATGCTGCTAATAATTTTTGCAGATCGATTTTTTATCAGGTTAAATCAAGGAGCAGGCACTTCTTTCACTGAATCTTTAGCAAGGCAATTTGATCATCCTGAATGGTTTGGTTCTACATTCTATGACATTATAATGCCTCTATTCTTGTTTGTTGTGGGAGCAGTAATTCCATTTTCATTGTCCAAAAGGATGCAGGAAAACACCTCGAAGACTTCGATTTACGGCAAACTTATCAAGCGTTTTGTCATCCTATTTATTCTCGGATGGATTGTTCAGGGTAATCTATTGGATTTAGATGCTTCTCAGTTTCATGTTTTCAGCAATACTTTGCAGGCAATTGCCGTTGGATACTTTTTTTCTTGTGTAGCATATATCAACCTAGAAAGAAAATGGCTCTATTTTATTTTCGCCGCTTGTCTTATTGCATATGCATTGATTTTAACGGTCCCCAATGTTCCAGGTGTTGGAAAAAGTGTGCTGCTACCAGATCGTAATTATGCTTTGTACTTTGATCAGTTGGTTTTTGGAAAATTTGACGACGGCCTTCAGTATACTTGGTTTCTTACCGGATTAGGATTTACAGCAACAACCTTGTCTGGAGTCTTTGCAGGAGAATTAATTAAATCAAAACTACCCCGAGAAAAAGTTGCCTTATATTTATTTATTGCCGGCATAGCTGCATTGGGACTAGGATTGATTTGGGGAATATGGCATCCTATTGTGAAGAAAATATGGACCAGTTCATTTGTACTGGCATCATCAGGAGTTTGTTATATTTTACTGGCTTTGTTCTATTGGATTATTGATGTAAAAGGAAAAGTAAAGTGGGCATTTCCTTTCAAAGTAATTGGTATGAATGCAATCGCAGCATATGTAATTTCTCACGTCTTTAATTTCTCTAGGATCGCAGATTTCTTACTTTATGGATTGGAGCAATATGTAGGAGCCTATTATGGAATGATCACCGCAACAGGAGGTTTTGCTCTCCTCTATTTGTTGCTATGGTATATGTACAAAAACAAAACGTTTATTAAAGTCTAAAATCAAAGCTCAAAAATCTCGTTCTGATAAATCCAGAATGCTTTCCCCTGTCTGGGTATAGTCAGATCGTCTTAGTGTCTGGATGTAGTTTGCCTACCCTACTACCCTTACCATCCCGTACTGCTGTCGGGATGCAATTGCTTTAACAATATCAGCGACCAATAATCCCCCCTCTCGGCGTAGTCAGATCGATGTTGTGTATGGGTGTAGTCCTGTACACGAGTAGTCCAAGATAGTCATCGGGAGTTGCTACACCTTTCTTCTTTACCATCCCGTGCAGTTGTCGGGATGCCATTGGTCTAGCAAAACTTTTTACATTTTGACCGCCTGAACAACTCTCCGCCCAACCTTAACTTTTAGACTTTTTCAATGAAATATAAACCGCACAGGGTATTGGATGATAAGTGTTTATAGGGATATTGTATAATGCTTGAAAAAGTGATTAAACCATGCCTACAGTACTGCAAAGGGTAGTTAGATACGGAAAAGCTGTAACAATAAATTCGCTATAAGCCATTTTATAACAACACTATAACAGAAATTGACAAAATGAATAAATTGAAATTCACAAAGGACGAGGGTTCTGAATTTTATAAGGAACTGAACGAAAAAATCGAACAGTACTTTGCCAACAAAGGAATTCATAAGACGGGCAACAAGACAATGATTTTTAAAATCATCCTTTATTTCAGCCTTGACATTTTGTTTTATGTACTTATGATTACCAGTACAACGACAATTGGATTTTACGCATTTTACTTACTAATGGGACTTTCTGTTTTGTTGACAGCATTCAATATTTCCCACGATGCAGCACACGGAGTTGCTGTTAAAAGTAAATTTTGGAACAAACTGTTATTCTCACTTAGCTTTAATCTACAAGGAAACAACGCTTACGTCTGGGGAAAGAATCACAACGAATCACACCATTTATACACCAATATTGAGGGCAGCGACATTGATGTATTGAACAATCCACTTTTCCGAATGACAGAAAGCCAACCCCTAAAATGGTTTCATAAGTATCAATTTATATACGCCCCCTTTCTTTATCTACTGTACTCTATTAATTGGTTTTTCTTCAGAGAAACTTTGATGCTAATCAATTATTCAAGCCGAACTATCAAAATAGAAATCCCAAGAAACGAAGTAGTAAAACTTATCCTATATAAATTTCTTTACATCGGTTATATGATTATTCTGCCTGTTTATCTTTTGCCGTTTGGTTGGGCAACAGTTTTATTGGCATTCTTACTAAACCACTTTCTTGTTTCGCTAATATTTGTTGGGGTTTTAGGCGTTTCGCACTTGTCTGACTTTGTAGACCATCCTGTTCCAGACAAGGACAACAAGCTTCATATGAGTTGGCCAAAATTGCAAATGTGTACATCTGTAGACTATAACGCCGACAGCAAATTTTTCAACTGGACTTTGGGCGGTTTCAATGCCCACGCTTTGCATCATCTACTGCCAAATATTTGCCACGTTCATTACTTGGAAATCCTACCCATGTTTGAAGAACTTTCTAAAAAGCACGGCTTGACCTATATGGAAATGCCCTACAGAAAATCACTAGCATCACATTTCAGATTTCTAAAAGGAATGGGACAGCACCAACAATTTAAAGCTATTCCTTTTGAGAGATAAACACATTCATATTGCTAAAGACAGCGAATTCCTATTCCCATAGTGTTCCAAAGCATTAAATAATGGTGAAATAATATCATGCTTATATTAAAAATTACATTCCTGATCCTGTTAGCGGATTTCTTGACAGGACTTATTCATTTTTATGTTGACCAATACGCTGTGATGGATAGTAAATATTTAACTGTTTCCATTAATGGCCTTTTAATTCATCACAATTTCCCAAGAAAAATGGTTAGCCAGTCTTATTGGGACCTTACTAATGGAGTTTATAAAATCGGAGGTGCAATTTTTTTCATCAGTTTATTTTCCGGATTTTATTGGGAACTTTTGTTCTTTATTTTAGTAAGTGCTCAAGCTAATTTGATACACAAATGGGCACATCAAGATCAATCTGAAACTTCGATTATTGTTTACTATCTCCAGAAGTTTTATATAATTCAAAATAAAAAGCAACACCTAAAACATCATAATGGGCATTATGATGGAAACTATTGTGTCATGACTAATATTTGCAATCCATTGCTACAAAAACTTCATTTTTGGGAATCTGTAGTAAAAATCCTGAAATATTTTGGAATTCAGCCTGTGGATAGAACACCAAAATTTCACCAATGAATACCCTAAGCCGTTTGAAATTTTCTTTAGAAGGAGAAGTCTCTATTTTTTTTTATGAAAACCATTAAACTATAAACCCCTTGAGAGATAAACACATTCATATTGCTAAAGACAGCGAATTGCTCAAGACTATTTACAGACAAGTAGAGGAGCAACTCAATGTGACTAGATCCATCTTTATCCTAAAAATATGGGCGAAGTTTATATTCTATTTCACATTTACTGCCGTTTGTTACGCTGCCTTGTTTTTCATAAATAGTCAACTAGTATTTGTTTTATGTTTCGTTTTGTATGGTTTTGTTTCCTTACTTTTTGCTTTTAATTTTTCTCACGACTTTTCGCATAACACGATATTTAAAAGCAAAAAACTAAACCATCTATGTTTTATTTTCATCTACACTATTGTAGGTGCACACGCAGAAGCTTGGAAGCAAAGACACATAAACTCACATCATTACGCCCCAAATGTCGAAGACTACGATTCTGATTTGAAAATCTCAAAACTTATTCGCGTAATCCCAAACAGCGAACATTTTTGGTTTCATCGCTATCAACATTTTTATGCCCCATTGGCCTACACCACCTATTCTCTGTTTTGGGTGTTTATCAAAGACTTTGTAATTCTGTTTTCAAAAGACGAATACACAGAAAAAAAAGGCGTTAAATATCATCTTTCATTCTGGGCACAAAAAGCATTCTATCTAACATTTATACTCGCCTTGCCATTACTTTTTTCACCTCAAACTTGGTATATAGTTTTGATAGGGTTTTTATTAATGCACCTTTCGCAATCCTTGTTTTTGCTCTTCACATTCTTTATGACACATCACGTAGAGCAGACTGAATATCCAACAACAGACAAAAATGGTTTTATATCAACATCATGGCTTATGAACCAAATTAAAAGTTCAAACGACATGCACCCATTCAGCGAAACAGCTAATTTTATTCTTGGTGGTTTCAACAATCATATTGCCCACCATTTATTTCCACATTACCACCACATTCATTATCCAAGACTTAACAAAATATTATACGACATTCTATTACACCACGACATCAAACCAAATCAGACAACTTATTGGGGTGGAATTACTTCTCACCTGCGACTACTAAAACGAATGAGCTATGGGGACAGAAATCAGGAGTCGTCCTTGCGCTGATACCTGATACTGGAAAAGTAATTTACCAACCCCAAATAGGAAAAGGTTGAGTAATAGGTGGCAACCACTAGGTATTTGCAGATGGTTTGCTGTGTCTGGGTGTAGGTTGTAACTAAGCCTACATACCCTAATCATCCCGTACAGCTGTCGGGAATTACAACATAAAACTCGATTGAATCCCATGTCGGAAAGTGTCTTTGCTAGATAAATAACTAGGGAAGGGAAAGAAGTGCAAATCTTATCGAAGATGTCCTTAATCGAAAAAACACCACTTGATCAACCGTTTGATCAATCAGGAAGGCATAAGATAAATCTCCCTAGCATGTCCACTAAGATCTTCCTAAACTCGAAAAACTTAACGCGATTATAAACCATTTTTTAAAAAGGGTGATTACCAACTTTTCAATCTTCTTAAGGGAGCAGGATTCAAGATTCTGCTACCTTTTGCTTTAAAGAAACTTTTTCCATTTTGAAGGTCCCACCTTGGCGTAGTCAGCTCTTTGTCTAGGCTTGTTCACTATAATCAAAAGGGGTAACCCAATATCTGCTTACTTATTAGTGATTTTCAAGTCTCAAATCCAATGATTTCTTGCTCGAAAATCGTTTGAAGTCCCTTCTCCAACCCACATACATCGAGTCAATTACCTACTACTAATAAATCCAGCAGGATCAAACCAGATTTGGTAGCCTTTCATTAAAATAAACATCCAAAAAAGAATTGCAATTGGAAGTTATCTGAAGATATTCACCAGCGCTAAATCGAAGTGCACTAAGCTATTGCCCCGATAGATCTTATCGATTAGAGTCAATGATTTATTCTTAGTTAATCTCGCCTAGCAAACAGCACCCGTTTTACGATGGGCCTTTAAAAAATTTATGAAATTGAATTTAATTGAAAGATTTAAAAATAAATACATCAGTTTAACTGTAGCGATCTTAACTATTTTATTCATTGGATATATTGACTTTTTAACTGGAGATGAATTTGCCTTTTCTTTTTTTTACCTATTGCCAATAGCTGCTTTGTCCATATCTCCAAAGACAAGCGTCTCTGCGATTATCTTTAGCTCCACATTAGCATCTATTGAATGGTTTTTCTCGGAGTACCTGACGAGAGAATACACTCTACTTTTCTTCCCCATCTGGAATGCAGGAGTCCGGCTTGTATTATTAATTTCTATAGGCTTGCTATTATACTACCTCAAAGCAAATGAGAAGAAACTTAAATCTTTAAATAGCCATTTGAAATCTCTAAATAAGGAACAAAACAAATTTATAGGCATAGCCGCGCATGATATCAAAGGACCTCTTGGCATCATCAATGCCTTTACTGAGATTCTAATTGAGGACTATAAGAAGGAGCTGAATCCTGAAATCACCGAGATCCTGGATATTATTAAAACAACGAGCAGCAACAGCATTACAGTAGTCAGGAACCTGCTGGATGTTTCAAAAATAGAAGCTGGAAAACTCGTATTAACATACAAAACACAGGACTATATTTCATTTATAGCTTATCAAGTTCACATCAATCAAATACTAGCTAAAAATAAAGACATTGGGATTAAACTTGATTCACCAAAAGATCAGCTGATTGTCGATTTTGACAAACATTATTTCAGCGAAGTAATAGGGAATCTGTTATCGAATGCGATTAAATACTCAAATAGAAATACTGAAATCCTGGTCAAAGTCTCTTTGACAAACAACAATCAACTGCTAACAGAGGTAATTGATAATGGAATTGGAATTTCGGAGGCAGAGCAAAACAATCTTTTCAACTATTTCCAAAAAACAAGTTCCAGACCTACTGAGGGAGAAGAAAGTACCGGATTAGGCCTTGCCATTTCCAAGCAGATCATCATCTTGCATCATGGGCAGATCGGTGTCAAAAGTTCTAAAAACCAAGGCTCCAACTTTTTCTTCAGCATACCGCTAAAAAGGCCATAAACTTGAGTTGCTAAAGATCAGCAACGCTCAAAAACATTGATCGAGACTTCTATGTTAGATTTGATTTTTAAGGAATTAAGATTAGAACCCACTCTGACGTGATCTGACCGCTTTTAGGACTGGGTGTATCTGAAATATTCAGCTAGAGAGTTTACATTCTAATTCCTTTTTGCCAATAATCCGCATTGGAGTGTGTTCTTGAAGAATTTATCGAACTTTAAGTCTTCGACCAATCCAATACACCTCCATGCTGATTATACCTGATGAGAAAATCATTGAACATCTAGGCTACAAAGAACTGATTGAGACTCTTCGAGAAATTTTTCAGTCTGATTATACTATGCCATTACGGCACCATCACTTTTATACCACACCGGGGGGAGATGAAAACACCTTGATCCTGATGCCGGTTTGGAACAGTGAATACATGGGTATGAAGCAGGTGACGGTGGCACCGGCAAATACCAAGGCCAATATGCCTTCTATTTTTGCCCAATATATTTTGAGCAATTCCAAAACTGGCGAGCCTCTGGCTATGATGAATGCCACTGAGCTCACAGCCCGAAGAACTGCTTGTACTTCGGCACTTGCAGCCTCTTACCTATGCAGAGATGATGCTGAAAATTTATTGATCGTGGGTGGCGGAAAAGTGGCTCAGCATTTAGTTCATGCTCATATGGCGGTGAGAAACTTTAAAAAAGTCAGAGTTTGGATGCGAAATCCAACTAAAATGAAAGAATTCGTAGCGAGTTTGAAGGCTCAGGGAATTCCTGCAGAAACAGTCGGTGATTTAGAAGAATCCGCCCGACAAGCAGATCTCATCGCGTGCGCCACGCTTTCTAAAACTCCTGTGATTAAAGGGGATTGGGTAAAACCCGGAACACACTTAGATCTAATTGGTTCTCATAAACCAACTACCCGTGAAACTGACGACGAGGCTATTCTTAAGAGTTCTATTTTCGTTGATTCCCGTGCCGGCGCTCTTCATGAGATAGGTGAACTTGCACTACCTATCGCTGAAGGAATCATCACAGAAAATGATGTAAAAGCCGACATCGTGGAACTGATCAAAGGCATTCACCCTGGAAGAACCTCAAGCGAAGAAATCACACTTTTCAAATCAGCCGGTTTGGCTGTAGAAGACCTTGCCGCCGCGCTACTGGTTTATAAAAGATATAATATCAACTAGGTCTACCGGGCATTAGACCCCCCCCGTTTAGGCATAGTTCCGTACAGTGGCCGGAGGTAAAATACCTATTTATACTCGTCACAGCTTTCCTGAAAAATTGTCAATTACACGCTATCATTTTTATAATTTTTATAATTTTCTATATGTATATCCGCTTTTCTGCCAGTAAAGCGATTAAAGCATTACAGAATTTGGTAAACATTAGCATTTAGGCCACTTCGGTCACCGGTCACCGGTCTTCCGTCCTATAAAGCAAAGAAACTATGGCTACTGGCATCATTGCGGATAATCAGAATTTTCTATTCTATATTACCTGTCTAAGCACATTTTTAACAAAATAATATTATTTTGTATTTCAAATTTTTACCAAATAATTATTTAGTTTTTTTTATAAACGAAATAAAATCAATTGGTCAGTTAGATCCGAACCACCAAACTCATGCTAAGCATCCAAACAAAAAACACCTATCGCCTTACAGCGCTGATGATGGTAGTCATTATCATCGGTGTGCAATGGGGTTTTTATGAAACTTACACAAGCCAGTTCCCAAACTTCATAAATTCAACTTATATCATCCATATTCACGGTGCCCTTTTAATGATTTGGTTGGGATTATTAGTAGTTCAGCCGATGTTGATTTATATAAAAAAGGCAAAACTGCATCGCAGCATCGGTAAAGTAGCTTTTGTATTAGGGCCCTTGATTATCCTCTCGATGTACTTTGTTACAAAAGATTCCTACTGGCGCGGTTTTAATGTTCTCTCTGAGAGCGAAAACCTGGGTTTCATGGTGCTTGATATTCGTGGATTCTTCAGTTTCGCCATCTTTTGGGCATTAGCCATGGGCTACCGCAAAACACCATACGCTCATATGCGCTATATGATTGGTACCGGGATTTTAGCTATTGGGCCTGGTGTAGGACGTGGTCTTCTTGCCAGCTTTGATATAACACCTTATGTCGCTTTTACTATAACAGATGGTATTGATATCCTGATTGTAGGCACATTGTTGGGTATTGACTTGGTGAATAAAAACGACTACAAACCTTACCTAGTAGTATTCTTGTTTTTGCTGGTTGGTTCGGTACTTTGGCAGATCAATGAGAGTAGCCTCTGGCAAAACTTTGCCCTTTCTTACGCTGAGCTTTTCTATTGAAAGAACTAAACCTGAATAGAATTACAAACGCATAATCCAAAAAAGTATAAGTTCTAAATTCACCCTATCTTTTTCATTCCTATAGTGCCCGGAAGAAATTGAGACAGAAGACAATGAACCTTAGACATCCAAAATATGCCTCCCTTTATCACCAATTCTCTGTGAAGTTTCCTCGGTGATATACTTCTTTTGATCAATCTGTTGGGGTTGCTCTCTGCTGCAGAAATAACTGTGAATACTTCGTCGTACCTGGTTAGTTTGATTAGTAGTCCCTCCATGCCAGACGTGCGAGTTAAAAATAAACACCGAACCTGCGGGAGCTATAATCCGGATTTCGTCAGGATGTTTGTCAAGAGGATCTGCCATCACTTCATCAGGCAAGCTGCTTAATTTATGTGATTTGGGTACGATTCGGGTAGAACCGTTATCGGCCGTGAAATCGTCAAAAAGCCAAATACTATTGCAGACTTTATACGAGCCATTCACGACGCTATTTTTCCAATCCACGTGAAGTTTTTGAAGACCCTGGTTGGGTTTTGCAGCTCTATAATTGAGAGAGGATAATTTATATGCCTGACCCAAAACAGCCTCAATACCAGCCAGTACTCGAGGATGGGTATAAAAAACATCGAAAACAGGCCCCTTATTAACCAAATTAGCCAATCGGTCTGCCCCCTCCTCTTTCGGGTGGCGTATGTATTTTGATTCTGCCAATTCTGCCCCTGCATTTTCACCCTCAGCCTGCATCAATTGATCAATTCTACCATTGACTTGTGTGACTTGTTCTGCAGTTAATAGTTGACCTAAATTGAGATAACCATAGGTATCTAAAAATTCGATTTCTTGTTTGGTGAGCATATGAAAGCATTTTATGATTGACCGCAAGTGTGCCAATATTCTATTGTAAAATATAACTACAGCCAACCCCTTAAATTCCCTTGTTCAATGGGGCTGGAAGACATCCCCATAATTATCAGGAGACCGAAGCGGCCTCAATGAATGTTCCGATTCCTATCGGGATTACCAAATCTTATTATGCTTTTAATGGTAGAAAACCGGATGATCAAGCTGTATTAATCTCAAACAGTACTGAAAGGATGAGATTCAGTAAAACACTTAGTTTGATGTTTTTCCAGTCGTAGCCCTGCACAGCGGTCGAGAGTACCTAAACCTAGTCCATCGCACCATCCTTATTCTCCCACGCTAATTAAAGGAAGGGTAAATTTGAAATTACTTCCTTGTCCCTCTACACTTTCAACCCAAAGATGCCCATCAAGCCTTTTTACAAACTCTCTGCAAAGAACTAGACCTAAACCGGAACCACTTTCATTTTCAGTACCTGGTGAAGTCATAGTAGTAGATGGGTCAAAGATTTTACGAATTGTCTCTTCGCTCATACCTACTCCATTGTCCCAAATAGAAATTTCCAACTGATGCTCATATGTAGTCGTTAAGATGTTAATACTCCCTCCTTGGTTTGTGAATTTTATTGCATTCGCAATTAGATTTCTTAAAATAGTACCCAAAATATTTCTATCTGTATATAATTCAATATCACTTGATGCGGAGTAATTCAAAGAAATATTTTTAGCCTTTGCAAGTGATTCTTTAAGCCAGAGTGTCTCAGTTATGACTTTGGACAGTATGATTTTTTCTGGGATAAAACTTAATTCTCCCGTCTGTGATTTTGCCCAGTTCAATAAGTTATCAAGCAAATTAAGGGTGTTTTTTGCTGTAGAATTAATTAGATCAGAATATTCTACAGCCTCTAATTTACATGTATCACTTTCTCTGAGTAGTTCAGAAAGGCCTATGATATTGTTAAATGGATTTCTTAGGTCGTGTGCAATAATGGAAAATAACTTGTTTTGGGTTAGGTTTAATTCCTCGAGTTTAAGTTTACCCTGTTGTATTATTATATTTTTTTCAAGTATGGTTTTTTGATCTATCTCTTTCAAAAGCATAATGAAACCTATGCAGGAACCACTTATGACAAAAAGTGAAATAATCAGAAACCAATTACCAATGGCTGAATTAGTTGTATAAATATAAGATTGATCTAATTGGTAAATATAAAACGCCCTGATAACCTGGAACAATGAATAGATAAAAAGTACTCCACTTATAAGTATAGCGGATTTGTACCTATTCTTATTGATAAAAAGATAATAGGAGCCAACGCCTAAGAAAAATGAAGAGGATGCTATCCGTATTACATTAAGCATTGTGTTGTTTTCTTCGACGATTAAAGTGCTGGAATAAACCAGAAATACGGCAGCAATGAAAACCCACAAAAGTTTTTTTCGGATTTTACCATCGAAAGATAGAAGGCCAAATGATGTCAGTGCAAAACTGGAAATCATAAGGAAATTGCTTATCCGGATTGAAAATAAAGGAGGAAAATGATCTCTAAAATTAAACAAAATGATGGCGACTACCTGAAACGTAATTCCTAGTGTAACTAACAATAGGTACCATTGTTTGTGATGGTAAAAATACTGATAGATGAATAAGGCTATAATGAATAAATTATTCAGCGCTAAAAAAAACAATACTGAAGGGTAATCTAGGGTCATATTTCTTCGCTATTCACTTGAGTCCAATAAAGATTAAAAAATTCGCTCAATAATCTGGTTTTTAAATGTGATTCTGAAAACTTAAAATTACATCTCAAAAGGGTCGCTTACTATGATTTATGTCACTAATCAGCTGAGATCCGTTTGCAATCAATTAACAACTACCAAGGCTATTCCTTCCTGATTAGCTGCACAGCATCCAAACGCACCCTAGCTTTATTTATCAGGGCTGATAATGTACTTCGCTCTTCCACCGCTGTCTGAATTTCGCTAGCCCTAATGTCCTTATTCTTTTTTTGTAAGGCAGTCAGTCGATTGATCTCATGATCCAATGTGAGTTTCATTCGGTCTAAACCCCTGTTTATTTCTTTTTCTCCCTGCTGCTCAGCGATTTTTGTGGCAGATGAAATCATATTGGGCAATAAAGTGTCTACAAATAAATCATTTTCCAGCAAGGGATCTATTCTGCCGGGTACTACGTTTTTGTTGAGCATTGCAATTGTATAGCTTTCTGTCACTTCTTTTCCCGTATGGTCTACCACAATTCTCAGCGGTGTATCTGCGAGGAAGCGGTCAATATCAATACTCTGCTTGCCTGCTGTTTCGAGAACAAAAATCAATTCAAGTAATAGCCCAGGACTACCGGTGCCCCGAATCAATCCACAACTGGCTGTTCCTAGGGTCGAACTCAGCATTTTATCAATGGCACCGTTTGCCATGGGGTGATCCCAGGTAAGAAAGCTCACATCCTCTCTGCTGAGTGCTCTTTTTCTATCGAATGTCACCTGAACTCCCTCCTTCGGAATGGAAGGAAACACCTCAGCACTATAGGATGCAGGATGTAATAGGTACGTCCTGGACGCCAAGTCTTCCATCTCTATATCAAAATATCGAAAGACTTTCGTCAGGTAAATTTCCAGAGCGGGATCATTATCTTCCGCCTGAATTTGCTTAATTAATTTCTCAGCTACTTTCGGACGAAATGAATTCATCTCCAGCAACTTATCGCGTCCCTCTGCAAGATTTCTCTTCAGTTCTTTTTGATATTCAGCAGTTTCAGAAATCAAAACTTCCAGTTCAGACTTCGCTGCTTCAACCGATTCTAATTCAGAAATAGCAAGTAATCGCTTGCTGAATAGTTTAGAGATAATATTCCCTCCTTCCAGATTAGTATTGAAAGCATCCAAGCCTTCATGAAACCACTTGACAAGGAGTTCTTGTGGGCTGCCTACCAGATATGGAATATGAATAGTAATATCCTCCTTCTGCCCTATGCGGTCAAGACGGCCGATTCTCTGCTCCAGCAATTCGGGATGGAAGGGCATGTCAAACAATATAAGATGATGTGCGAATTGGAAATTTCTACCCTCACTCCCTATTTCAGAGCAGATTAATAGTTGAGCCCCTTCAGACTCAGCAAACCATGCAGCATTCCTATCGCGCTGTACAAGTGTGAGGTCTTCGTGGAAAACGCTTGCGGTAAACTCTGGATAATCACCTAAAGCCGATTCCAATGCCAGTACCTTTTCTTTGGAGCTGCATATCAACAATATCTTTGCATCCTGCAATTCCTCCATTTTCCCCACAAGCCACTTCACTCTCGGATCTTCATCAAACCAAAATTCCTGCTCTGGTTTTGGTTCGGAAGAATGTTCCATATCATAGGAAAACTCCTTCCTCAACCGTTCAATCCAAAGACTATGATTTTCCTGTTCCACTATAGGAATCAGCTGGGCAATGCGCTTAGGAAATCCGCTCATGGCCAATCGGGTATTTCGAAACAAAACTCTTCCCGGGCCATGCTGATCAAGCAAATCTTCTATAAGATTGTGCCTAGTCAGTTCATCCTTATTAGCTAGCAAAGCGATTCTTTCCTTAGAAAAAATATCTTCCAGCAGGCTTATTTCTTTCACTTTTAAAGCTTTGCCTGTGGACAGTTTTTCGACTATAACAGCAATGTCTTTGGTACCCTCAGATTCATTGATAAAATCATTGTAATTGTTATACCTATTTGGATCCAGTAATCGCAGTCGTGCAAAATGACTTTCTACCCCCAACTGTTCCGGCGTAGCAGTTAGCAGCAGCAATCCTTTGGCTACCTGACTCAACAATTCTACAATGCTATACTCGGGACTTACCTCGTCCACAGACCATTCCAGGTGATGCGCTTCATCGACTACTAGCATGTCCCAATTGGCGGAAATGGCTTGCCTGGTTCGCTTTTGTGAACCTGCCAGAAACTCTATGCTACAAATCACCAACTGATCATCAAGGAAAGGATTTCCTTCGGGCGCACCTTTCTCAAGAGACCTACAACGTTCCTCATCGAAAATATTAAACCATAGGTTAAATCTTCTCAAAACCTCCACAAACCACTGGTGGATCAAGGATTCGGGAACAAGAATCAGCACCCTAGAAATCCTACCCGTTACCAACAAACGATGCAGAATCAGACAGGCCTCAATGGTTTTGCCCAAACCAACCTGATCGGATAGCAAAACACGGGGCGCAAACCGGGAACTCACTTCATGGGCTATATACAATTGATGCGGAATCAAATCTATTTTACCCCCTACAAATCCATGTACCGGAGATATTCTTCTTTGATAATTGTGATCAAGCGTTTCTCTACGTAAGGCAAATAGTTCAGGCGTATCTACATCTCCCGCAAAAAGTCTATCATCCACCGTATGGGAGGTATACACATCCCCAAGCTCTTCCTCGCCCAACTCTCTGCCGTCCCCATAGTACACATACAGCTCATCTTCGAGTTTAACTTCTTCAATCAACATAGCTTGTCCTTGTTGATCTACGATGGTATGGCCAGGCTTAAAAACCGTTCGGAGCAAAGGAGCACTTTCTATGGAATACATTCGCACTTCTTCTGAGACAGGAAAAGATATCCGCACCTTTCCTTTGCTGACTTCTGTCACTATGCCCACTCCGAGTTCAGGTTCTCCGGAACTGGTATATCGTTGGTTTAGAGAAAATTCTCCCATGTACTATGGTTCTTTTTTAGGTGATTAATTTGCGAGTATCATGATTCTTTGGTTGAATAGCAGGGTGTCCGATGTCGGATGCCTGATGTCCGATGAAGCCTCAATTCAGTGTTAACCAATTTTATTTCAAAATATGTTAAGTCATTGCTGAGGCTGCGGAAAGTCAACTGAAAAACAATTCCTAGCTAGTATGAATCTTGAAAATGAAAAACTGCAGAGTTGTGTTTGTCATTTTTTGGATGAAAACAAAGATAGCAGAAAAGAGGCAAGCTTTTGGATGAGCTCACCTGCTTCGCTAGTCTTTACCCCATCGAAACTTATAACTCTTAACTTCTGAAAAATCTAAAAAGGAAAAATTATCTCATTCTCAGATCCTATTGAATAATTTCCAGAAATCAACCTTGCATTTCGAATACCTAAATTTGCCTTTTGATTGCCAGTAAATGGATAACGTGTTGTTTTTGTGTTTTTACCAAAATAATATTTTGATAATGCCTGACTTTAAGCTAGATTCAATTTGCTAAATCAGATTTTCAGGAATTTATCAGTATCCCAAATCTCCTGTTCTTGAAAGTCAAATTGAATTTTCACCAATCCTTAAACAGATCAATTCGTATGAAACTGGGAATTATAGGTAGTACTATGCTGGCGAAAACATTGGGGAAAAAATATTTGGATGCTGGACTTTCAGTCGTGTATGGGGTGACAAGTGACTTTGACACGGAAGCAAGCGACTGGAAAATGCTAAATCGCGTATTCAACAGGATTTGTCCTTTTGAATCTGCAATCATCCAATCCGAGATTATTTTGATATGCTGCGAAAATCAATGCCTAGGCGAAGTATGCAAAGCATTGAAAAATTTAGATCTAGAAGACAAGTTCATTGTCGACTGCACCAATGCAAATTATAATAAAACACTATCAAATAGTAATACACAGCAGATTTTCAAAGCGGCTCCCAATGCCGTCCTCTTCAAAGCATTTAACAACCTAGGGATTGACTACCCAAATTCAGATAATCTTGGTGTGATCAAGGAAACTTACTATTGTGGAGACAGTGATCCTGATAAAATCAGAGTCAAGCGCCTTATTGAACTTATTGGTTACCGAGCCATAGATGCAGGAAAAATGGACAATGCACCGCTTTTGGAAGCATTTTATCATCTCAGTAAAGAAATCAGCTGGAACAGAAAGGAAGAATCAAACTATCATTTTAAATTGGTATCCGCATAAAGTCAGTTTTGCGAGCCATTTCAATAAATTGGTACTCAGCATTAGTGGTAACTAAAGATTGAAATCTCTACAAAGCTTGGAAGTTCGAAGCTTAGCTTAGCTTATGGCAAGAGTATTCAGGATTTCAGCGAAAAAGTTGGTCAGAGCTATTTTCTTATACTTCTGAAAGAATAAGTAGCTCCTCTATAAGTGCAAAAAAAATTAGAAAGTTAAACACGCCACTAGGCGCATCTCAACACAAAATCAAACTAGCCTCCGCTGGGTATAGCATAGGTATTGAACCAGATGTAATCCTGTAAAGCAGCCGGGAATAATAACATAAAACTATTCCGATAATGATCGAAAAAAATTGGTCTTGATAATAGGATTAATTCAGAATCCTCAACCATACTAGGTAATAGCAACAAAAGAGATTCCCCCTTCCCCAATCTATGTCTCCCCGGCCAGAACAATGAAAAAGTACGTGGTCTGTGAAGGCACAGACCACGATTAGAATCAAGCTCGTAAACTTTAGGTTTTAAACCTCTTCCGAACTCTTCTTAGATTTTCTATAGATATAATTTGGATAGATGGCACGCTTTGCAAAACGGTTGATCTTATCGCTATTGATCATTTTTTGATAGACTTGCGGAGTTACCCCGAAGTATTCGTAAGTATTACCATCTACAAATGTGATCTCTAGCAACATCCCTTTGTGGTGATAGTCTGCGATGCCAGCTACGTTAATCGTTTCTGTGTAATTCGCCAAATTAGCCTCATGGGTTTCTGGAGCTATACTTACCAAAAAATGATACCCATCGATAATTCTACGGCTTTGTACTTCAGCTTCTACTTGCTTAGGATCTCCACTTAGAAATTTGTCAGGATGCCACTCCTTCACAAGATTGCGGTAAGTCTTTTTCAAGGTGGTCAAATCGATTTCCTTTTCAACTCCAAAGAGTTTCTTGTATTCGTTTATACGCTTCATGTTATTTTCTTTGCGGGCGCAAAAGTACGGCTTAATTTGACGCGAATTACTATAGGGTCTAAACTTTGATTCGAAGAATGCACCAAACTCCATTCTTTATTGCTAATGAATAGCTTAGGACATGTATACACACGCCATAACAACCAAGCGTGTCGTCTTTCGAAGACCATATCAAACTATCACTTCGCTGAGGCATTCTATAGTTTTGGAAGTCTGGGCTAGAGATCTAGAATCAACAAATTAGAGGGATAGAAAAAGCTACTTTATATCCCATTGTACCATGCCCAGCCAATATCTCCTGGATCTATGTATTCCTCAGAAATAACAATCCGCTCCAAGTACTTCATGCTTTTAAAACCGATTTGTTTCTCCAGTCTCAATCGAAGCGGCGCACCATGTGGTATGGAGAGGTTTTTTCCATTCATACCATAAGCCAAGATGGTTTGGGGATGAAAAGCATCGAGTAGATCTATGCAATCCAACCACCCATCGTAGGAATAAAAATTTACCCAGCGAGCTTTGGGCATAATCCCCGCATGCTCCAGTAAGGTACCCAGTGGTAATCCAGTCCACTCTGCAATAGCCGTCCAACCTTCCTCACAGGTGTGCCTGGTGATTTGAGTCCGTGCAGCAAAACTCTTAAGTTGGTTCAGCGAATAGCTCGTAGGCCTAGCCACAAGACCCTCCACAGGAAGCTGCCAATTGTCAAAGCCATTGCTTAATAAACGCTCATAACTTTCGCTGAAATATTCCTTTGAAGTATCAGCGGGATTAATAGTACCAGTCGCAGGCATGGAAGAGATCTCACTAAAACGGTATTCCTTAGCCAAAGATTGACCGGGAAGTAAGGCTCGATGAGCAGCATAAGTGAAATTATCACCCATCCGCAGGATATTCCCATAGTTCGGAGGCAGGGGTTGCTTGCAGCCGGGAATAATCAGGGCGCCTAGAGACGCCATACCTGTTGTGATGGCTGCACGTCGAGTTATAATCTGCTTCTTTTTCATCTGTTTACAAATTGATCTTCAAAGGTCATCCCTCCGATAATTATCGGGGCTATCAGGAGAAATCTTGTAGGCGTCTTTCTCAATTTCATGATTGTTTACCTATGGTCATATACCGCAACTGTTGTTTGAATCCAGATAACATAATCATCACTATATGCATGATCAAAAAGATCTCAAGGGCCAAAGAGGTAAAGAAATGGATCGTTCTGGCAGATTGATATCCACCGATAACTTCCAACAGAAATGGAAAAGCGGCAGTGATGGCAGGAGACATAGTAAAGCCTGTGATTATTGCCAGAGGCAATGCCATGAAAATAATAGTCATGTATGCAAGTTTTTGAAGCAGCCCATAGGTGGGGCCACCCGTAGGCGGGGCTATCTTCATCTGAAAATGCTCTTTTATATCCCGCCAAAGCTGAGCAGGAGTCAGTTCTTTTATTCTGGGCCAAATGTGTTTTTGAAAATGCCCGCTAAAAATCCCCAGAAGCAAATACACTAAACCTGTCACCACCAGAAACCAAGCGGCTAAAAAATGAATACTTCGCCCCCATCCATTTTCATTAAACATCAACTCCTCGCCATTTCTACCTGCACTGACAGGCGAATCTTCGGAATCAAAAAACGGTACTTTCTCTTGCCAATCCGAACGCTTATGGTTACGACTTATAGGAATTTCCAGCAATGCGGGAGTGAGCTCATTCCCTACTTCCCCCCAATAAAGTCGCGGATGAACCATCAATATTTCGATGCCGGTAAAGACCAGAAATAAAAAACTAAGGGTAATAATCCAATGTGCAGTCTTCACCCAAGGTTTATGCCTTAGTTTCTCTGATAAGCTTGTACTGGTAGAATCCATATAATAAAACGTACATTTTTTTGGGCTAACTCTCTGTAATTAAATGTACTATTTTATTTGAATACTTGATTAGTGTTGCACAAGCAGGCTTTTAACACTACTTCCCACTTGGGAAATCTTAAGCCAAATTGCGGACAAGCCCTTATCTTCACTTGGAAGTCGCTGGGACCACTCCTCCGTAAGTTTGCAAATCGTTAGCTCCATGGCATTTTCCTCTGATGGGAAAATATTCTCACAGGAAGTGGGGACAACACTTCTATCCTTTGTCAAATGTTCAAATCGGAAACTTACCGAAGAGGATAAATAAACTATGGAATAATTGAATATGTGGCAGATCTCAGCAACTGAAAGATTGAGTACTTAGGAGATCAGTCAGAATAAAGGGATTAACTAATCAGTAAGGAAAAGTAATAGTCAATCAAAAGCACACCTTAATTTGAGATAAACTACTATCGGGCATAGCTTTTTATTGGCAAGCTAATCAGCGTCAACTTCCTAAAGCATCTCCTGATCTGAGTTGCTATTCCGTGGCAACAGCGAGTAATTATACCTACCTATCCAAAACAATTGGTGATTGAGTAGCAAAGTGAAGAACTCATTGAGATTGACATTTATATCAGGTGAAATCCATCCCTTTGCTTATCGAGATATCCGTAGAAAAGATCATTCCCATGCCAGCTCAACTGAGAGTAAAATGGGCTGAACTAGATCCCACCCTCTAAATACCGTAGGAGATTTTAGAGCCTTGTACCCCTAATTTTTTTGGTTTATATTCACCATTTCAGCCACATACAATGAGTATAATTTATAGTCGGTTAGTAATAAATTAACGGATTGTAGACTGCTTCAATCCCTTAATCAAATAGCTGAAATGAAGCACAAAATAAGCTACTCGTCTTAAATTACTCAGTGCTAACTAACTGATTTTAAGCAATAATAAACAGCTAAATTTATAGTAGAAATTAACAAAACATGAAAAAAAATATTGTCACTAGGCTTAAAATTCATTATCTGCCAATGTTTGCCCTTAGTGTAACTTTCTGTATTATTTTTTACCTCTTTTGGAAGCCCACTTTACCTATTGTTCCTTTTATCACTTATACTTCAGGATATCTAAGCATTTGTTTATTGGCGGTCTCACTAATTTTAGGGCCTATAAATTTGATGTTAAAACTCAAAAACCCAATCTCAACTAATATAAGAAGAGATATTGGTATTTTTGGAGGGTTATTAGGTCTGATTCATTCTGTGGTTGGGCTATTTATGCATTTCACAGGTAGGCCTTGGCTTTATTTTGTAGAAGAAGTTGAAAAAGGTTTTGCAATTCGTAAAGGTAATTTCGGGTTGGCAAATTACACTGGGTTACTTGGGGCCTTCATCCTCATCTTGCTACTTGTCATATCAAACGATTATTTTTTAAGAAAATTAAAAGCAGCAAAATGGAAAAACCTGCAGCGCTTCACTTACTTGATGTTTGTTTTAGTAATAGCGCATTCTATATTTTATAGATTAAATGCAGACAAAGTAGATTTAATAATTTATTTATACCTACCCATGTTTTTGACCATATTGGCATTTCAACTTATTGGAATATGGTTAAAAACAAGAAAGAATGTTTGAACCGGAGAAATCAATTCCATCTTGAGTAGCTCCTGGAAATTTAATAGTTCGCTTATCTGTTAAGCCAAAAAGATTACACCTTTTCAGATTCTTTAGCAGCCAGCCTAAAAGAAACTAGCAGAAATAAACAACTAAGACATAGAGCTGCATATACAAAGCTCTATGTCTTAGTGCTCACCACACCTCCGAATCAATTAAGGCTGGCGATAAAATTATCAACCACCAAACTCAAATACTCATTGAGGGCTTGTTGCGTTTTTGTTTTATACGCAGCTCTATCAGCTTTTACTTGATGAGATACTTCCAGCTCTTTATCATTTGTATAGGCAACTCCTGCATATGTCGTATTGTAACTCCTATCTGGTGTAACATACTCCTTAAACTTCTTTTCTTCCATTACCCCTGGGATTTCTATACCACCTTTTGGGCTATAAGACAAAATGGTATTTGCTCCTGCTCCATTCATTCCACCTTTCCAAACCACACGAGCGGCAACTCTAGATGTTTCTATTTTAGAACCAAATATACCCTCAGCAGATTTAGCTATTGCAACTTCAGGCATTTGGTATTGCACCACCCCTTTCATCTTGGTGGCATCAGTTACATAAGAACTATTACCTTCAATGGTCACAAATTGAAAGCAGATGTTGGCTTCAAAAACCGGAATATCTCCTAGTTCTTTGGATAGTTTAGGCGTTGTATCCAAAAAGGTGCCTTTCGTTTTTCCTTTACTGTCTACTTTTTTAACATAAAAATCAAATCCAGCGGGTGCCGTAGAAACATAACCAATAAGTTGAGCTTTAGAAGGAGTACCTCCGGTCATTTTGGTCCAGTCACTATAAAACTCTGTATTACCAGCTTCAGCTGAATTGACAATTTCTATCCCTGCGTCCTGGAGTTTTTTCACCACCATGGCATAGGCATTATTGGTGATTTCCTGCATGTCTGCAATTTCTACTCCCGTCATACCAACAGCCATCTCTGCTTTAGTTTTACCTCCTGCACTTGCTTCCGAACTTGCAGCAATCAATTGGTAATTCACAAAGAATTGATTTAGATAAACCTTCTTTGGAGCATCCTTTAATTTTTTTTCACCGTAGCTGTTATCGCTAACATTTTTACTGGTTACTATTTGCCCCTGCACCATAGTGCAAAAGAAGAAAGCTAGAATTAATAAGTAGTTTTTCATGGTTGCAGATTTTTATATAGTTACTTATACAAATAACTCCATTAATAACCCTTGTTTCAATAAGGTTGATTAGGTATTTTGGCATACCTAATGGTAGGTATATAGCTTAAATTTACTGCCTTGAGAGTAATCGTACTAATCATTTTTTGCCTATGTAGCTTTGTCTCTTATGGACAAAATGAGTTACTAGATAGCCTCCAAAACATTCTTACTAATAAGCCAGATGATTCGACCAGAGCAACTGTGCTCGGTGATCTCTGCTGGCATCTAAAATACTCAGATCCTCCCAAAGCGCTGGAATATGGTTACGAATCGATCAAGATTTCAAAGCAACATGGATACAAAGCGCTGCAGGCTTATGCCTCTAATAATGTTGGGGTAGTTTTTTGGGCCAAATCAGATTATGACTCTGCAGCCTATTACCTAGACCAAACCCGGGAACTGTATACCTCCCTAGAAAATGAGCGAGGTGTGGCAGTGACTTCGGTTAATTTAGGACTCATCCTACAAAACAAAGGAGATTATGATGCCTCTTTGGATTATCAATTAGAGGCACTACGAATTGTAAATAAGTTAGAGGATCAGGGTCTGAAAGGAAGCGTCTTGACCAATATTGGAAACGTGCATTTCCTGAATGAAAAATTTGATAAAGCCAAAGACTACTATTTTGATGCGCTTCGCTTAAAGAAATCATTGCCTGACGATGATTTCAGACAAAACATTCAAAAGACCTTATTGAATATTGGCAATGTGTATGGAAGACTGGAAGCCCAAGATTCGGCCATTTATTATTATCAAGAAGCTCTTCCCTTCGCTATCAAAGCCAATGACTCCAAAAGCCAGGCCTTAATTTATACGGACTTGGGTCACGCATTTTCTAAAAAGGAGCAATACAGTTTGGCAAGTGACTATTTCAAAAAAGCGCTGGCAGTATATACTGAAGGCACGTATGAAAATGATTATGATCAATCTATCCTTCTCTGGTCCTCAGCTCAAAATGAACTTAGAAGAAATAATATTTCAGTGGCGGTCAAACTGGCTGAGCAAAGCCTGAAACTCTCCAAAAAACTAGAAAACCTAAATCGCCTAAAGGATAGCTACGGACTTTTAGCAGAAGTCTATGAGGCCGATAATCAATTTGGACCCGCGCTGCAAGCCCATAAGTTTCATAAAATCTATCAAGACAGCCTACTAAACATAGAGACAAATAAGGAGATCGCAGAACTGGAGACCAAATACGAAACCGAAAATAAAGACCAGCAGATCCTACTTTTAGATCAGGAGAACAGTCTTCAAAAGGCAACCAATGAAAGGAATAACATCCTCATTTTTGGGCTATTCCTAGTTGTTGTACTTCTCATACTCGTCTTCTATCTGTGGCGTAGACAAGCACGGATCAGCCAGCAAAAGGTGCTCAGCGAGCAAAAAACAAGACTTCGTGAGGCTCAGATTCAGGCAGTAATTAGCAGCGAGGAAAAAGAACGCAAGCGCTTTGCTTCTGACCTCCATGATAGCATGGGGCAATTGGTGAGTGCATTGACCATGAATATTCAGGGTTTGAAAAACAGTAGTAATGATCCTTTGGTGCGCAATGAGATAGTAGATAACTCTACCGCTTTACTTAATGATATTCAGCATGAGATACGAAATATAGCCTTCAACCTCATGCCTCAGGTGCTCACCAAAGAAGGTTTAATTCCGGCACTGCAAGAATTAATTGTAGGGATCAATAAATCAAATCAGGTAAATGCTGAAGTTCAGGTTTTTGGGATAGATGCACGATTAAACGAGGTTTTTGAAATCTCACTTTACAGGATTTTGCAAGAGTGGATATCCAATGTATTGAAGTACTCTGGAGCTACTGGGCTATTGATTCAGTTTACAGCTCATGAGAAAGAGGTCATCATCACAGTGGAGGATAATGGAAATGGATTTGACCTGAACACCTTTGAAAACAGCAAGGGAAATGGCTGGAGGAATATCAATACGCGGCTAAATCTTATCAAAGGAGCCATGGATATCGATACCAAAAAAGGAAGAAAAAACACCATGCTCACCATCACTATTGACAAATCTCTTGCACTAAAACCCTCTCAGGTAGAGAGGAATACCTATTCATAGGTATTGAAAATGACTTTAAACGCAGCGTAATTTGTAATAAAAAATGATGCGTTTATTTAAAAGTAGGAAAGAAAAACGGATGAAGAAGTACCAAATACTTTTAGTAGATGATCATAAAATATTACTGGAAGGCACACAGAGTCTTCTTAGTGGTTTGGAGAATTATGAGGTAGCAGCAACTGCCAGCAGTGGAAAAGAGGCGATCAATCTTCTGAAGACAAAAGACTTTGACATACTCGTAACAGACTATGAACTACCCGATTTTTCAGGCTTGGAGATAATCAGAATAGCTCACTCCATAAATCCCGACATCAAAGTTATCGTGCTCAGCATGCATGATGACCCTTCGGTAGTGAAAGAGTTGCTCAAAGAAAATATTGACAGCTTTATTTTAAAAAATGATGCGCACTCTTCCTTGATGAGAGCTTTGGACAAAGTCACCTCAGGTAAAAAATACTTTAGCGACGAAATTTCCGAGATACTCGTGCGACAGATCAATTCACCAACGGAGAAAAGTGATCTTTCACCGCGAGAAACAGAGATAATTAAGCTGATAGCTAGGGATTTTTCTACCAAGCAGATAGCTGAAGTTTTGTTCATCAGCGAGAAAACGGTAGAAACACATCGCAAAAATATTCTCCGAAAGACTGATTGTTCTAGCCTAGTAAGTCTGGTCAATTATGCACACGCACACAACCTGGCTTAACCTCTTGATTCTATACAAATAGAGACGTTAAAAAAACGGTGCTGCGACCTTAGTAGCCACAACACCGTTTGTAATAATATTGACGCATAAAATCATTCTATAAGGGAATTCGATGGGTTTTAAGAAAATATTATATACAACCTTGAATAGTTGAAAAACAGAACATAACCTTATATATTAAGATCTACCAAGCAATTCTTGTAAAAGAAACTTCATAATTATTAACTATGTTTAAATAAACCGCAACTCATATTTATTTTTTGCTTTAAAAACAACATAATCCAAAAAGTATAACTATCCCATTTATAAATTATATTTTTCAATATGAAAACTTCCTTTACAATAATCTTTTTTCTCATCATTAAACTTAGCCTCGCACAACAATCTCAAGAGCCTCCCAAGCTTGTGGCGGGTTTCCCTGTCAATTATGATGAGGCTACCATTCCCCCTTATACTTTGCCTGAATTACTTACACTTGAAAATGGTCAAAAAGTAACAAATTCAGATACTTGGATGAATGAACGAAGACCGGAGCTTTTGAGCTTTATAGCTGAGCTTCAGTATGGAAAAACCCCGGCAGCTCCAAAATCAATAGCTTATGAAGTTTTTGAAAAGGAAAGTGATGCCTTAAATGGCAAGGCTATTCGAAGACAGGTCAGAATATATTTGACAGAAAATAGCAAAGCCCATCCCATGGATTTGCTCATTTATTTACCCAAAAATCCCATTGAGAAAACCCCTATTTTCTTTACCATTTCCTTTACTGCAAATAATCAAACCGTTGACGATCCAGGAGTACGTGTGGGAGAAATCTGGAATAAAGAAGGCAAAAAAGTCAAAGCAGATCAACCCGGTATGTTCCGAGCCACCAATGTGGAACAATTCATAGATGCAGGATATGGTTTTGCTACAGTCTACTATGGAGACATAGATCCAGATTTCAAAAAGGGTTTTGAGCATGGAATACGCCAAGAATTCCTAAAGCCAGGAGAGACTTCTCCCCAGGAGGATGAGTGGGGAACAATATCGGCATGGTCGTGGGGACTTAGCAGAGCCATGGATTATTTCGAAAAAGACGAGCAAATTGATGCCAGCCGAATTGCTTTAATGGGAGTTTCCCGATTAGGAAAGACAGTGCTTTGGACAGGAATTAGAGATCCGAGATTTAAAATGATCATCGCAAGTTGCTCAGGCGAAGGAGGAGCAGCCATTGCCAGAAGGGATTATGGGGAAAATATCAAGCATATGTCAGACTCAACTAGATATGGCTATCAGTTTGCTCCAAACTACCATGCCTATTCCACGCATGTGGATGATTTTCCTTTTGATGCACATACGCTGGTAGCGATGATCGCACCAAGACCTTTATTGCTTCAAACAGGAAATGTTGATTATTGGTCTGACCCGAAAGGTGAGTTTATAGCAGCACAGGAGGCTAGTGCAGTCTATGAACTCTTTGGTGAAAATGGTCCAACAAACAATGAAATGCCTGCTGCAGGAGACATTTCATTGCTAGAAAATAAACTTGGATATTATATGCACGATGGTGGTCATGGGACTATTCCCTCAGACTATCCCGTCTTTATACAGTTTATGAAGAAGTTTTTATGACTTGTGATCAGTAAGAAATTGGGATTTCTACCATGGTCTGATCCCAACCCATTCGCATTACCGCAGTATTATTTCCTAGGTCTTCAAATCGAATGGAGAAGGCTTCTACTACTTTAGGAATAGATTTGGAATCAACTGAAAAACGAATAACATCTTTGCTTTCATCATATTTGAAAGCTCCCCAGTAATCCAGATCTGAATTGACGATGATGGTCCATTCTGTTTCTCCCGGAATTGCAAATAATGAATAAGTACCGGCTTTTAGCTTTTCACCACCTATGGTCAAATCCTTAAATGCTTTGAATTCCACAGCTTCGTTAGCCCCCACCCTCCAAACTTTCCCGAAAGGAACAATCCCTCCAAAGACAATTCTATCAGACTTATTAGGTCTACTGTAATATACTTTTGCAATCGCTTCCTCACCTGATTTGCGGTCATGGGCAAAATTATCAGGTAAATAAGCCACATCCATTGGGCTATTGTCGGTACCTCGGAAATCCTGGGAATTGACAAGTGTAGAGAAACTACATAGAAGAATTAGAAAGGCAATAAGGTGTTATAAGATTATATTAGTGTTAGAAGTGAAGCAAAATAGTGAAATTTTATGGAAGCAAATCTTCCATTCCTGTAGATTATCAGACTATATAAGGACACGGATCGACCTTTTTTGTACTTTTCATTTTCAAATCTGGTTCTACCACGAATTTAATGGAATAGCTATCTTTAAGCAAAAAGATGTTTACGGAGAATTTTTTCACCACACTGCTCAATTTGGAGGATGGTTGGGTAGTTGAATCAGTTAAATCAAACCT
>Ga0123337_10001704_pt1 | contig 27280 bp, 26 predicted proteins | sample frozenSSSSmetaG_FD_89792 | JGI IMG/M metagenome (GOLD analysis project Ga0123337, IMG submission 89792) | Glacier valley bacterial and archeal communities from Borup Fiord, Nunavut, Canada, to study Microbial Dark Matter (Phase II) -... | ecosystem: Environmental > Aquatic > Freshwater > Ice >...
AGCATTATCTAACCCATCTAAACCGGATCGAAGTGATAGCTTTTTGCCTGTAGATTTAAGAATGTTTAGAATAATTGTCCCGGCAAAAACTAAAGCGAAGAGCCGGTCTGAACAAAGCGATGGGTAGAGGCATTGCTTTTCAAAAAGCAATAGAAACATTTGGTGCCCTAATAATTAACCTCATTAATTGCTCAAGTTTAATTGCTCAAGTTTAATTGCTCAAGATCTAAAATTGTTCAATCTCTAATTTTAACTCAATGACCTATTAGCTCTACATCCATGGGAACTTTCCTTTCCCTCTGGTCGGTGTTATCACCGTACCATTTACCCCAATTCCTCTCACATCTTCACATTTTACCTCAAAGATCCATTAGCTCTTCACCCATGGGCATTTTCTTTAAAAGTAAAATATTTGCTTTTTTTTTCTTCCTGATGCAACTAATTGGTACTTCCGATCATCTTACCTTTAAAGCATATGAATTTGGACCGGACATTTACTATAGATAGTTTGCTGGATGGGTGCAAAAAGGGTGATCGAAAAGCACAGGAGAGCCTTTACAAAGCACTTGCTTCTAAAATGATGGGCGTTTGTATGCGATATGCGAAAGACACCTTTGAGGCAGAGGATATACTTCAAATGGGTTTTGTTAAAGTTTTTCAAAAAGTTTCTGAGTTTAGAAGTGACGGCTCATTTGAGGGATGGATCAGAAGAATTATGGTGAATACAGCTATTGAAACTTATCGTAAAAATCTAAGGAGTTTAAATTTGGTAGATATCGATGAGGTATACGATCAGCCTCAATCAACTTTCGACATGGGTAAGCTGGAATTGAATGACTTAATGAAACTTGTTCAGCAACTTTCAAATGGTTACCGTTTAGTTTTCAATATGTATGCAATTGAGGGTTATTCGCATAAGGAAATTGCAAAAGAATTAGGGATATCTGAAGGTGCTTCTAAGTCACAATTGTCGAGGGCCAGAGCAATATTGAAGGATAAGATTATTAAAATGGAGGGCTTAAATTATGAATCCAATATCGGATAAAGAACTGGATAAATTATTTCAACAGCGTTTTGAAGATCTCGAAATTGAGCCTTCGGCCGCAGTTTGGAATAAAATTGCTGGTACTATGGATCAGAAAATAAAAAGGAAATCAGTTTTTCCCTCATTCTGGATGGCTGCTGCCAGTATTGTAGTACTTATAGCTGCCGGCTTTTTGTATTTGCGCCCACAGGAAGTGATTAAACTTCAGGGAAGCTCTGAAATAGCTCTGAAAATGGATGATAATTCATCCAGGATTGAGAAAAGTGAAACGTCAGTTTTAATTGAGGAGCCAATTCATAGTCCAAAAACAATTGAAACTGAAATTCCCGAATTTAGACTGGTGAATCCATCAGGAGCAAAATCAGGAGAATTCCTCCCGGTTCAGAAGGCACCGCTTGTTGAGCCTGAAGTTACTGCAACTATTGCCCCTGAACCTGTGGTATATGCCTCAGAACCGGTTAAAAAGATCAATCAGGTACAGCCCAAAAAAGCAGTTAAGGTACCAAACAGGTATTCCGGCGATCAGTCTGCGCTTGATGTTACACAACCTGATATGCTGGCTAAAGCTGATCTTCCTGAAGAGGAGACTAATCCTGATGCAGCAGAGATCAGGGGACAAAAAAAGATCAGAAGTATAGGTAGTCTGGTCAACTTTGTTATCGCAAAGGTTGATAAACGTGAAGATAAACTCATCGAATTCAAGGATAGCGATGAAGGTTCAGAGGTTTCTGGTATCAATCTGGGATTACTAAAATTTAAAAGCAAAAAATAGAATAAACCATACACATTTTAAAAAATGAAAAGATTATTAATTTACTCCTTCTTATCAATACTTGCGGCAGGAGGTTTTGCACAAAATAAAAAGGATACGGTTCTGATTATTACCCGCGATACGGTAAAAAATGACAAAAGAACAGTTACTATCAGGATGGGTGACAGCGATTCGAGCGATAGTACAGTCAATGAATCAAAACCCGCTTCAAAAGTTACCTTTCAGTTCATTGCAGCTCGTTTTGATATTGGTTTGAGTACTTATACAGATAAGGGAAGTTACAGCCTGTCACCTGCTAACTCTTTCCTCGAGAGAGAGACCTGGAAAAGCAGCAACTTTGGTTTTGAGTTCTTCCAGATGGGATATCGGTTCAACAGTTACTTTAAGATATACACCGGTGCAGGGCTCGACTGGAATCACATGCGCCTAAAGCAAAACATTACTTTCCAAAAGGATAAATCCAGCTTAACATATGTTACAGATGCAGTAGATTATAAGAAAAACCGATTCTCTAGTCAGTATCTACGCATTCCGCTATCATTTCAATTACGCACAAAAGATGATAAGAAAGGTGATAAGTTGAATTTTGTCTTCGGTCCTGAAATAGGGTTTCTTCTGAATGGTAAAGTAAAGCAGGTAAGTGATGTAAATGGGAAAGATAAATTTAAGGATGATTATAATTTTAACCCTTTCCGTTACGGGGCCTTTGCTCGAATAGGTTATGGTGGAATGGGAGTTTATGCAAAATATTATGGTAATGATGTTTTTGCTGATGGGCAGGGTCCTAAAGACTTTAAAAATCTTTCCTTTGGTATGATGTTCGGTTTCTAAAAAGCCATTATAAAGAAAGCCCTGCCTTTGTTTTTCAAGCAAGAGGCGGGGCTTTTTTTATATATTTGATTCTATGTCAAATCCTCTTATTTCCCTTGAAAAAGTTAGCCTGAACTATGCTGATGATGCCAGAGCAGGTGTTAGTGAAATAGATTTCTCAATTAATAAGGGAGATTTCGTTGCGATCGTAGGTGAAAGCGGAAGTGGTAAAAGTACTTTACTTAAATTGATCTGCGGACTGCTAGCTCCGGATTCAGGAGAGATTTTTTTCAATGGGAAGCACCTCCAGGGACCACATGAAAAATTAATTCCCGGTCACGATTCAATGAAAATGCTGAGGCAGGATTTCAACCTGAATGTGTATGCAAGGGTGTATGAAAATATTGAGAGCATGCTGTCCAATGAGGATTTGAAGGGAAAGAAGCAAAAAGCAGCTGACATGATGAAGCTTCTTGGCATTGATCGCCTTGCTAATAAAAGGATTGTGGAACTGAGTGGGGGAGAACAGCAGCGTGTGGCTTTGGCAAGGGCAATTATTACTGAACCTGAAGTTCTGCTTCTGGATGAGCCTTTCAGTCAGTTGGATGCCTTGCTAAAAAACCAGTTTCGAACCGATTTGAAGAATTTAGGTGAACAGCTGGGTATCACTATCGTTTTGGTTTCTCATGATCCGGTGGATGGGCTTACTCTTGCCAATAAGATGATTATTCTGAAGGATGGTAAGTTTATGGAATCGGGCAGACCGGAAGATATTTACGCTAATCCTGCACATATTTACACAGCAAAACTATTAGGAAATGCATTTGTACTTCCTGCCGAAGAGGCCAGGGTTTTGGGTATAAGAACTAAAATGAATACAGTGATGATCTATCCCGAATGGGTACAACTCAAAAGTGGTTGGAGCAGTAGAAGTTACCAGGTAAAAACAATCTTTTTCAAAGGTTTTTATGAGGATATCTTGCTGGAAAGGAGTGGGATTGAATTGATTGCTATTAATCAGAGACCAGGAATATATAAGAAGGGAGATAAGGTGCAGGTGCAAATAGGGCGCTATTTAGAGTTCGACTAGGATTACAGGATTGTAGGATTACAGGATTTTTTTGTTACTATAATTTTAGTGAAAGGCTGACAGGGTTCCGAACCCTGTCAGCCTTCTGTATTCAGCCGTTATTCTGAGGTTAATTAGGATTGTAGGATTAATAGGATGATAAGATTGTAGGATTAATAGGATTTTGTTTTTTTTTGTTACTGTAATTTTAGTGGAGTGAGATTATGTAAGTTTCTTTATTAAATCATTTTAGATGAAATATGAAGAGCTTACTCATGAGATTATTGCCTGTTCAATGAAAGTGCATGGGGTTCTTGGGAATGGTTTTCAGGAGGTTATTTATCAGCGGGCATTAGCAATTGAATTACAAAGATCGGGTCTTCGTTATAAGAAAGAAATGGTCTTGGAAATCTATTACGAAGGAATCAAACTCGGGACAAGGAGGGTTGATTTTTTTGTAGAGGAACTTATAATGCTTGAATTGAAAGCTCTGGTGAGAATGGAAGATGTGCACCTTGCACAGGCGATGAATTATTGTCAGGCCTATAATTTGCCTATTGGATTATTGATAAATTTTGGCGCAAAAAAACTTGAATTTAAGAGGGTGTATAATCTTAATCATGAGGATAACAAAAATTACAATAAGAGATAGGATTAATTAGGATTAATAGGATTGGAGGATGATAGGATTAAAAAAGGGGGTAGGATTAATAGGATTAAAGGATTTTAGGATTAAAAAAGTAGTAGGATTGATAGGATTAAAGGATTCTAGGATTAAAAAAGTAGTAGGATTGATAGGATTGGAGGATGATAGGATTAAAAAAGTAGTAGGATTAATAAGATTTTAGGATTGAAGGATTAAACTTAGTAGTTCTTAATCCTTCAATCCTACCATCCTATAATCCTAATCCTACCATCCTAATCCTACCATCCTATAATCCTAATCCTACTATCCTATAATCCTATAATCTTATTACTTAGATAGTCTCCTACCTCACTAGTCTTATATGCTTTATTTTTACCAGCTATATCCTCAGTCACTATTCCTTCTTCTAATGATTTATTTACTACCGCCCTGATCAGTTCAGCCTCATCTTTTAATCCGAATGCATCTTCAAACATCATAGCAGCAGAAAGTACAGTTGCCAATGGGTTGGCAATATCTTTTCCTGCAGCCTGAGGGTAGGAGCCATGTATAGGCTCAAATAAGGACGTGTGTAAACCCATTGATGAAGACGGCATTAAACCCATTGAACCTGAAATAACTGATGCCTCATCTGTTAGAATATCTCCGAAAAGGTTTTCCGTGATCATTACATCGTAAGAACTTGGCCATTGAACAAGGCGCATCGCCACAGCATCTACAAATTCATAACTTACAGTAACTTCCGGATAATCTTTTTCCATATCCTGCACAGTCTCCCGCCATAAACGTGAGCTTTCGAGTACGTTTGCCTTATCAACGCAGCACAATTTCTTAGAGCGCTTCATAGCCATCTCAAATCCAAGTTTTGCCAGACGGATGATCTCATCACGGGTATAGGTACAGGTATCAAATGCAGTATTGCCATTGTCTTTTCTGCCACGCTCTCCGAAGTAAATTCCACCTGTCAATTCACGAAGAATGATCAGATCTGTTCCTTCGATACGTTCTCTTTTTAATGGAGAATTATCTATTAGTGAGGGAAAGGTAAAGGTTGGGCGAACGTTTGCGAACAAACCCAGTTTTTTACGCATCTTCAGCAAACCCTGCTCAGGTCGCACGGGAGCTTTTGGGTCATTATCATATTTCGGATCGCCGATCGCACCAAACAGAATCGCATCAGCAGCCATACATACCTCATGTGTTGAATCAGGGTAAGGTTCACCCACAGCATCAATTGCACATGCACCTGTTAATGCAGAGGTCCAATTGATTTCATGATTGAATTTCTTTGCAATGGCATCACATACTTTTACAGCCTGATCAATTACTTCAGGTCCTATTCCATCTCCGGCTAAAAGGGCGATATTTAATTTCATTTTTTAAGTTGTAAGTTTTAAGTTGTAAGTATTAACTTGTAAGTATTAAGTTGTAAGTATTAAGTTGTAAGTATTAAGTTGTAAGTATTAGGTTATAAGTATTAAGTTATAAGTATGTAAAATTTTTACAGTTATGATAATTGATATGTAATTACTGATTTACTAACAACTAACAACTAACAACCAACAACCAACCAACTAAATAATATTAAGCATTTTCTGTGTCGCTTTGATTGCACAAACGGTTTGGTCTGAATCAAGGCCACGGGTAATGAATTTTTTGGTTGGTGTTTCCCAGGTAATGATCGTTTCGCATAAGGCATCTGAATTACTTCCCGGTGCAATTCTTACTGCATAGTCAATCAACTTAGGAAGGCATGCCTTCTTTTTATCGTAGACCTTGCCCAATGCTTTCATGAAGGCATCAAATTGTCCATCGCCCTGAGCATTCTCTTCAAATAATTCTCCATCAAAGCGCACAGAAATCGTCGCAGATGGTCTTAATCCTTTGGAATGCGTCAATACATAAGAATCAACAATCACCTTATCTGTAGTTGAGGGACTGTTCAGAACATCAGAAATGATATATGGAAGGTCTTCCTTAGTTACCGTTTCTTTCATGTCACCCAGTTCGATAACACGCTGTGTTACTTTTTTCAGATCCTGATCGCTCAGTTTAAGGCCCAATTCCTGGAGATTCTTTTCAATATTGGCTTTGCCGGATGTTTTTCCTAAGGCATATGTGCGTTTTCTCCCAAACCGTTCCGGAAGCAGGTCATTAAAATAAAGGTTGTTTTTACTGTCACCATCGGCATGAATGCCTGCAGTTTGCGTGAACACATTATCACCTACAATCGGCTTGTTTGAAGGAATTCTGATTCCTGAAAAAGTTTCTACCAGTTTACTAACTGTATATATTGCCTCTTCGTTGATATTGATCTCCACTTCTGGCATAAAATCATTGATTGCTGCAACCGCACTGGCCATGGAGGCATTACCTGCCCGTTCACCCATGCCATTTACAGTTAAATGCAAGCCATCAGCTCCTGCTTTTAAAGCCTCGAGAATATTGGCATTCGCAAGGTCGTAATCGTTATGCGCATGAAAGTCGAAATGGATTTCCGGGTACCTGGCTTTAATCTTTGAGATATAGTTGAAGGTTTCAGAGGGTGTCAGCACGCCGAGAGTATCGGGTAGCAGAACTCTTTTTACAGGTTGTCCGGATAGGAAATCAAGATATTGAAAAACATATTCCGGAGAATTGCGCATGCCATTACTCCAGTCCTCGAGATATACATTACTTGAAATACCATGTTTGGCTGCTAATGTAAAGATGTCTGCAATTTCAGCAAAATGCTGTTCCGGAGCCTTCTTTAACTGATGCTTTAAATGGTTTAATGAGCCTTTGGTTAAAAGGTTTTGAACTTTAACACCCGCATTAGCCATCCATTCAATTGATACCCCCTGATCCACAAATGAAAGTACCTCAATCCGGTCAGTATATCCATGGGTATTTGCCCAATCCATGATAGCCTTAACTGAAGCAAACTCACCCTCCGATACCCGGGCAGATGCCACCTCTACACGGTCAACCCTGAGTTCTTCAAGGAGGAGCTGAGTGATGGTAAGTTTTTCTGAAATAGAAAACGACACTCCAGAGGTTTGTTCACCATCACGGAGTGTTGTATCCATTATCTCTATTTTCTTCTTTCCCATTTATATGGTTATATTATATCGGCAGGTGGGATGCAAATTCTTGTATTTCCGGCTTGATATTTACCAGATAATCAATGTCATCAAAGCCATTGAGCATATTACTTTTCTTGTAGGAGCTGATGTCAAATGATTCTTTTTCTCCTGTTGACAGAATGCTGATCATCTGCTCCGGTAAATTCACTTCAATTTCTGTCTTTGGATCTGCTTCAATTGCCTGAAAGATCTTATCAGCAAACTCCGGACTAACCTGTACTGGTAATACTCCGATGTTAAGACAGTTCCCTTTGAAAATATCTGCAAAGAAGCTGGACACTACACATCTGAATCCATAATCATAGATTGCCCATGCCGCATGTTCTCTGGATGAACCGGAACCAAAGTTCTTTCCTCCAACCAGAATTTTACCACTGTAAAGTGGGTTATTGAGCACGAATTCTGCTTTCGGACTGTCGTCTGAATTATATCTCCAGTCGCGGAAAAGGTTATCCCCGAATCCCACACGTTCTGTCGCTTTTAAGAAGCGGGCAGGAATGATCTGATCAGTATCCACATTCTCAATTGACAATGGAACTGCAGAACTTCTTAATATATTGAATTTATCGTAAGCCATTTTTTATGTCTTTATGCGATTTCGCCTGTTATTGAATTAATGTTCTTGGATCAGTCACTACTCCGGTTACTGCGGCTGCGGCTGCAACCAGCGGACTTGCAAGCATGGTTCTGGAACCCGGTCCCTGACGCCCTTCAAAGTTCCTGTTCGAGGTGCTGACAGCATATTTACCTGCCGGAATTTTATCGTCATTCATTGCCAGACATGCCGAACAACCCGGCTGACGTAAGGTAAAACCAGCTTCCTGGAAGATGTCTAATAAGCCTTCTTCCTGAATTTGTTTTTCAACAATATGTGAACCCGGTACAAGCCATGCGGTAACGTTATCTGCTTTCTTTCTTCCCTTTACAATTGAAGCAAAAGCTCTGAAATCTTCAATTCTGCCGTTGGTACAGCTGCCAATGAATACATAATCAACCGGTTTTCCCATCATTGCTTCGCCTTCCTGGAAACCCATATAGTTTAAAGATTTGGCAAATGTTGCAGCCCCGCCTTCAACTTCACCAGCTTTAGGAATTGAGTTCGAAATACCCATACCCATACCCGGATTTGTTCCGTAGGTGATCATCGGTTCAATGGTAGAACCATCAAAAGTATATTCCTTATCAAATACTGCATCAGCATCTGTTTTCAAACTCTTGTAATAAGCGAGTGCCCTGTCCCATGCTTCGTCTTTCGGACTGAATTCACGACCTTTCACATAGTTAATGGTCGTTTCATCAGGTGCGATCATACCGCCTCTGGCACCCATTTCAATGCTCAGGTTACAAACAGTCATCCGGCCTTCCATGCTCATATTTTCGAATACTTCACCGGCATATTCTACAAAGTATCCTGTAGCGCCTGAAGTACTCAACTGAGAAATGATGAACAATGCAACATCTTTCGGTGTTACCCCTTTACCCAATTCACCATTGATGTTGATTCTCATCTTCATTGGCTTAGGCTGCATAATGCACTGGGTAGTAAGTACCATCTCTACTTCAGAAGTACCGATACCGAATGCAATTGCACCAAAGGCACCATGAGTTGAGGTATGTGAATCACCGCAAACAATGGTTGCTCCCGGTTGGGTGATCCCGTACTCCGGACCTACCACATGTACGATACCATTTTTCTTATGCCCCAAGCCCCAGTAACTAATTCCATGTTCTTTTGAATTGGATTCAAGTGCTTTCAACTGATTCGCTGAAAGAGGATCTGCAACAGGTAAATGCTGATTGATGGTCGGGGTATTATGATCCGCTGTAGCAAATGTGCGCTCAGGATATAATACCTTTAGTCCCCTGGTTTTCAAACCAAGAAATGCCACCGGACTAGTAACTTCATGAACCATGTGACGGTCAATAAATAACACATCAGGCCCACCTTCAATCTTACGAACCACGTGAGAATCCCACACTTTGTCAAACAATGTATTGCTCATATATTTTAGTATTTAGTACTCAGTACTTAGTATTTAGTACCCAGTATTTAGTATTTAGATATTAACCGATTTATCACTTATTACTTACAACTTATAACCTACCACTTACAACTTCTATACAAACTTATTCAGCGCATCAAGATAGGCATTTGCCGAAGCACGCACTATATCTGTACTGAAACCATAGCCTTTATAGGATTTGCCTTCATTTATTACAAGCATATCCACTTTACTCACATCATCGCTTCCACTATGAATTGCATGGATGTTAAATTCTTTGATATTGAAGCTTCTGCCGATAATTTTTTCAATTGCTTTGATCGTAGCGTCTACCGGACCGTTTCCCGCTGAGGTAGCTTCATGATCAGAACCTTTGTAGAACAATTTAATAGTTGCCTCCGGAATAGCCTGATCACCGCAGCTCACCTTTAAACTCTTGATAGCAAGTCCGTCTTTGTAATTGGACTCCGCTTTATCGCCCATAAGGAGAAGAATATCGTCATCCCTGATTTCTTTTTTTCCATCAGCCATGGTCAGGAATTTATCATAAACCTGATCAAGATCGATCCGTTCAATAGTATATCCCAAACGCTCAAGATGATGGTTCAGGGCATGTCTCCCGCTGCGAGCAGTAAGGATGATCTCAGACTGATCAATACCCACATCCTCCGGATTGATAATTTCATAGGTTTCACGATGTTTTAGCACGCCATCCTGGTGAATCCCTGAGCTATGCGCAAATGCATTCTTACCAACAATTGCTTTATTTGGCTGAACAGGCATACGCATCATCCGGCTAACCATTCCGCTAAGCTCGTATAAATGCCTGCTGTTAACTTTATGAGTAAAATGAAGACTTTTATGGGTCTTTAGAATCATTACAATTTCTTCCAGTGCAGTATTCCCGGCACGCTCACCAATTCCATTGATCGTACACTCAACCTGCCTTGCACCATTCTGAATACCAGCAATACTATTGGCAGTAGCCAATCCCAGATCATTATGACAATGAACTGAAATGATGGCCTGATCAATATTTTTAACATTCTCTTTCAGGAAACGGATCTTTTCACCGTATTGTTCCGGAAGGCAATATCCGTTTGTATCGGGAATATTGACAACTGTAGCTCCTGCAGCAATTACAGCTTCTACCATTTGCGCCAGAAATACATTATCAGCTCTACCAGCATCTTCTGCATAGAACTCAATATCTTCAACAAAACTTTTGGCATACTTTACAGCCTCAATTGCACGCTCAAGAACTGCTTCTCTTGTACTGTTGAATTTATATTTTATATGGTTATCTGATGCACCGATTCCTGTATGAATCCTCGGCCGCTTCGCAAACTTTAAAGCTTCAGCAGCCGAATCAATATCCCCTTTGTTTGCACGGGTAAGTGCACAAATTACGGGCTCACGAACTGCCTTTGAGAGTTCAACCACACTTTGAAAATCACCCGGGCTTGAGATAGGAAAGCCGGCTTCAATGATATCTACCCCAAGTTTTTCGAGGGCTTTGCCTATTTCGATCTTTTCAACGGTAGATAACTGACATCCTGGTACCTGTTCTCCATCCCTTAAGGTGGTGTCAAAAATATAGATGCGGTTTGGGTCGTGTAACATATTTTTTTAATTAACAGAGCATTTCACTCAATTTCTTGCCTGAATTCAGAGGCTCTGATCTAAAATGAAGGGGATTAAGCCCCGTCAAATACTTTGTAAATCGTTGTAGTTTCGTAATCTTCAATAGTATCCATCTGGTTTAATAGATAATCCGTGTCATTATAACCTGTAATTATCGCTGAACCATTAGGGGTGATCATTTCTGATCTTTCATTTGCCGGTTTAGAATTGATTAACCTGGAAAGGCCAATCCCATAATTCCCCGGACCAATATCTTCTGCATCGAATTCCAGAACCTCGTCAAAGACGCATGTTTCGTCAGAATACAGACTTTGCCAGAATGAAAGGGTCTCTTCCTCATTTTCACTTTCCGGCATTATTCCATTATTACGCAGGTATTCAAAAGTTGTCTCGTCCGGAGCTATAATTCCGCCAAGAGCTCCAATTTCCCTGCTCATTTTGCATATAATCAGCCGGTCTTCCATATCCAGATTCAGAATAGTATCTCCTGAATACTCGATAAAATAACCGTTTGCTTCTACTGCAGATATTTCTGAAAGCAGGAAATGATTAATATCCTTCGCTCCAAGTCCTTTACCCAATCGCCCATTCACCTCTACCTTCATTCGCTTAGGTTTGTTTATCAGTAAACATTGTGTTGCCAATACCTGTTCTACCAGTAAATCACTGATATTGATGGATAATACTCCAAACGCACCCAGATCTTCTGAATAATTCTGATTGAAAACAAGGGTCTGTCCCGGTAATGCAATCAAAGTATGTGCCTGGTCAACAATATTCTGCTCGAACTTTTCCAATCCGAAATCAAGACAATTCCTGTTGTAGAGGTCAAGCTGAAAACGCGTAAGGTCTGTGGCTGGCAGATGCTGGCTAATAGCGGAATCCATCAGAACCATTGTTTGTGCCGGTCTCAAAACCGGGATATTACGTTTCCGTAAACCTTCAAAAGCTGTCGCACTTGTTTTCTTATTGATGAGATGAACATCAATGTATAAGGTATCCGGAAAGCCTGCATTTCTGCTGACCACATGTTTATTCCAGATCTTATCAAACAGGGTTTGTGCCATTTAGTTGTAGGTTATAAGTTGTAAGTTCTAAGTTTCTGCACAAGGGCTTTTTACTTATAACTTACAACTTTTACTTATAACTTAATACTTATAACTTATTACTTCTCAGGTTGATTCTCAGGGCGTAAACTTCTTACTGCCTGACCTGCCTGCCAGATCTCACTGTCATGAAGTGTTTTTAGCTCTGCTTCAAGTTTTACACGGTAATCAGGCTGGCTGTTCAATTTAATTGTACGCTCAGCTTCTTTACCAGATGCTACACTCTCATATAATTCATCAAATACAGGCTGGGTTGCATCACGGAAACGTCCTTTCCAATCCAATGCGCCTCTTTGAGCTGTAGTTGAACAATTCGCATACATCCAGTCCATACCGTTTTCTGCTACCAATGGCATCAGACTCTGGGTAAGTTCTTCAACAGTTTCGTTGAATGCTTCAGAAGGAGAGTGACCGTTTCTGCGAAGTGTATTGTATTGTGCTTCGAAGATCCCTGCGATTGCACCCATCAAAGTTCCACGCTCACCTGTTAAGTCAGAGTAAACCTCTTTACGGAAATCGGTTTCGAACAGGTATCCTGATCCAACACCAATTCCTAATGCAATTGCACGTGTTCTGCCTTTTCCTGTAGCATCCTGGTGGATAGCGAATGATGAATTCAAACCTTTACCGGCTAAAAACAGACGGCGTAATGATGTACCTGATCCTTTAGGAGCAACCAGGATCACATCTACATCAGCAGGAGGGATGATACCTGTCTGCTCTTTGTAAGTGATGCCAAATCCGTGAGAAAAATAAAGTGCTTTTCCAGGGGTAAGGTATTTTTTGATAGTTGGCCAAAGTGCTATTTGTCCGGCATCTGATAACAGATATTGAATGATTGTACCTTTTTCGGCAGCTTCTTCAATCTCGAACAAAGTTTCGCCGGGAACCCATCCGTCAGCAACCGCTTTATCCCAGGTTTTTGAATCTTTACGCTGTCCGATAATTACTCTGATGCCATTGTCGCGCAGGTTTAATGCTTGTCCGGGACCCTGAACACCATAACCGATAATTGCTACAGTTTCATCCTTTAGAACTTCACGTGCCTTGTCTAGTGGGAATTCTTCGCGGGTTACTACCTCTTCTGTAACTCCACCGAAATTGATCTTTGCCATATTGTTTTTGTTTTACTTTTTGTTTTTTATTTAAGGATTTTAATTAATAAAGTCTTTTATTGAATCTACATGGTGAATATCCGCTGACCTTTATTCAGGTATTCATTTTCAACAACATCTTCACCAGGTTCTGCTTTTTCAAATTCGCGGAGTTTTCGGTTAAAGCCATCACTGTTCTTAATAATAGCTACCCTTGCACTGCGTACAAACTCAATGAGTCCGAATGGTTGAAGAATCCTGATCAGGGCATCTGTTTCTTCGCGGTGTCCTGTAGTTTCAAACACTGTATAATCCTTCCGGATTACCACTGCTCTTGCGCCATTTTCACGGAGTAATCGTTCCACACTTGCTTTTTCAGCAATAATATCTGTAGGCACTTTATAAAGAGCCATCTCCTGCCAGATAATATCATCGTTGGTATTGAAATATACTTTCAGAACTTCCACCTGCTTCTCAATTTGCCTGGAAAGTTTTCTTACCACGTCCTCAGTTTCCTGGACCACAATATTAAAGCGGTGAATACTCTCGATCTCGGAAGGCGATGTATTCAGACTATGGATATTTATTTTGCGACGGGTAAAGATGATCGCAATCCGGTTAAGGAGACCAATCTGGTTCTCTGTGTAAACAGTAATGGTGAATTCCTGCTTACCTTCCGGCTTTTCTGTATTATTTTGATTGCTCATAATTTCTGTTTTTTCAGATCAGTTTGTATGCTGATTATTATTTCAATCTGATCTCACTCACACTGCATCCTTGCGGTACCATAGGGAAGACATTATTCTCTTTGGTAACCATCACCTCAAGCAGGAATGATCCTTTGTGTTCAAGCATTTCTTTTAATGAAGAGGAAATCTCCCCACGCTCTGATATACTCTTACCTTTAATTCTGTAGGCAGCAGCAAGGGCAACAAAATCAGGACTTTCTATGTCAACGAAGGAATAACGGTGCTGATTAAAAAGCTCCTGCCATTGTCTTACCATTCCCAGGAATCTGTTGTTCAGAATCAGGATCTTTATATCAATGTTACTCTGCATAATGGTGCCTAACTCCTGCAGGGTCATTTGAAAGCCTCCGTCACCGATAACAGCAACAACAGTACGCTCTGGGGCTCCAAATTTTGCTCCTATGGCTGCTGGTAAGGCAAATCCCATAGTTCCAAGTCCACCGCTGGTTATATTACTTCTGGTTTTATTCAGTTTGGCATACCTGCAGGCTACCATCTGGTGCTGGCCTACGTCGGTAACGATGATCGCCTCTCCATGAGTTAATTCATTTAAATGGCTGATCACTTCACCCATAGTCAGTTCACCGGAAGCAGGATTCAGTTCATCTTTAATAACAGCTTCGATCTCTTTCTGTTCGAAATCTCTGAATTTCTGAAGCCATTCAGGATAGGTCTTCTGTTGAATAAGCGCTGTTAAGGCAGGTAAGGTCTCCTTACAATCGCCCCAAACAGGAACCGTTGTCTGTACGTTTTTATCTATTTCTGAAGGGTCGATATCCAGGTGGATGATTTTTGCCTGTTTGGCATACTTGTCAAGGCGGCCTGTTACACGGTCGTCGAATCTCATTCCAATGGCAATCATTACATCGCATTCATTGGTTAATACGTTAGGCCCGTAATTTCCATGCATACCCAGCATCCCCACATTCAATGGGTGATCTGTTGGGATAGCACCCGCTCCCAGAATGGTCCATGCAGAAGGTATTCCACTCTTTTCAACGAAAGCTTTGAATTCCAATTCAGCTTCCCCAAGGATTACTCCCTGTCCCCACAATACAAATGGCTTTTTTGCCTGATTGATGAGTGCTGCTGCCTTTTCTATATATTCATTACGGATGAGCGGCTTTGGACGGTAGCTACGGATATGATTGCAGGGCGTATAACCACTGTAATCGAATTTCTGTATCTGAGCATTCTTTGTGATATCAATCAAAACAGGTCCGGGTCTTCCACTTCTGGCGATGTAGAAAGCCTTGCTGAGAACTTCCGGAATTTCTGTAGCATCAGTAACCTGATAATTCCATTTTGTGACAGGAGTAGTGATATTGATCACATCTGTTTCCTGAAATGCATCAGTTCCCAGAAGATGTGCGAAGACCTGTCCGGTGATACATACCAATGGAGTGCTGTCGATCATAGCATCAGCTAAACCGGTGACCAGGTTGGTAGCACCCGGGCCGCTGGTGGCAAATACAACACCTACCTTACCCGAAGTTCTTGCAAAACCCTGACCGGCGTGAATTCCGCCCTGCTCATGTCTTACCAGAATATGGTTTAATTTTTCTTTGTAATCGTACAATGCATCATAGATCGGCATAATTGCCCCGCCAGGGTATCCGAATATTACCTCGGTGCCTTCGGCGATCAATGCTTCGAGAAGGGCTACAGAACCAGAAACTTCTATCGTTTCAACTCCTGTTGGGTTACTCAATGCCTGCTGCTCAATTTCCATAATTATTTATTTATGTGTTCGTATCAATAATCAGATGAATTAATCTGCCTGATCATTTCTTTAATCTTCGTCAGTAACGCAGCCTTCGCTGGCGTTCTTTACCTGTTTAAAATATTTAAATAGTACTCCGTTCTTAACAGGAGGAGCCGGCTGCTGCCATTGTTTTCTTCTGTGTTCCATTTCTTCGGCTGTGATCATCACATCGATGGAGTTTTTGTTCGCGTCGATCTGAATAATGTCATTATCCTTCACAAGACCAATATTTCCGCCTTCAAAGGCTTCCGGGGTAATATGCCCGACCACAAAGCCATGTGTTCCACCTGAGAAACGTCCATCTGTGATGAGTGCAACTGAAGCACCTAAACCGGCCCCGAAGATCGCAGAAGTTGGCTTGAGCATTTCGGGCATACCCGGTGCACCTTTAGGACCAACATTCCTGATTACAACAACATCTCCTGCTTTCACTTTACCGCTGCTGATGCCATGGATCAATTCAAATTCGCCGTCAAATACACGCGCCGGACCTGTGAATGATTCACCTTCTTTTCCGCTGATTTTAGCAACAGAACCCTGAGGAGCAAGGTTGCCGTAAAGCATTTGTAAATGTCCGGTTTTCTTTATCGGATTTTCGTAAGGATAGATTACATCCTGATCTTCAAAATTAAGATCAGCGGCTTCAGCCACATTTTCTGCCAGCGTTTTTCCTGTAACTGTCAGGCAATCACCATGTAGTAACCCTTTTTCTAATAAGTATTTTAAAACTGAAGGTAATCCGCCAATTGCATGAACGTCTTCCATCATGTATTTTCCACTCGGTTTGAGATCAGCAATAACTGAAGTTTCATCACTGATCTTCTGGAAATATTCAAGGTCAAGTTTAATTCCAACCGATTTAGCCATTGCAATCAAATGCAGAACCGCATTCGTAGAACCACCCAGAACCATTACAGTTACTATGGCATTATGAAATGCCTTTTCTGTCATGATATCCCTTGGTTTGATATCTTTTTCAAGCAGTATCCTGATGTATTTACCTGCATCAAGGCATTCCTGTTTCTTTTCATCACTCAATGCCAGGTAGGTTGAGCTGTAAGGCAGACTCATACCCATTGCCTCAATTGCCGAGGCCATTGTATTTGCAGTGTACATACCGCCACAGGCACCTGCACCCGGACAGGCGTGTTCTATAACTCCCTGAAAATCTTCTTCTGCAAGGTTTCCCGCCATTTTCTGACCTAAGGCCTCAAATGCCGAAACAATATTAAGAGATTGTCCTTTATAATTTCCGGAATGTATGCTTCCGCCATAAACCATGATAGCGGGTCTGTTCAAACGCCCCATGGCCATTATGGCTCCCGGCATATTTTTATCACATCCCGGCAAGGCGATAAGGCCATCGTAATAGTGTCCGCCGCAAACTGTTTCAATGGAATCGGCGATAAGGTCTCTGGACACCAGAGAATAACGCATTCCTTCTGTACCATTTGTAATCCCGTCACTGATACCAATAGTGTGAAACATCAAACCGACCAGATCATTATTCCAGACGCCTTTCTTGACCACTTCGGCCAGCTCATTCAGGTGCATGTTGCAGGTATTGCCATCGTAGCCCATACTTACAATGCCTACCTGAGCCTTCGCCAGATCTTCTCTGGTTAATCCAATTCCATATAACATAGCCTGTGAAGCCGGCTGAGTTGGATCCTGGGTGATAGTTTTGCTGTACTTATTGAGTTCCATTGTTCAGATTCTTATTTCTTAGTTTCTATTTTTTTTCGACTATATTTTGTTCTAAAAAAAAAGCCTTTCTGTTAAAGGAAGGCGTTGTTCTTTTTATTTGATTTTTTTAAAAAGATCTTACACCTTAACTGCAGGGACGAGAAGATTATAATTCAGAATATAAACAAGGGAAAGGATACCCGGAATAGTCAGTTTATTAAAATTAAGATTCAAAGCGCCATTCATTATACAAACGTTTATAATTTCCTGTTTCATTTAATTCTCAATTTAAGGTCTTCTGATTTAAGTATCAATAGGCAATGCATTTTTTTTAAATAAGAATAAAATATTATAAAATTCGAAAATACAGTATTTAAGTTGGTTTAATTAAAATATATCTATATATAATATTGTGTAAATATACCAAAACGGTTTTGGGTTTTCGGTTCATAAAATTTTTGTTCAGATCAAACTCTCTGATTTCTGCCTGAAATCCGGTACTCGTCCGGAAAACATCAAATTCATGTGCATAAAAAAAGCCCCTCGATCTGTTGATCAGAGGGGCCTTATTTTATTTGTGGTTTAGGAGTTCTGGGTTCCTTCAGCAAGTACCATAATGTTGTTATTCAGTACTTCAATGACTCCACCTTTAATAAAAATAGTCTCTTCATCTTTATCTGTACGGATGATCACTTTGCCATCTTCCAGGGTTGAAATTACAGGTGCGTGATCTTTGAGAACTTCGAATGATCCCATAGAACCCGGTACAGTCACAGACCATACTTCGCCTTCAAAGACTTTTTTATCAGGGGTTAATATTTCTAGTTTCATGTGTTAGAGATTAGAGATATGAGATTTGAGATCTGAGATTGGAGCAGTATTACCTTTCTCACATCTCATATCTATTATCTCATGTCACATTAAGCGTTTGCTTCAGCTAATAATTTTTTACCTTTTTCAATAGCATCTTCAATAGTACCTACCAGGTTGAACGCAGCTTCAGGATATTCATCCACTTCTCCGTCCATAATCATATTGAATCCTTTGATGGTATCTTTAATGTCAACAAGTACACCCTTTAATCCGGTGAACTGTTCAGCTACGAAGAAAGGCTGAGATAGGAAACGTTGCACACGGCGGGCACGTCCTACTACCAGTTTATCTTCTTCAGATAACTCATCCATACCAAGAATGGCGATAATATCCTGTAATTCTTTATAACGTTGTAAGATTTCTTTCACCCTTTGTGCTGTACCATAATGCTCATCACCAAGTGTTGCGGCATTCAGGATACGAGAAGTTGAATCTAATGGATCCACAGCCGGATAGATTCCAAGCTCAGCGATCTTACGTGATAACACAGTTGTTGCATCAAGGTGGGCAAATGTTGTTGCCGGTGCAGGGTCAGTTAAATCATCAGCAGGAACATAAACAGCCTGTACAGATGTGATTGAACCACGCTTAGTGGAGGTAATCCGCTCCTGCATCAATCCCATCTCAGTTGCCAGTGTTGGCTGATAACCTACCGCAGATGGCATACGACCAAGAAGTGCAGAAACCTCAGAACCTGCCTGAGTGAAACGGAAGATATTATCTACGAAGAAAAGAATATCTTTTCCCTGTCCTTCACCTTCACCATCACGGAAATATTCAGCTACAGTCAGACCTGACAAAGCAACACGTGCACGTGCACCAGGAGGCTCATTCATCTGTCCGAAAACCAGTGTAGCTTTAGAATCTTTTAATGCTTCTTTATCAACAGATTTAAGATCCCAGCCTCCTTCTTCCATAGAATGTTTGAAGGCATCTCCATAGTTGATTACACCCGACTCAATAAACTCACGTAAAAGGTCATTTCCTTCACGGGTACGCTCACCAACTCCGGCAAAAACTGATAAACCTGCATATGCTTTCGCGATATTATTTACCAGTTCCATGATCAATACTGTTTTACCAACACCCGCACCACCAAACAAACCAATCTTTCCACCTTTAGCATATGGCTCAAGAAGGTCAATCACTTTAATCCCAGTGAAAAGTACTTCAGTTTCTGTACTTAACTCATCAAATTTTGGTGGAGTATTGTGAATGGGATAACCATCAGAATTGTCCATTGTGTCAATTCCATCGATAGCCTGTCCAACAACATTGAACAAACGACCCTTGATCTTGTCACCAATAGGCATTTTAATAGCAGAACCGGTGTCAATTACTTTCATTCCACGAACAAGTCCGTCTGTTGAGTCCATCGCGATAGCGCGAACCCGATCCTCTCCAAGGTGTTGCTGAACTTCAAGAATGATCTTTTGTCCATTATCTTTTACAATTTCAAGTGCATCGTAAATCTTTGGCAAGTGGGCATTTTCGGTGAAGCTGACGTCTACTACAGGTCCGATGATCTGTGCAATTTTTCCGGCGTTTGGCATATAATTTTGTAAATCTTTTATTAAATCAACAATTCAGGCCCATTTTGGAGGGCATTTTTTGGTCTGCAAAAATACTCTTTATCCCCGTATATCAAATACTTAATTGAAGTTTTTTTATATTTTTTAGTATTGAGTATTGAGTATTGAGTTTGAGTATTGAGAATCAAGAACCAGGAGCCAGGAACCATGACAGGACGGATGCTACAGCTAGCCGTCATCTACAGGGATGACGCTCAAAATGGCGAATATTTTCACCCGATAGTTATCATGTGTCAATTCCTATTTCCCATTCCCTATTCCCCATCTAATTGCTATCGGATTTCAATTGAATTACATTTTATTCCTTTCTTAAAAAAATTACTGTTTTATTTGGGTGATGAAAAGAATTCTTGTTACCGGCAGTAATGGCCTATTGGGTCAGAAACTGACTGACCTTTGTCTTTATGATCCTGAAATTGAACTAATTGCAAGTTCAAAGGGTCCTAACCGTCATCCTCTAAGAATGGGTTATATCTATGAGGAAATGGATATACTTGATCCAATGCAAATTCAAAGGGTTGTAGAAAAATTTCATCCCGATACGATTATTAATACTGCAGCCATGACTAATGTGGATGCCTGCGAAAGTGACAAAGAAAATTGTTACAAATTGAATGTAGAGACAGTTAAAAGTTTGATCGGTATTTGTGAACAAAATAACATTCAATTAATTCATCTGTCAACCGATTTTATTTTCGATGGAGAGAACGGTCCGTACACTGAAGATGATCTGCCAAATCCACTGAGTTATTATGGACAAACAAAACTGGAAGCGGAGCAGCTTCTTAAGGAGTCAAGCTGCAGGTGGGTTATTTTGCGAACCATCATTGTTTATGGTATTGTAAATGACATGAGCAGGAGTAACATCATTCTTTGGGCAAAGGGAGCACTTGAAAAGGGCAGTCCTATTAGTGTGGTAGACGATCAATGGCGAATGCCTACCCTGGCCGAAGATCTGGCTGAATGCTGCCTGCTGGCAGCAAAGAAAAATGCTAGAGGGGTTTTTAATGCTTCAGGAAAGGATATGCTGAGTATACTTGAACTGGTGAAGAAGGTAGCAGAATATTGGAAGCTTGATCAGTCCCTCATCAAGGCTATTTCTGCCGACAGTTTAAATCAGACTGCAAAGCGCCCAAAACGAACCGGATTTATCCTGAATAAAGCGAAAAACGAACTGGGCTACAATCCCCGGTCCTTTGAGGAGGGAATTGCCTTTGTAGATGCACAGCTTAAGGCGATCTCTGAGTCAAAATAATAGAGTATATCTGCAGAATGTCCCTGAATTGTCATGAAAGTCTGTAGAATATCCTTAAATTATTTATAATAGTACCTTTAAATAAAATATAAATAAATTAAAAAATATGGCACTAACAAAAGGTCAAAAAGCACCTGATTTCAAATTGTACAGTTCAGAACTTAAGGAAATTTCATTAAGTGATTTTAAAGGAAAAAAAGTTGTGATCCATTTCTTTCCAATGGCATTTACAGGAGTTTGTACCACTCAGCTTTGTACCATGCGTGATACTTTCGGTTATTACGAGGGGCTGGGTGCAGAGGTTTTGGCAATTTCTGTTGATTCACCTTTTACTCTTGCTAAATTTAAAGAATTAAATAATTATCAGTTTCCGCTTTTATCGGATTTTAACAAAGAGGTTTCAAAAGCATACGGTGCTTATTATGACGAATTTGTATTCAATCTAAAGGGTGTAGCTAAAAGGGCTGCTTTTGTTCTGGATGAAGATCATCAGATCGTTTTTGCACAGGTATTGGAATCTGCAGGTGATCTGCCAGATTTTGATGCAATTCGTGAAGCACTTAATTAGAATGAAGGACAGGGTCTGGAAGAAATTTCAGGCCCTCATTTTTAGGTGATTGCCTTTTTTTCAAAAAAACTAGGTTAGTTTGAAAAGAAAGCATATTTTTGCAGTCCGTTAAAAAAGGCACCTGTAGCTTAATTGGATAGAGCACCTGACTACGGATCAGGAGGTTAGGGGTTCGACTCCCTTCAGGTGCACAACGCACATCATTGAAAGCCTTTTCGTAATTAAGTCGGAAAGGCTTTTAATATTTTATTAGGTATTTCTGTTTCAATTGAATTAATTTGACATCAGAAAATAATTTAAATTCGAATGCTGAACTTAGTACTGTTTGGCCCTCCGGGAGCTGGTAAAGGAACACAATCCGAAAAACTAATTGAAAAGTATCAATTAGTTCATTTGTCTACAGGTGATATTCTGAGATCCGAAATTACTAACGGGACTGAATTAGGTCTTGAAGCTAAAAAGCTAATGGATCAGGGCGTTTTAGTACCGGATGAAGTTGTTATCGGAATGATAAGTAATAAACTTGATTCGAATAGAGGTGCCGGAGGTTTTATTTTTGACGGATTTCCACGTACAGTCGCTCAGGCAGAGGCCCTTGATAAATTATTAGGGACCAAGTCATCTTCAATTTCGGGAATGGTAGCACTGGTAGTAGAACCAGAAGAACTTGAAAAGCGCCTTTTATTAAGAGGTAAAGATTCAGGTCGTCCTGATGATGCTAATCCAGAGATCATCCGTAAGCGCATTGTAGAATATAACTCAAAAACTGCTCCGGTTGCAAACTACTATAAAGAACAGAATAAACTGACCAGTATTAACGGGGTTGGAACTATTGATCAGATCTTTGATTCGATCTGTTCAGTGGTGGATACTTATTAATCGCTGAGAAATTCAGTAAATACATCTTCTGAGATCAATCAATTTTCTGCCCGGATTTTGTTCTCTGTAAATTAAAATTATGTCTCAGAGCTCAAATTTTGTTGATTACGTTAAAATATGCTGCCGTTCAGGACATGGAGGAGCGGGTTCATCCCATTTACACCGTGATATACTGACCTCAAAAGGGGGGCCTGATGGTGGAGATGGAGGTCGCGGCGGGCACATCATATTAAAAGGCAGCAGCCAGCTCTGGACTTTACTTCACCTGAAATACAGAAAGCATATCATTGCCGAAAATGGATTTCCGGGGTCCAGCGGACAGAAATCAGGCCGTACTGGCAAGGATGAAATTCTGGAAGTGCCATTGGGAACCATTGCCAGAGATGCCGAAACTGGAGAAATTCTGTTTGAAATCACCAGCGATGGCGAAACTAAGATTTTAACTCCTGGTGGCCGTGGTGGCTTGGGAAACTGGCATTTCAAAACTTCCACGAAGCAAACCCCGCGTTTTTCTCAACCCGGTGAATCCGGTAAAGAAGAGTGGATGGTGCTTGAACTGAAGATCCTTGCAGATGTAGGTTTGGTAGGTTTTCCAAATGCCGGTAAATCAACTTTGCTTTCTGTTGTTTCTGCAGCGAAACCCGAGATTGCCGATTATGCTTTTACTACCCTTGTCCCAAATTTAGGTATAGTTTCTTACCGCGATAACCGCTCTTTTGTTATGGCAGATATTCCCGGAATCATCGAAGGAGCTTCCAAAGGAAAAGGACTTGGAATACGTTTCCTAAGACATATTGAACGAAATTCTGTTTTATTATTTTTAGTTCCTGCCGACACCGGCAGAACCATCAAACAGGAATATGATATTCTGCTTAATGAACTGGAAGATTATAATCCTGAACTGATGCATAAACCCCGGATCCTTGCAATCAGCAAATCAGACCTGCTTGATGATGAGCTGATGAATGAAATGAAACTGGATTTACCAGCTATACCCTTTGTTTTTATATCTTCAGTCGCGCAAAAAGGTCTCCTTGAGCTGAACGATATGCTTTGGAAGGTGATCAATTCTGGAATTGAAAATCAGGCTGTATAAAATTTCAGGACGAGACATCTTCCGACTTGAAATCACCTGACAGAGTAGAATCCGATTTCGTCCGTCTAAATTTCTCGACTTGCAAAATCATCTGGGGAATGCGAAATCACCTGACAGATTGGAATTCGGTTTCGTTTTCGCATTCTGTAAAGGCGATCCGATAGCTATCGACTGACGAATTTATCCTTTTTGACGCTAAGTAAATTCGCAACTCTTTACCCTGCTAAAATTTTACAAGCTCATTTCATTCATTTGAATAACTTTGGACATTATCGTCTGTAAATATGAAAATTGCAATTAACGGATTTGGCCGTATTGGAAGGATTACCCTAAGAGCCCTGTTACAAAGACCAGGACTAAAAATTGTTGCGATAAATGATCTTTCTAATACCAAAACCCTCGCTCATTTGTTTAAATACGATTCTGTTCACAGAGGATTTCAGGGTGAAGTATCTGCGGAAAATGGTCATTTAATAATAAATGGTCAAAAGATCCGGGTTTTTGCCGAAAAGGATCCGTCAAATCTCCCATGGAAGGAACTCGATATCGATCTTGTTATTGAATCTAGCGGGAAATTTACAGATAAAGCTGGTGCTGATCTGCATTTGCAGGCAGGAGCCAGGCAGGTAATTATATCTGCACCTTCTTCTGACAGGGAAATCCCTACAGTTGTATTAGGTGTTAATGAGCATCTTGTTGACCTCCATGCACCAATTCTTTCCAACGCCTCATGCACAACCAATAATGTAGCGCCAATGGTAAAAGTACTGGATGATCATTGGGGTATTGTGGACGGCTATATCACTACAGTACATTCCATGACCGGTGATCAGAATCTGCATGATGCTCCTCATAAGGATCTTAGAAGAGCCAGAGCAGCTTCAGCATCCATTATTCCAACCACTACTGGTGCGGCAAAAGCGATCACAACGATCTTTCCGCACCTTGAAGGGAAACTGGGGGGTGCCGGTATTCGTGTTCCGGTCTTGAATGGATCACTAACGGATTTTACCTGCACTTTAAAAAAGAAAGTAAGCACTAAAGAAATTAATGAGGCATTTTTGGCAGCCTCACAAGGATATCTGAAAGGAATACTGGAATATACTTCAGATCCAATCGTATCGGTTGATATTCTGGACAATCCTCATTCCTGTATTTTTGATTCTGAACTGAGTTCGGTAGTTGGTGAATTGGTTAAAGTTGTTGGTTGGTATGATAATGAGTCGGGTTATTCAAATCGCCTGGCTGATCTGGTCATCAAAATTGAAGCGCTTAAAAAATGATCTTCTTAATATGATCAGGTTTATTAGTACAGAAGATACACTTGCCCTTCGAAGTGCAGTTTTAAGGGAGGGAATAGAACCCCAATTATGCCGGTTTGAGGGAGATGAGGATCAGAATACATTTCACCTGGGCTATTTTAAAGATCAGGAACTCATTTGTACAGGCAGTTTCCATAAGCAGGGTAAGGTAGGCTATAAAGGAACAGGATATCAGTTGAGAGGTATGGCCACACATTTTGATTATCAAGGAAAAGGAATAGGGAATCAGTTGCTTAATTTTGCTATTGTTTACCTCCGGGGCCAAAAAATAAATTATTTATGGTGCAATGCCAGAAAAAATGCCTGCAGATTTTATCTGGGCATAGGGTTTGAGGTTATATCTGATGAATTCGAAATTGAGGGTATTGGTCCTCACAGGGAAATGTACCTGAAGATCCAATAAAAAGCGAGCCTAATACATAATTATATGAATACGATAGATTTTTTAAATTTTTCTGGTAAGAAAGCACTTATCCGCGTTGATTTTAATGTCCCGCTTGATGATAAATTTAATATAACAGATGATAACCGCATGGTTGGTGCTATTCCGACCATTGAGAAGATTTTAAATGACGGGGGCTCGGTTATTTTGATGTCGCATCTTGGCAGACCTAAAGATGGACCGGCAGATAAGTATTCACTAAGGCACCTGGTCAGACATCTTGCCATTTTATTAAACAGGGACGTTCAGTTTGCTGATGATTGTATTGGAAAAAGTGCAGTATCAAAGGCGAAGGACTTAAAATCAGGAGAGGTCTTATTACTTGAAAACCTCCGTTTTTATAAGGAAGAAGAGAAGGGAGATGAAGCCTTTGCAGAAAAGTTGTCTGCCCTGGGTGATGTATATGTAAATGATGCTTTTGGAACAGCGCATCGCGCACATGCTTCCACTGCGATCATTGCAAAATTCTTCCCGACTGCTAAATATTTCGGTTACCTGATGGCCGGAGAACTGGCCAATGCTGAAAAAATTCTTAACCATGCTGAAAGACCATTCACAGCAATTATGGGCGGTGCAAAAGTATCAGATAAGATTTTGTTGATCGAAAAATTACTGGATAAGGTTGACAATCTGATCATCGGTGGTGGTATGGCCTATACTTTTGCAAAAGCGCAGGGAGGACAGATTGGTAAGTCATTGGTCGAAGATGATAAATTAGACCTTGCGCTCGAATTGCTTAAAAAGGCGAAAGCTAAAAATGTCAATTTGCTTCTGCCGGTTGATTCAGTTGTAGCTGATGCCTTTGCCGCAGATGCAAATACTGCAATTGCTCAAAATGATGCTATAGCCCCGGGATGGATGGGACTTGATATCGGTCCGGAGTCAGTTAAAAGCTTCAGTTCTGTTGTTAAGAGTTCCAAAACTATTCTTTGGAATGGCCCTATGGGCGTTTTTGAGATGGAAAAATTTGAAACTGGCACCAAATCAATTGCTGAAGCGGTCGTTGAGGCCACAAAAATTGGTGCATTCTCATTGATAGGTGGAGGAGACTCTGCCGCTGCAGTTGCCAAATTTGGTTTTGAGGATGAAGTAAGTTATGTATCTACCGGTGGTGGAGCTTTGCTGGAATACATGGAAGGCAAGGAATTACCGGGGGTGAAGGCGATTACCACTCCCTCCTCCGGGACGGAATGACCAACGTATCAAGTCCAATATCATTATTTAAGATTCCGTTAAGCTCATTGAGTTAAGATAGCTGTATAGAATATATTCCCGCTTTCGCGGGATCCGATATGTTATCGGATGATAAGGGTTATTGGTGGGGACTGTGGAGAATACCGCGAAAGAAGAAACCTCCCAATCCTTAAATAATCACTTGGCTCTATTATTATTTTGCAATTCCCCTGTCATTCCGGCCTTGAACCGGACATGTTATTATTTTGCAATTCCCCTGTCATTCCGGCCTTGAGCCAGACATGTTATTATTTTGCAATTCCCCTGTCATTCCGGCCTTGAACCGGACATGTTATTATTTTGCAATGCCCCTGTCATTCCGGCCTTGAGCCAGACCTGTTATTATTTTGCAATTCCCCTGTCATTCCGGCCTTGAGCCAGACCTGTTATTATTTTGCAATGCCCCTGTCATTCCGGCCTTGAGCCAGACCTGTTATTATTTTGCAATGCCCCTGTCATTCCGGCCTTGAGCCAGACCTGTTATTATTTTGCAATGCCCCTGTCAT
>Ga0123337_10001705_pt1 | contig 27267 bp, 25 predicted proteins | sample frozenSSSSmetaG_FD_89792 | JGI IMG/M metagenome (GOLD analysis project Ga0123337, IMG submission 89792) | Glacier valley bacterial and archeal communities from Borup Fiord, Nunavut, Canada, to study Microbial Dark Matter (Phase II) -... | ecosystem: Environmental > Aquatic > Freshwater > Ice >...
AAAAAAGCCTGGCAGTGTCCTACTTTCACATGGGAACTCCCACACTATCATCGGCGCTAAGTCGTTTCACTTCTGAGTTCGGGATGGGATCAGGTGGGACCAACTCGCTATGGCCGCCAGGCATATCTGGCTTGTTAGCTTTCACTAACGAATTCTGGGAAGTAATATAAAGTCTTTATGAAGTCTTGCGAACCCCAAGCTACCTTGGGGTTATATGGTCAAGCCTCACGGGCAATTAGTATTGGTTAGCTTCACACATTACTGCGCTTCCACACCCAACCTATCAACGTTGTAGTCTTCAACGGCCCTTCAGGAGCTTAAAGCTCTGGGAAATCTAATCTTGAGGGGGGCTTCCCGCTTAGATGCTTTCAGCGGTTATCCCGTCCGTACGTAGCTACCGGGCAATGCTTTTGGCAAAACAACCCGAACACCAGGGGTACGTCCACTCCGGTCCTCTCGTACTAGGAGCAGCTCCTCTCAAATTTCCAACGCCCACGGCAGATAGGGACCGAACTGTCTCACGACGTTCTAAACCCAGCTCGCGTACCACTTTAAATGGCGAACAGCCATACCCTTGGGACCGGCTACAGCCCCAGGATGTGATGAGCCGACATCGAGGTGCCAAACACCGCCGTCGATGTGAACTCTTGGGCGGTATCAGCCTGTTATCCCCGGAGTACCTTTTATCCGTTGAGCGATGGCCCTTCCATTCAGAACCACCGGATCACTATGACCTACTTTCGTACCTGCTCGACGTGTCTGTCTCGCAGTCAAGCACACTTATGCCATTGCACTAACCTCATGATGTCCGACCATGATTAGTGTACCTTCGTGCTCCTCCGTTACTCTTTAGGAGGAGACCGCCCCAGTCAAACTACCCACCATACACTGTCCCCGATCCGGCTTACGGACCTAGGTTAGAACTCCAAACATACCAGGGTGGTATTTCAAGGTTGACTCCACGTCATCTAGCGACAACGCTTCAATGTCTCCCACCTATCCTACACAAGTAGGTTCAAAGTTCAGTGCAAAGCTATAGTAAAGGTTCACGGGGTCTTTCCGTCTAGCCGCGGGTATACGGCATCTTAACCGCAAATTCAATTTCACTGAGTCTCTGGTGGAGACAGTGTGGCCATCGTTACGCCATTCGTGCAGGTCGGAACTTACCCGACAAGGAATTTCGCTACCTTAGGACCGTTATAGTTACGGCCGCCGTTTACTGGGGCTTCGATCAAGAGCTTCTTCCGAAGAATAACCCCATCAATTAACCTTCCAGCACCGGGCAGGCGTCACACCCTATACGTCCTCTTGCGAGTTTGCAGAGTGCTGTGTTTTTAATAAACAGTCGCAGCCACCATTTCACTGCAACCTTAATTAGCTCTACGAGCAAGTCGCTTCACCATTAAGGCACACCTTCTCCCGAAGTTACGGTGCTATTTTGCCTAGTTCCTTCACCAGAGTTCTCTCAAGCGCCTTAGAATTCTCATCCCACCCACCTGTGTCGGTTTGGGGTACGGACCCTTGTTACCTGAAGCTTAGAGACTTTTCCTGGAAGCAGGGTATCAATCACTTCGTCCAAAAGAGGACTCGTCGTCACGCCTCAGTGTTAATAGCCGTCCGGATTTACCTAAACAGCCCACCTACACGCTTAAACTGGCACTACCAATCGCCAGCTGACCTAACCTTCTCCGTCATCCCATCGCAGTAACAAGAGGTACAGGAATATTAACCTGTTTTCCATCGACTACGCATTTCTGCCTCGCCTTAGGGACCGACTCACCCTGCTCTGATTAGCATTGAGCAGGAAACCTTGGGTTTTCGGCGAGGGGGCCTCTCACCCCCTTTATCGTTACTCATGTCAGCATTCGCACTTCTGATACGTCCAGCATTCCTTACAGAACACCTTCAACCGCTTACAGAACGCTCCTCTACCATGCCTTGCGGCATCCATAGCTTCGGTATATCACTTAAGCCCCGGTAAATCTTCCGCGCAGGCCGACTCGACTAGTGAGCTATTACGCTTTCTTTAAAGAATGGCTGCTTCTAAGCCAACCTCCTAGCTGTCTGTGCCTTCCCACTTCGTTTTCCACTGAGTGATATTTTGGGACCTTAGCTGATGGTCTGGGTTGTTTCCCTTTCCACGATGGACGTTATCACCCACCGTGTGTCTCCCGTGATTGCACTTCTTGGTATTCGGAGTTTGTAACGGGTTGGTAAGTCGAGATGACCCCCTAGCCGTAACAGTGCTCTACCCCCAAGAGTGATACACGAGGCGCTACCTAAATAGCTTTCGAGGAGAACCAGCTATCTCCTGGCTTGATTAGCCTTTCACTCCGATCCACAGTTCATCCCCGCATTTTTCAACATACGTGGGTTCGGGCCTCCAGTAAGTGTTACCTCACCTTCACCCTGACCATGGATAGATCGCCAGGTTTCGGGTCTAATCCATGCAACTATTCGCCCTATTAAGACTCGGTTTCCCTTCGACTCCCCTATTCGGTTAATCTCGCTACATAAATTAAGTCGCTGACCCATTATACAAAAGGTACGCAGTCACAGAACAAGTCTGCTCCTACTGCTTGTACGCACACGGTTTCAGGTTCTATTTCACTCCCCTAAACGGGGTTCTTTTCGCCTTTCCCTCACGGTACTAGTTCACTATCGGTCGATAAGGAGTATTTAGCCTTGGAGGATGGTCCCCCCATGTTCAGACAAGGTTTCTCGTGCCCCGCCCTACTTGTCGCAAGCTTAGTACCAATAACGAATTTTCGTGTACGGGGCTATCACCCTGTATCGCAAAGCTTTCCAGCTTTTTCCACTAATTCATTAAATATCACTTGCAGGCTGCTTCCCGTTCGCTCGCCGCTACTTGGGAAATCTCGGTTGATTTCTTTTCCTCCGGGTACTTAGATGTTTCAGTTCTCCGGGTTCGCTTCCTGACACCTATGTATTCAGTGCAGGATGACCAACTTATGTTGGCCGGGTTTCCCCATTCGGGTATCGTAGGGTCAAAGCTCGTTATCAGCTCGCCTACGCTTTTCGCAGATTACTACGCCCTTCATCGCCTCTTATCGCCAAGGCATTCACCATGTGCGCTTATTCACTTGACCATATAACCCCAAAAAAACTTAAGATCATATATTCAGTTTTCGCTACATACTTCATTTCTTGCTTTGTATCTTTTTTAGATTGCCTACATCATCACTAATGCAACACAATCTGCCTTTATTTACTTCCCATTTTGTTAAAGAGCAATGATTTTCATCATTTAGAAATAATCTCGAGCTATACTCAAAGTTACTTTTAAATAACAATCATTTAAATAGATAGATATTGACCAAATGGTGGAGCTAAGCGGGATCGAACCGCTGACCTCCTGCGTGCAAGGCAGGCGCTCTCCCAGCTGAGCTATAACCCCAAAGTGCTTGGGTTTTTGGGTAGGGCGTGTCACGTAATTTTGCACTGGTTGGATTAGTTTGTTTGTGAAGCGTGCTAATGCACGTGAGCAATCAAATTAATTCAAGCAGGACTAAATTTGGTGGGTCTGGGTGGATTCGAACCACCGACCTCACCCTTATCAGGGGTGCGCTCTAACCAACTGAGCTACAGACCCAGATATCTATCTATTTACGTATCAAGTAATGTGTGTGGATACTAACGAAAAGCGTCTTCTGCTTTTATTAAAGGAGGTGATCCAGCCCCAGGTTCCCCTAGGGCTACCTTGTTACGACTTCACCCCAGTCATGAATCACAAAGTGGTGAGCGACCTCCCGAAGGTTAGTCTACCCACTTCTTTTGCAACCCACTCCCATGGTGTGACGGGCGGTGTGTACAAGGCCCGGGAACGTATTCACCGCGGCATTCTGATCCGCGATTACTAGCGATTCCGACTTCATGGAGTCGAGTTGCAGACTCCAATCCGGACTACGACTAGCTTTATGGGATTAGCGCACTCTCGCGAGTTGGCAACCCTTTGTACTAGCCATTGTAGCACGTGTGTAGCCCTGGCCATAAGGGCCATGATGACTTGACGTCATCCCCACCTTCCTCCGGTTTGTCACCGGCAGTCTCCTTAGAGTGCCCAACTAAATGATGGCAACTAAGGACAGGGGTTGCGCTCGTTGCGGGACTTAACCCAACATCTCACGACACGAGCTGACGACAGCCATGCAGCACCTGTGTTACGGTTCCCGAAGGCACAATCAGATCTCTCTAATCTTCCGTACATGTCAAGGCCAGGTAAGGTTCTTCGCGTTGCATCGAATTAAACCACATGCTCCACCGCTTGTGCGGGCCCCCGTCAATTCATTTGAGTTTTAGTCTTGCGACCGTACTCCCCAGGCGGTCAACTTATCGCGTTAGCTTCGATACGCAAGAGTTAGACTCTCACACACCTAGTTGACATCGTTTAGGGCGTGGACTACCAGGGTATCTAATCCTGTTTGCTACCCACGCTTTCGCACCTCAGCGTCAGTAATGGCCCAGTGAGTCGCCTTCGCCACTGATGTTCCTTCAGATCTCTACGCATTTCACCGCTACACCTGAAATTCCACTCACCTCTACCATACTCTAGATATCCAGTTTCAAATGCAGTTCCTAGGTTGAGCCCAGGGATTTCACATCTGACTTAAATATCCGCCTACGCGCGCTTTACGCCCAGTAATTCCGATTAACGCTTGGACCCTCCGTATTACCGCGGCTGCTGGCACGGAGTTAGCCGGTCCTTCTTCTGATGTTAACGTCACGGCAATCTAGTATTAATAGACTGCTTTTCCTCACATCTGAAAGTGCTTTACAACCCGAAGGCCTTCTTCACACACGCGGCATTGCTGCATCAGACTTTCGTCCATTGTGCAATATTCCCCACTGCTGCCTCCCGTAGGAGTCTGGGCCGTGTCTCAGTCCCAGTGTGGCTGATCATTCTCTCAAACCAGCTACGGATCGTCGCCTTGGTGAGCCATTACCTCACCAACAAGCTAATCCGATATAGGTTCATCTAATAGCATGAGGTCCGAAGAGCCCCCACTTTCCTCCGTAGAGCGTATGCGGTATTAGCGTGCGTTTCCACACGTTGTCCCCCACTATTAGGCAGATCCCTATATATTACTCACCCGTCCGCCACTCGTCAGCAACTAGCAAGCTAGTTCTGTTACCGTTCGACTTGCATGTGTTAGGCATGCCGCCAGCGTTCAATCTGAGCCATGATCAAACTCTTCAGTTTAATTACTTCTTTGTGCCATTTTTAAGATGACACGAACTCATTTCGACGTTGTCGTACTTACTTAAACATTTTCATGTTCTTGTGACTACTAAACATCAGATCTTCTTTTTGCAAAATCGACCCAACGAAAGTACCCACACAAATTACTTGATACTATTTTTTTAAAGAGCGTTTGATGCAACTTAATGTCTGCAACAAAGAAGCGAGAATTATACAGGCTCTCACTAAACTGTCAAACTTTATTCTTAAACCATTTTCGCCGTGTTGCTGGTGGGATGCCTTAAGAAGTGGTGCATTCTACAGTCTAAAAGTTTTAGGTCAACAGTAAGTTTTCCCAATCTAGTGTTAAATCACCCTAAGCAGATGAAGTCATTGTGAATTTTAATTTTCGATTGTCATAAATTTGTAATATATAATGATTAAAGCTGCTTTTTCTGCCTTAAACAGCTCAATTAACTTAATAATAATTTTGTATATAATTCATTTTAAATACACATTTACTTTCATTACTTAATGATTTAGAGCCCATATTAAATCAATATTTATATAACGCTATCTAATATAGTTCTAAAAATTCGTATTCGAAAACTTAGAATCGAATATTTTTAGATTATTCACCTATCAATAAGTGAATTCTTACCTGAGGGGTTTTATTTAAATACATCTGATTATGAATTATCTATAAGTGCTCTACTATATATAAGTCGAAACCATCGATAGTGTCTAAATCTAATCTTAGTGGTTTTAAATGCTTTTATTTATTTGCTTGTAATACGGGCATACTTTCTCTTACCCACTTGAAAAACAGCATCGAGTCCTGCTTGTATCACTAAAGCCTTATCTTCGACTTTGTCACCATTAATTTTAACCGCACCTTGTTTAATCATTCGCAAACCTTCTGATGTGCTTGTTGTTAGACCAGCTTCTTTGAGCACATTGGCAATTGGCATTCCTTCAACGCCGACATCAAGTGTAATGTCCTCAATATCTTCTGGTAATTCACCCTTTTTAAATTGATTTTCAAAACCATCGCGTGCCTGCTGCCCCTCTTCCATACTATGGAAGCGCGAAACGATTTCTTGTGCGAAGTCCTTTTTAATGTCGATTGGGTTTTTACCCGCATCAACATCATTACGCCATTGCTTAATATCTTCGATACTTCTAAAACTTAATAGATCAATATAACGCCACATTAAGTCGTCTGATATCGACATTAGTTTGCCAAAGATATCTTTTGGGCTATCACTAATGCCAATATAATTGCCTAATGATTTAGACATTTTTTGAACACCGTCAAGTCCTTCTAAAATCGGCATCGTTAAAATAGATTGCTGAGGTTTGCCATAAGCCTTTTGTAATTCACGTCCCATTAATAGGTTGAACTTTTGATCTGTTCCACCTAATTCAACATCGGCATTTAATTCAACGGAGTCGTAACCTTGTATTAATGGATACAAAAATTCATGAATGGCTATCGGCTGACCACTCTTATAGCGTTTATCAAAATCATCTCGTTCTAACATTCTGGCAACGGTATGGTTGGATGCTAAACGAATCATGTCAGCAGATGAAAGCTTATTCATCCAATGTGAATTGAAAACAACGATTGTTTTTTCTGGATCTAATATTTTAAAAACTTGTTCTTGGTAGGATTTTGCATTTTCTTTAACTTGTTCTGGCGTTAATGATTTACGAGTAACATTTTTACCTGTCGGATCGCCAATCATGCCAGTGAAGTCACCAATTAAAAATAATATCTCATGACCTAAATCCTGGAATTGTTTCAATTTATTCAGCAGAACCGTATGTCCTAAATGAAGATCGGGGGCTGTTGGATCGAAACCAGCTTTGATACGAAGTGGACGACCAGTTTCAAGCTTTTCGATTAATTCACTTTCAACTAAAATCTCTTGTGCGCCTCTTCGAATTATCGCCAATGATTCTTTTACAGAAACCATGTTATCTCCATTTAAAAATTTAATTTTGGCGGCATAATATCACAAAGTCCTAGCATGAGATTGGTATCAATCTTTAAATCACCAACTGCATTTTTGCTTTTAAGATATAGATTAAATCTATAATTCAAACTCAAAAATGTTGGCGGTCATAGTCAGTAAATGCTATTGTTTCGGTCAATTTTATTTGGAGTGACAATTATGTTTGCAAAATTAGAAAAAAATATTATCGAGAACTTTGGCTTGATTATTCTTGGATTTGTAGTCTTTTGGTTTGCTTTAATAGCATATGGCCTACTAAATCAGTAAGTTGTTTCAAAATCAACCATAAAAAAACTAGTCAATGACTGGTTTTTTTTTGATAAACGCTTTATATTCATCTGCGTATATCTTGATCTACATCAATGCTTAGTACCATAAAATAAATGATAATTTACTGACTGTATTTTTTATATTTATATGAGGTGCGTTATGGAACAATTAGAACGACTTATTATTGAAAATTTCACATTAATTATCTTCTTGATTGCTATATCATGGATTGGCTTAGTCACTTATGGGCTAATCATGTCCTAAAAATAGGACCATAAAATTCGAACTGAGTTTAAAATCTAACAATCATTGCATGTGTAACTCAAATTCGGCCGAAGCATAAGTCACACCGTTGATTAAAATTTCAATAATATGTGTGCCAGCGTAATATTGACGTGTTGTTATCACTCTGAATGGGTGACGTTTTATTAATGGCAAGGTCTGTTGTCCTTGTAAAATGATATTTTTCCATTTAAATACTTTATTTGTCGTTAAGCCATTCGCTTTAACATGATGTATTCTATAATCAATGACCAGTTTTTGAGCCTCAAGTGTTTCAGAAGTCAACATTACTTCAATCTCTAGATCTAAACCTAGTCTGAGGTTAGTTTCATTAAGTTTAAATATCGGGATTATTACTTGTGGTTTACTAGTGTAACCCAATAAAACAAAGACTTCTGGACATCCTAGTTTTACTAGATTGCGTAATGCGTGACGGATAAGCCACTCGCGTTCAACGGAAGCATCAACAAACCATGACTGACATAATCCTATGACCTTTGCCGAATGATCTTTGGCTATATCATTCAGGTTATTAGCGACAGATCGACGAACATACAAGCTATCATCATCTTTCAACTGCTCTAATATTGGGAATATAGGATCAGGATTATTACAAAACTGGGTTAATCTTTTCCCCCATGGCAATCTTGGCCGACATCCCTCAGATGCTAATCGCCTAACATGCTGATCAGCATCACTAGTCCATCTAAGAAGATGTTGATACGTAATATCAAAGTGTTGCTCTATAAACGGTCTAATGGCAAATTCTGCTGAAAACAATGGTGTTAGTGTCTTCAATACCTTTAACGCAAGTTCAGGATTATTTAATCCATAAACCGCGACATAATCGATCAAAGGCCAAGCGGCGAAACTACCCCAACTATCGCTTGTCGCTAAATCAGGCCAATGCTGTTTTACGGATATTAAGATATCCGCTGCATCAATAAAATCTGCTGGTAAATAATCAGCTAAAACAAGGATTAAGTGCTCCACTCGTTGCTTTAGTTCTAACGTATCAAGGCCCGTCAGTGCTTGGTTCATAAAGTGCTGCTGAGAAAAATCAGTCAGGCATATTTTTAATACCTGACTAATTTGCATTACAGCTTGCTCACCAAGCTGATTTTTCATAAGCTTTTGTTCACTCATGTTTAAATATCACACTATTTTTTAACGAATAAAGCAATAGATTCAACATGTGTTGTGTGCGGAAACATATCCATAACGCCCGTTGAAACCAGCGTATAAGCATGATTGTTGACCAACTCACCAGCATCGCGTGCTAATGTCGAAGGATTGCATGAGACATAAACTAAACGCTCAGCACCTAATGCTGCCAATTGATGTAATACTTCAAATGCTCCACTACGTGGCGGATCTAGCAAAATTTTATTAAATCCAGATTTCGCCCAAGGATAATCTTTCAATTCTGTTTTTGTCAGATCGGCAAGTTCAAATGTTGCATTGTTAAGTCCATTTTTTACAGCATTGTCACGCGCATGTCTTACTAAAGCTTCATCGCCTTCTACACCGACGATTTCGCGAACTCGTTTAGCAAGTGGCAACGTAAAATTACCTAATCCACAGAATAAATCAAGTATGCGATCTTCGGCTGAAATTTCTAATAATTCCATTGTCCTTTGAATCATTTTTTTATTGATCCCGGCATTAACTTGAGTAAAGTCACCCGGTTCGAACTCAAGATTTAAGCCCTCTTCCGGCGCATAGCTCAACTGTGGATTTTCTGGCCACAATGGCGTAACAGTATCTGGTCCACCAGATTGTAAATAAATCCATAAATCATTCGCTTGACCATAATCAATCAAAGCTTTTTGATCGTGATCAGATAAAGGATCAAGGTTTCTGAAAACTAGTGCAGTGTGTTCATCATCCATCGCAACTTCAATTTGAGCGATCCGATTATGACTTTCGAGTTTAGCGATCATTTCACCTAATTCGGCCAAACGATCACCAACGCGAGGGTCTAACACTTCGCAGCGGTCTAATAGAGCAAGATAAGGCGTACCTTTCTCTCTAAAACCAACTAAAACGCGTCCTTTTTTGGGCACATCCTTTACACCTAAACGTGCTTTACGACGGTAGCCCCATAATGGTCCAGTCAATGGTGCTAGCCACTGTTGCGGTGCGACATTACCAAAATGATTTAAATGCTCTTCTAACGTTTTTTGTTTCAATGCTAATTGTGCTTCTGGCGCCATATGCATCAAACTACAACCACCGCAAACACCAAAATGATGACATTTAGGATCGACACGATCATTGGCTGCCTGTAATACTTCAATCGTTCGGCCTTCATCATATTTACTATGCATTTTGCTATAGACGAACTTAATGTGTTCCCCAGCTAGAGCACCGTCAATAAATACGGTTTTACCCTCTATTCTCGCAACACCACGACCATCGTGGGATAAAGACTCAATGTGAGTCTCAACAGGATCTTGCGATACTCGTTTTCTTCGATTTATTCGTCTTGCCATTTTAATCTCAATTATCTAAACTAAGAAATAGTTACATCTCGTTGTAAAAATCTCATTCTGAAAAAAAAAATCCAGCGATGTCATTACATCGCTGGATTTTAGTCACTTAATTATAAGGCTATTTTTGCTGCCAGTTACCGTTAGTTTGATACCACCAACCAGCAGTAGCATTACTGACCCAACGTTCAGCAAAAGTTGCCTGAATATCTGCTTGCCATTCAGGATGATCATTAGCACGTGCAATTTCGGCATACAAAGCCGCACGATCTTTATTTTCATCGGCGACTAAGCCGTTAACCGTGTTGCGATCTTTTAATGGTACCGCTTTAGCATCACGAACAGTGATCAAGCCATTTTGTGTTAAACCAACAGCGCCATTACCGTAGTAAGCTTTCAAACTTTCGTGGCGCGCTTTCATCCTATTTTGGATACTAGTAATCGCGGGTGAATTGATATTTAAATTGGCATCTGCTGCTGCAGGTGAGATTAACCAATTCAAAACATTGAGTGCTATCGGCGTATTTTTAGGCAAAGAACTAATCGGTTTGGATTGTTCTACTGTAGCAGGCGCTTTACTAGGCTTAACCTTTTCTCCCCAAACATCGCCGATGATTTTATCGGCCGCCTTTTCCGCTGCTGCTTCTGGGAAATAAATATTAATTGTCACACACGACACTAACATCAGACTAGTAACACTAATGCTTAACCACTTAAATAACGTCATTTTGTTTTCCTTTACTGAATTACAGGACCAGAACTTTGGCTTACCGCTTTCAAACGATCTATCAGATCTGGCCAGTCCACTTGCCGTGTATAGCCGACTACATTTATACGTGGTGGCAAACCGCCGCCTTTAACTATGTAATAACCTTGCTCGGCTTCACCTATGCCTGACATTTGACAGGTTTCATTGCGAAGTATGCAGCTTAGACCTAATTTTTGATAGGAGAAATCCTCAAAAAACCGTAAAAAACTACGCGATAATATACCACCTACGCCGCCGCCAACTTGTGATAAATTATCTATTGCTTTTTGACTGATTCGTCGCCGACTTTTATCATTTTCTGGCGTAACAAAATGAGCATCAAACTGCACCGGCTGCCAATTAGACAAGCGCAATCCCCTAATCCTTCCATCTAGTTTTCCGGTTATTTTACCAAAGTCGAAGGTTTGTGTGAGTATTTCTAAGTCTAAGCCCATCAGATCTACATTGGCATAAAGTTGTGGCAAAGTACCTAACGGCTTGTCTAACCGTAAATCGCGAAGCACGGTTGTGCCATCAAACAGTTTAACCATTAAAGCCCCATCAACTTGAAGCTGTTCATTAGCATAGCTTACTTTCGGAATAACGCCCGATAACTTACCATGTAAAAGAGGCCAATCCAATGCAGCACTCAATGATTCCATTGATATTGGTGTTACTAAACCGTCAAATGTCCATTGAGTTTTATCATTTACTGTATTGTTCAAACTGAATTCATTTACTAACAACGCGCCATCTAAAATCGGTAGTGACCATTGTTCAACTAACCTCAATGAAGATGAATGGCCTTCTATTTTTAACGTCGATTGACCAAATGGCACCGCATAAACATAGCCGCTTAGCCAGGTTAATGTTGATTGCGTCACTGTTTGATTGTTCGACCAAGCTATATCACCATTTAAATCATAAATACCAAATCGACTTTGTTCATCATCAATGAAGACCTTGTTCAAATTTAGTGCTATTTGAAAACTATCTGCATCTTGTTTAAATTTCAGCCCAATTTGTCCTGCCATTTCCAATTTATCCGCTGCCGTTCCAACTGCAAAGGGTTGCAACCATACCGGATATAATTTGGATAAGTCAGATTGTTTAATGCTGACTTCTAAGCTTTCAGTTTTTTGCAGACTACCTGAAAAGCTACCCTCAATTTGCACAATGTTGTCATGATTAATCTGAGCATCGCTAATTACTAAATGTTGCTGCTCAATTTGCCATTCACCCGTTGCTTGTAAGGACAGAGCACCATCATTAAAATCAACAAATACTGGCTCAGCATATGCTTGGCCTGATTTTAAATTTACATCGGTATGCCAGTGCCACGTTTTATTTTTCTCGGACAACTCTAGTAAAACGTTCATAGCTAAATTTTCAGTGACAAATTTGCCTGCTTTATCGCTCAAATTTAGTGCGGAGGTCTGTAATTCAAGTTTAAGTTGTTGAAGTTGTTGCTGATGACCAGTCAAGTCTACTTTTAATGCGATATCAGAATCTAAAGTCCAATTTGATAATAGTGATTTTTGACTATTATCTAAATAAGGTGAAATATTCTCAACTAATTTGACCAGCGAGGCTAGAGTAGAAGTCACAGAAGCTTTCCAATGCAGCTCGCTGTAATCAGCCTTTACGCTAAACGTTGCATCAGCGAATTTCAAGTTAGATATTGATACTTGATAACGTCCTTGTTCTGTCATTGCTTTAACTGAGAACGCAATGCTTTGTACACCGTATTTTTTATGAATAAAGCCAATTTTTCCCGCAACACAGTTGGTTTGTCCAGAGAGTAAGACGAGTTCGGTACATTGTAGCGTAACTTTTTTGAACGTACCAATCGGCTCTCTCAACTCAATTGAATCAGCCGTTGCATTCACCTTCAAACCTTGCTGAGTCAATTGTAAACTAACGGATAAATTTTGAGATTTGTAATCCTCAAAAGTCCAGCTGCCAATAGTTAACTTGAGCTGATCATTGGCAAATGCAACACTCTGCCAAAGGATAAACACCGCCGCACAATAAACCAGCCATGTTGATGTGTTTTTCATTATTCGGCAGGAAAGACGCCCGTTGAAAGATAACGGTCGCCGCGATCACAAACGATACTGACAATTACAGCATTAGAAACTTGTTCTGATAACTGTAATGCTGCAGCCATCGCCCCACCTGAAGACACGCCACAAAAAATACCTTCTTCAGACGCTAAACGACGCATAGTATTTTCAGCGACATCCTGTTCTACATCCATAATCGTATCGACGCGTTTCGGCTCAAATATTGTCGGTAAATATTCTTTTTGCCAACGGCGTATACCTGGAATACTTGCACCATCAACTGGTTGCACTCCGACGATTTGTATATTTGGATTTTGTTCTTTTAGGTAACGTGATGTACCCATAATCGTACCGGTTGTACCCATTGAACTTACAAAATGAGTCACTTCTCCGTCAGTATCACGCCAAATTTCTGGCCCAGTTGTCTCATAATGAGCCAAGGGATTATCGAAATTAGCAAACTGATTTAACACTTTACCTTTGCCTTGTTGTTGCATTTCTAATGCTGAATCACGAGCTGATTCCATATTGTCAGTTAAAATTATTTCAGCACCATAAGCGCGCATTGAGGCACGACGCTCTACACTCATATTTTTAGGCATTAACAGGATCATCTGATAACCTAAAATTGCCGCAACCATTGCTAGGGCTATGCCTGTATTGCCACTCGTTGCTTCAATTAAAGTATCACCTGGCTTAATATCGCCACGTATTTCGGCTTGGCGAATCATAGTCATTACGGGTCGATCTTTGACGGAGCCTGCTGGATTATTGCCTTCTAATTTGACCAAAATAATATTAGATGTATCACCAGGCAAACGTTGCAATCTGACTAGAGGTGTATTGCCGACAAAGGCTTCGATTGTAGGATACTGTTTCATTATTCCCGTTCCATTAAGATCACATAAGCCGTGGCATATTCAGATTCATCGCTTAAACTCAACATGCTACGGCCGATATTCAATTCATCTAGTAACTTTAGACCATGTTCATAAAAAGTTAATTCAGGCTTACCGTGATGATTATTGCTCACTTCAATATGGCGTAAACTTAAACCATCCCTAAAGCCAGTACCTAATGCTTTTGCGGTCGCTTCTTTGGCAGCAAACCGTTTGGCTAAAAATGCAGCAGGTTTATGTGCTTTTTCAAACAAGACAAACTCATTGTCACTCAATATTCGATGTGCGATTTTATCACCATGTTTATCTATTAATCCCTGTATCCTAGGAATATGCACAAGATCGGTGCCGATGCCAAAGATCATCCCCGACGAGCAATCTGCATTAATTGTTTCATTTCACGCACCGCAGATTGAAAGCCAGTGAACATCGCTCGAGCCACTATCGCATGGCCGATATTTAATTCAACAATATCAGAAATTTCTGCAATCGCGCCAACATTATGATAATTCAATCCGTGACCCGCATTGACCTGTAATCCCAATTTAGCAGCATATTCAACAGCGTTAATTATGATGTTCAATTCATGTTGCATCTCTCCAGGCGTTTCTGCATCGGCATAACGTCCAGTGTGTAATTCAATCACCGGTGCACCACATTCCATAGCCGCATCAATTTGTGCCATGTCTGGATCAATAAATAACGACACGTTGACTTTAGCTGCTGCAAGTCTGTCACAAGCATCTTTAATTTTTGAAATCTGCCCAGTGACATTCAAGCCACCTTCAGTCGTCAATTCTTTTCTACGTTCAGGGACTAAACAAGCATCTGCTGGACGATACAACTCAGCCATTGCAAGCATCTCATCTGTTACAGCCATTTCCAGATTCATTTTAGTCTGCAAAATATCCGTCAACATCGCTACATCACGCTGTTGAATATGACGACGATCTTCTCGCAAATGCAATGTAATGCCATCGGCTCCTGCCTGTTCAGCTTCAATTGCAGCTTGAATAGGATCAGGATAACGCGTACCTCGCGCTTGTCTTAACGTAGCTACATGATCAATGTTAACACCGAGTAGAATCGTCATATTTTATCTCAACCTTATAAAATTAATTGTTGCTCGCGTATTGCTGTAGATCGATGAATAGCTGTCTACTTTGTAATGGCTTGCCACCTAAATAAAAATATATCACTGTTCGCATCACCCGTTTTATTTCTTGTAAGCTTTGTTGATCAAAATCAGTTTCATTAATAAGGTGTCGTAGACTTCGGCCTGAAATCATTGGCAAACGCACGCCTTCTCGCCAATGCATTAAACCAACATCTGCTTGGTAATAATACTGTCGTTGATCTTCTATTAACTGGCCATTTTCATACTCGCTATTAAGCACTAAACCGTAACCTAAATGACCGAGTAATTTTTTCTCAAATAATCGGAGAATAATTTCTGTATTTTCTCGCTGGTGCAAACCCAACAATGCTTGTTGATAAGCGATAAACACATCAGGTTCTGCTACATGAGCGCCCAACAACCGGACTATCAACTCATTAATATACAGACCACATAATGCTGCATTAGCCTGTAAGATATAACGCGCCGATAGGGCTTCCACAGCAGTTAATGTATACAAGTCACCATGTCCAAACCATGATAATAATAGGGGTTGATAAAGTTGTAATAAGCCTGCTTTATTCCCTCTTTTTTGATTAAGACCTTTAGCGACAATGCTCACCCGTCCAAATTGTTCACTAAAGACATCTAACATGGCACTATTTTCGCGGTATGGCCTTTGATGTAATACAAATGCGGGGGCTAGTTCGACCTTCAAGGTTCACTCAATCGGAAACGTTATTAGAGCTCATCGTTATAACCTAGATTTTTTAACATCCGTTCGTTATCGCCCCAACCTTCACGTACTTTTACCCATAAACGTAAAAAGACTTTTTTACCAAATAGGCTTTCCATTTCTAACCGCGCATCTTTACCAACAGATTTAAGTAATTCGCCACCCTTACCGATTACAATAGCTTTTTGGCCACTGCGTTCAACATATACAACCGCACCAATTCGATATAAGTTTTTTTCATCATCGAACTGTTCAATTTCGACAGTGATTGAATAAGGTAACTCTTGTCCTAAATGACGGAATAATTTTTCACGTACTAACTCTGCTGCTAAAAACCGAGAGCTACGATCAGTTAACTGATCTTCAGGGAAAATCAACTCGCCTTCAGGCATCAATTTTTTAATTTCTGCTTCAAGTTGATCAACGTTGACACCTTTACGAGCAGAAATAGGTAAGACGTTAGAATAGTTGTATTGAGCCGCTAACTTTTCAATATGAGGCAACATTACTTCTTTATCAGCTAATTTATCCATTTTATTGATTACTAATATCACTGGCGCTTCAGCGTTAGCTTTCAATCGTTGTAAAACTTGTTCATCTTCCTCCGTCCAATTCATGCCATCAACAACAAATAAAATCACATCCACGTGATCAATTGAAGAAGCAGCAGCACGATTCATATATTTATTCATCGCTCGCTTATCGTCAATATGTAAACCGGGTGTATCAACGTAGATGAGTTGACTATCTTCAGTGGTTTTGATGCCTAAAATACGATGACGTGTTGTTTGTGGTCGACGTGATGTAATACATAACTTCTGTCCTAAAACACGATTAATCAGGGTAGATTTACCTACATTAGGCCGACCAATGATAGCTACATAACCTGATATGAACGTTCTGTCTGTCATAATTTTTCTTCTATTAGTTTCAAAGCTCGCTCGGCAGCTGTTGTTTCAGCTTTTCGATGGCTAGTGCCTTGGGCAATGATGAGTTTTTTTAATATTGCCACTTGGCATGAAGCTTCAAATAATGGTTCATTATCAGCCCTTTTAACTTCTTTAACACAGTAAAGTGGCAAAGGTTGTTTGCGGCTTTGTAGCAGCTCCTGCAAACGTGTTTTTGCATCTTTCACAACTTCATTGACATCTATAGCACAGAGTCGCTCATCGTATAATCTCAAGATAAGTGCTTTAACTACTTCAAGCCCACTATCTTGATATAAGGCGCCTAATATAGCTTCAACGGTATCTGCTAAGATTGATTCACGTCGGTAACCGCCGCTTTTTAACTCACCGGGACCGAGAATCAGAACTTCACCTAAACGTAACTCCCTACCTATTTCAGCCAATGTCACGCCTTTAACCAAAGAAGCACGTAAACGACTCAATTTACCCTCTTTAACTTGTGTAAAGCGATTAAATAGAGCTTCAGCAATAACGAAACTTAAAATAGCGTCACCTAAGTATTCCAAACGCTCATTATTACTTGAAGCAGCACTGCGGTGTGTTAAGGCTTGTTGCAGCAATGTAGCATCAGTAAAGCTGACCTGTAATTGTGCACACAATGATTTTTGACCTGCCGTCATCATTTAGCTTTAGGTTCCTCGACATCAATTTCTCTGTGGAAGTGACCCACTAAACTAATTTGTGCGATAAAGGGTTGCCGTACTTCGTAATCAATCACGACTTTGGTCACACTGTTATTATCACGTCCGGTTGAGAAAGTAATATTTTCTGGCTTGACACTACTGACATAGCCAGTATTAAATCGCTTGGCAAATAAAAGGTTTACTTGTTGCTTAGACAGTTTATTGTCTTTCAATTCTATTTCCATAGATTCCATGATCTGAACTACGCTGAAATATTCTTGATACATCGGCAAAATACGAATCACAAGTGTCGTGAAAAAGGCAATAATACCCAAGACGATTATCCAGCTAATTAACGTCATTCCACGTTGTTTATTCATTATTTCAACCTATATTATTTAATAGTATTACCCAAGCGGTTCCAGACAATACCGCCATTATTCCAGTCCCAGCTCATCCAAATAAAGAAGGCTTGACCCACTAAATTTGCTTCAGGAACAGTTCCCCAAAAGCGGCTATCATTACTATTATCTCGATTATCACCCATCACAAAATATTGACCCGCTGGCACGACCATTTCACCTTCAATCAAACGTCGGTTCGGATCAAGTAATATTTGATGGGGATGCAGACCTAAAGTCTCGGTGTACAGTTCATTATTATCCGGCACAATGCCTATTAAACTTGCATCTTTTTCTTTACGTTGTTGGACAATAGCTTCTCCATTGATATAAATAGTTTTATTCAAATAACCTACCTTATCACCAGGCAAACCTACCAAACGTTTTATGTAATCTACTTCTGGATTTTTTGGATAGCGAAATACCACGACATCACCACGTTTTGGTTCAGAAACATCAATAATCTTGGTATTCAAGACAGGTAACCGAATACCATAAGCGAATTTATTCACTAAAATAAAATCACCCACATGCAGAGTAGGCAGCATCGACCCGGATGGAATTCTAAAAGGCTCGGCGACAAAAGATCTAATCACTAATACCACTAAAATAATAGGAAAAAATGAACGTGCATATTCCACTATTACAGGTTCTTTTGTATCTTTAACTCTCTTAGGCGCCCAAAAAATACTATCTAATAACCAAATAATACCTGTCACAAAGACAAGAGTAACCATGATTGCTGGGAAGCTCACTAATAAATATCCTTTATGATTTTTTAGATAATTGTAAAACAGCTAAAAAGGCCTCTTGCGGCACATCTACTTTACCAATTGATTTCATCCGTTTTTTACCTTTCTTTTGTTTATCTAATAATTTACGTTTACGTGACACATCGCCACCATAACATTTTGCAATTACATTTTTACGCATAGCTTTTACAGTCGATCGCGCAATAATATGACCACCAATCGCCGCTTGAATGGCAATATCAAACATTTGCCGTGGGATCAATTCTTTCATCTTTTCAACTAAATCGCGACCTCGTGAAATACTTTGTTCGCGGTGTACAATCATCGACAATGCATCTACCCGCTCACTATTAATCATTACATCTAACTTCACTAAATCAGCTTGTTGAAAACGAATAAAATGATAATCTAATGACGCATAGCCACGACTCACTGATTTGATACGATCAAAGAAATCAATCACCACTTCATTCATAGGTAATTCATAACTTAATGCAACTTGCTTACCCATATATTGCATTGATTTTTGTACGCCACGTTTTTCAATACATAACGCAATAACGGCTCCAAGATGTTCTTGAGGAACTAAAATATCTGCCATTACAATCGGTTCACGCACTTCATCGATCATATTAGGCTCTGGCAACATTGCAGGGTTTTCAATGTTGACAATATCGCCTTTACCTGTGAGTACTTCAAACACAACTGTTGGTGCTGTAGTGATGAGATCAAGATCATATTCACGCTCTAAACGCTCTTGAATGATCTCCATGTGCAATAAACCTAAGAATCCACAACGAAATCCAAAACCTAAGGCTTGCGAATTTTCTGGTTCAAAAAACAGCGAAGCATCATTAAGCCTCAATTTTCCTAGAGCATCTCGAAAGGATTCGAAATCTTCAGAACTAACCGGAAATAACCCAGCATATACCTGCGGTGTAGCAGATTTAAAGCCAGGCAACATTTCTGTAGCGCCGCGATGAGCATTTGTCAAAGTATCACCTACCGGCGCGCCATCAATATCTTTAACGCCAGAAATAACATAACCAACTTCGCCACAATTTAACGAATTTTTAGGTTTCCGCTTAGGCGTAAAAATACCTACTTGTTCAATCTGATATTCTTGTCCCGTAGACATTACTTTAATTTTATCGCGCGTTTTCATTGAGCCCTGCATTATTCTAACCAATGAAATAACGCCGACATAGCTATCAAACCAAGAATCAATTATCAGTGCCTGCAATGGTCCGTCTGGATTACCTTTAGGTGCAGGAATCCGTTTAACTAAAGCCTCTAATAAATCTTCAATACCAAGCCCGGTTTTAGCACTACACTGCACAGCATCCATAGCATCAACGCCAATAATATCTTCTATTTCTTGTGCCACTCTATCGGGTTCTGCAGATGGTAAATCAATCTTATTCAGCACAGGTACAACTTCTAAACCAAGATCGATTGCGGTGTAACAGTTTGCAACACTTTGGGCTTCCACGCCTTGTGCAGCATCGACGACAAGTAATGCACCATCGCAAGCCGCTAAAGAACGTGAAACTTCATAAGAAAAGTCGACATGACCTGGCGTATCAATAAAATTAAGATGATATATTTCGCCATTGCGGGCTTTATAGTCAAGTGAGACACATTGCGCTTTAATAGTAATACCGCGCTCTTTTTCAATATCCATTGAATCAAGAACTTGAGCTGACATTTCTCGAGCTGACAATCCACCACAGACTTGAATAAAACGGTCTGCAATAGTTGATTTACCATGATCTATGTGTGCAATGATTGAAAAATTTCGGATGTGATCCATGAAGTCAAAATAACCTTTTAAACAGTAAAAAAATCGGCCGGAACACATTGTTACCTGCCGATTAATATAATTAAAGCTGGATTTTACGGCAAAACATCCTGTCTGTCCTACTTAGCGTTCAGTTCAATGTCTTAATTTAGTGAAGCTCGTTTACTGTTTGAGGATGTTCAAACTTTAAAATACGCTGTTTATCTATTTAAAGCATAGATTATAGATAAGCTGTTTTTTTACACATAATATTTTTATATATACTTATTAGACACTAAAAAAAGATGGTAGTGTATCTCTACGATAACCTACCATCTGAAGAGCAGTTCTATTTGTCAATTTTCAGAGCTAAAAACACTGCACCTTCTCCTCGTTGTATGAGCACAGGAATAGCTTTATTAACAGGCAGGTCCTTGGCTAGATCCAAAAATTGTTTAGCATTTTCAATTTTTTGATTATTAATACTTATAATAACATCGCCTGGACGTATACCTGAAGCTGACGCAGGACCTTGTTGAATATTAGCAACCATAATGCCACCATCCACAATCCCATATTGCTCGCGTTGTTTATCGTCTAAGTCTGCTACTTCAATTGCTAATCGCTCATCAATTAATCGACCTTGATTAGGATTTGTTTTGATCATATCTTTATCATCAGGTAATTGTTCAATGATGACACTCATTGAATTACGTTTATTATTGCGCATTATTTCTACAGGTATTGTCTCACCAATTTTGGCTATACCTACAATAGGTGGCAAATCAGATGATGAAGGTACTTCTTTACCATCAAATTTTAAAATGACATCACCCGGTTCAAAACCCGATTTAGCTGCAGGACTATCAGGTAACACTTTTGAGATCAAAGCGCCTTGAGGTTTACTTAAACCAAAAGACTCTGCTAACTCGCCTGTTACATCCTGAATAACCACACCCAACCAGCCTCGACTAACAAAGCCTTGAGTCTTAATTTGGTCAACAACATTCATTACCACATCCATAGGGATTGCAAATGATAAGCCCATAAAGCCACCTGTGCGGCTGTAAATTTGCGAGTTGATACCAATTACTTCGCCCTTAAGGTTAAATAATGGTCCGCCTGAATTACCTGGATTAATCGCAACATCCGTTTGAATAAAAGGTACATAACTATCGCTCGGTAAACTACGGCCTAAAGCGCTGACGATGCCTGCGGTAGCTGAATGATCAAAACCAAAAGGTGAACCAATTGCTAATACCCATTCGCCCACTTTCAAATTAGTTGAGTCACCCAATTTAACGGCTTCTAAACCCGTTGCTTCAACTTTTAGTAAAGCAACATCACTGCGTGGATCGCTTCCTAAGACTTTTGCTTCAAGTTCATTACGGTCACTGAAACGAACAATAATTTCATCAGCATCTTTGATGACATGATAGTTAGTCAAAATATAACCATCAGATGACAACACAAATCCTGAACCCAAAGAGTGCGCTTCATACGGCGTTGGATTTTGATTTGGTTGTTCTAAAAAGTGCTTAAATAACTCGTCAAATGGTGTACCTTCTGGAATTTCAACACCTGGCGGTAATTGTGGCATCTGACGTTGGTTAACATCGCTAGTATCTTTTTTCATCGTTGTACTGATGTTGACCACTGCTGCTGCATTATTATATACTAGCTCAGTAAATTCAGGTAGATTTCCTGCACTAGCATTAACAGTCAATAGTAACCAAGTAAAAGAGACTGTAAATAGTGTCCAAATTTTATATCGCTTCATCGTTATTCCTCTATTATTCTGGCTTGAAAGCCGTCTTTTTTATTTGTTAAATATAATTTAACCCAATAAAAGCCTATTAATAGACCACTCAATCCGCCAAAAATTTCTATAGTTTCATTAAAATGTAACGCATGTGCACCTGCGGCCACTACAAACATTAATAACAAAGGTAGGATATACATCAAAAAGGCACCTTGTAATAAGGTTTCTTCAGGAATTGCTAATTGCACTTGTTGGCCAACGGCTACATCAATCGTTTTTATGACTGCAATGCTAGAAAATCGCTTGCCGACATGCTTTGCTAACATTCCCGTTCCACAGCCCTGTTTAATTTGACAGCCGCTACATGTGGATTGACGCTCAGCTTCAACCCAAACCATCTTGTCGTCATATTTAACTACTTTAGCTGATTGTTCGATCATAGTTATTCATACTGAATATATTGAATTGAATTACCCACTTTTTCGACGGTACGCTCTGGAACCTCGCCTACAATCGTCACAAAATGACGATTGATAATGGTCCCAAAGGCATTGGTCGCACCCATTTTTGATCCTCCATGTAAGTGTGTGTGTTGAACACGAATCTTTTCCATAAAAATTGAAATCGAATTTAAGCCATCGCTGTATACATGTTGCTCTATAGATGCCCCATTTTTTGCTTTTAATCGATTTTGTTGTGCTACTAAGGTAAATCCTTCAGGCATCCAGTCTATTTGCCACGACGAGTGAGCTCTATTTGCCTTCGTTTTTGTAGCTATTACATGTTCAGCTCGATTCCAAGTCATCTTATTGCCTTTGACCTGCGCTTGAAGTAAGGCCTCAGGAATGTCATGCCGCATTTCTACCGATGAAAATGCAACGGTTTCCAGGACTTCATCTTGTTCATCCACTAAATCCGACTGTAATAATAAGTCTGTGTCTTTATCGACCCATAAATGATAGCCATAACGATAATTGTCGACTGGAATAACGTTAAGCTCTTGCGCGTTATGGCCAGCAATGCGTTCTTCCTGACCTAAAGAAAACTGATAGTTAGCAGAAGCTAATTTCAAACGGTTTAGAAAATCACTGGGAAAGCCTAGGCCCAGAGGCCGGTGGTCAGGTTGGACACTTTTGCCTTCTGGATAGATACACGTCATAATTTCATTATTTCGAATAACTTCTCTTGCAACACCATTCAATGATATTAATCGTTCAATTTCACCTTGATCGTTTGCGCGGTGAATAATCTTAATTGATTGCATTTTCTTACCTGTTGGATAAGAAAAAACACCCTCATAATTTAGTTGCTTTGCCGCAACACCCATACGTTCTAACAATGTTGCTGCATTTTCTGCCTGAACAACTAGGCTCATTAGTAGTAAAAAGCTGCCTAACAAAATATGAAGCAAAGCTCGCATTATTATCGCCCCGCATCATATGAAACGACACGTGCATAAGAAAATACGCTTGATGCGCCAGCATATTCATTGTGATTCACTAAATAGGTATTTAAACGATCTTCAACTTCTGGTTCGCTTACTGTCCAACGATTACCTGTTCCTGCAACCATTATCGGCGCTGCAGGTGCTTGTTCAACTGAAGCTATTATATTTGAGCTAGCAGGTATTAATTGATTCTGTGACTGATTCATCACGCCAATAACCGCCAAAGCACCGACCGAGGCGGCAAGTGCTAAGCCCGTAGCTTGTTTCCAAAATTGTGTTGGGAAAGGAATAACAGATGTTTTAGCTTTATGTTTAGCAAGCATGATCAGCGCAGGCTCATCTCGTAAGGCATCAGCTATGCGACCTGTTAAATTTACCGATCGATCGTGTAATACATGTCCGTGTAATACATCACTTACAAGCTGATGTCGTTGAAATTGCGCGCGTGCAATCTCGTTAGTGCTTAATAGTTGCAAGGCTTGCTCTAGTTCATTGCCCGTGAGTTCACCATCAACTAATGCAGACAATAATTCGTTTTGATTGGCTGTCATTATCATTCCTCTTCACTCATTATTTCGTATATTTGTTTTTCTATCGCTTCACGAGCACGAAAAATTCGTGATCGTACAGTACCTATCGGGCAATCCATTACCTGTGCAATTTCTTCGTAGCTCATGCCTTCAAACTCCCGTAATCGAATCGCTGTTGCTGTATCTTCCGGCAAGTTTTGAATAGCTTGCTGGATTGACTGTTCCAATTCACTACTAATCAAATGACTCTCGGGCGTTTCGAATTCTTTTAATTCTGGCGCATCATAATAATTAGTGGCATCAAGTGCATCCACATCCATTGCTGGAGGTCTTCGTGCACGTGCAGTCAAATGATTTTTGGCTGTGTTGATCGCAATTCGATATAACCATGTATAAAATGCGCTATCGCCACGAAAGTTGGGAATAGCACGATATGCTTTAATGAATGCCTCCTGAGCAACATCCAATGCCTCTACAGGATCATGCACAAAGCCAGTAATAACATGCACAATTCTTTGCTGATATTTTAGAATCAACACATCAAATGCCTTTTTATCGCCCTCTTGTACCCGCTGTACTAGCTCTAAATCCACATTCATCCTTTGAGCCTGCACACTCCGACTTGCCGGCGATTCTGTTTATTTGTTATGTGATTGACCATAATGAGTTAACTTTGTTCCCAAGGATTCTTAAATATACTATAAATGTTTATACCCACTCGGCTAACAATTATTTAATAAATAATTGTTAGCCGAGGCCATTTTCACAGTTTTAGTCAAGGAAAGGAATGGCATAAATGACCCATATTTTACAATACATCCGTCTAATTGCTTGACTAATCGATTGAGCAATATAGTCTCATACTAGCCATTCAGCCGGAATGTTAAAATCAACTTGATCTTTTCACTCGATAGTGCTGACTCTGAATATATTTAATGCTAAGTTTGATGATAAAGGTCTTATGATGCCTTAGAATTTGCATGTCACTACTCTAAAGGCTGCGTTATACTAAGACGTACTGACACTCTCACACTTAATTTCTCGTCGAGAATAGTTTAAATATAATTCTTATTCTAGCCAAAGGCCTTATGACTGCATCTCATCATTTTGACGTACTTATTATCGGTAGCGGCGCAGCAGGTTTAACGTTAGCACTACAACTTGCTGAGTATGCTCAGGTTGCTGTACTAGCAAAGGGCCAGCTAGAGGAAAGTGCATCATTGTACGCTCAAGGCGGTATATCAGTCGTACTTGATCAAACAGATTCATTACAGTCTCATATTGATGACACACTCAAAGCGGGCGCTGGTTTATGTAACGAAGAGGTCGTTCGCTTTACCGTCGAACATGCCCGTGAAAGTATCGAATGGTTAATTGCTCAAGGTGTTTCATTCACCAAAGATGGCACCACCTCAGAAACTTACCACCTCACCCAAGAAGGTGGCCACAGTCATCGTCGAATTATTCACGCAACGGATGCCACGGGTCGTGAAGTAGAGACAAGTTTATTGAGTAAAGCCAAAGCACATTCAAATATTCATTTATTTCCTCACCATATTGGTATTGATCTCATTACTTCTAGGAAAAATCTAGGCCAACAGGATAATCAGTGTTTGGGCTGTTATGTGTTAGACATTAAAAACGATATTGCGTTTACCTTCACCGCTCCTGTGACCGTTATGGCCACCGGTGGCGCAGGAAAAGTCTACCTATATACAAGTAATCCTGATGTTTCAACCGGTGATGGTATTGCTATGGGCTGGCGTGCTGGCTGTCGAGTTGCCAATATGGAATTCATCCAATTTCATCCTACATGCTTGTATCATCCAAAAGCCAAGTCATTTTTAATCAGCGAAGCATTACGCGGTGAAGGCGCTAGATTATTGTTAGCTGACGGCACACCTTTTATGCAGCGTTTTCATCCACAAGCTGAGCTTGCACCAAGAGATGTTGTGGCGCGTGCAATCGATCATGAAATGAAGAGACTAGGTGATGACTGTGTTTATCTCGATATCAGTCATCAACCAAAAGCATTTATCGAAAGTCATTTTCCCACAATTTATCAACGGTGTTTAGAATATGGTATCGACATCACCCGTAAACCAATCCCTGTGGTGCCTGCAGCCCACTACACCTGTGGCGGTTTAATTGCTAATTTAAATGGTCAAACAGATATTCCTGGACTTTATGCTATTGGTGAAACTGCCTCTACCGGTTTACATGGTGCCAATAGAATGGCAAGTAATTCACTCCTAGAATGCTTGGTCTTTGCTCGCTCAGCCGCGCAGCATATTAAACAAAACCTACCTTTTAAACATGACAGCAGCATCATTCCAGCTTGGGATGCTAGTCGCGTTCAACCTGCTAAAGAAACCATTTCTATAAGCCATAACTGGGATGAACTACGACGTTTCATGTGGGATTATGTGGGCATTGTGCGAAGTAATGAGCGCTTGCACAAAGCGCAATTACGTTTAAGGTTATTACAACAAGAAATTGAAGAATATTACAGCCAACATCGCATCACCAGTGATTTATTAGAATTACGTAATCTTGCTGATATTGCAGAGTTGATTATTACTTCAGCGTTACATCGTCAAGAAAGTCGTGGCTTACATTACACTCTTGATTATCCTGAAGCCGATGAGAGCCAACCTGCGATGGATACCATTATCGCTGGAAAATCTTAGTTGTTCTCAAATAGACGCGTAGCTGCCGAAACAATTCAACATCAACCGCGTCATCGATAATTGTTACCAGATCACTTTGCCAGAAATAACGACGTTTGAAATGCAACATTACCAGCTGCGGTGTAACAACGCTACTCGCCAAGTTAAGTCTACGTTTTTGCGACTGATCTGAATAATGTAACGACCAGCCTTTATCCTCGTGATATTCAACACATACCAACGACTTTTTAGTCTTCAACCATTGATGTTGCTGAGCATAATAAATAAAACTGACTAATAAGATTATGGTAACTAAGAGCGACCACCATGTAATGGCAAGCAAACTCATTAGCGTCGCCAACATTAAACTATGAACAAATATCAAATAAATGAGTAATTTTCTAGCCAGCGTGTCGCCGTACTCGTGAAAGAATTAATCCATCCATGGCTTAATTCAACTCCGTTCGTCGACGACCATTAGCCCCAGACGTCCTCGTCACCTCGCTA
>Ga0123337_10001706_pt1 | contig 27261 bp, 32 predicted proteins | sample frozenSSSSmetaG_FD_89792 | JGI IMG/M metagenome (GOLD analysis project Ga0123337, IMG submission 89792) | Glacier valley bacterial and archeal communities from Borup Fiord, Nunavut, Canada, to study Microbial Dark Matter (Phase II) -... | ecosystem: Environmental > Aquatic > Freshwater > Ice >...
GAGCGAGTCGATCGGGATGACGCCGATGGCCTGCTCTTCCTTCTTGTTCTGCTCGCCGGGATAGTAGCCGCGGCCGGTCTTGATCTCAACCTCGGCCTCGAACGTCGCACCCTTTTCGAGGGTTGCGATGACTTGGTCGGGGTTGACGATGGTGATGTTCGCGTCAGCCTGGATGTCGGCGGCGGTAACGGCACCTTCGCGATTCTTCACCTTGATAGAGAGGGTGAGGGCTTCGCGCTTCTGGGAGACGATCAGGATCTTCTTGAGGTTGAGGACGATGTCGGTGACGTCTTCGACGACGCCATCGATGCTCTGGAACTCGTGCTGGACGCCCTCGATCTTGATCGAGGAAATGGCGGAGCCCTCGATGGAGCTCAGCAGCACGCGGCGGAGGGAGTTGCCGATGGTGTGGCCATAACCGGCCTCGAAAGGCTCGGCGATGAACTTGGCGTAGGTCGGCGTGGCACCTTCCTCGACCTTGGTGAGTTTATTGGGCAGTTCGAACTTTCCGAGGCGTTTGGGCATGGAGGTGATTGATTGCGGTTAAAAAGGATCTCCGGCTTAGAAGCGGGAGTAGAACTCAACGATGAGCTGTTCGTTGATGTCAGCACCAATCTCATCGCGGTTAGGCAGACGGGTGACGACAGCCTTGAACTGCTCGGCATTGAGGGTGAGCCAGCCTGGGACGGGGCGGGCGCGGTTCTCTTCCAAGTTGCGCTGGGCAAGCTGGCGGGAGGACGCGAGGTTCTTGATCTCGATCTCGTCGCCGGCCTTGCTGGCGTAGCTGGCGATGTCGACCTTGTGGCCGTTCACGCGAACGTGACCGTGGCCGACGAGCTGGCGGGCGGCCGCGCGGCTCTTGGCGAAACCAAGGAGGTAGATCACGCTGTCGAGACGGGTCTCGAGGAGCTGGAGGAAGCGTTCACCGGTGACGCCGCGCTCGTTCTTGGCGATCTCGAAAGTGCGGCGGAACTGGCGCTCAAGCAGACCGTAAGTGTAACGGAGCTTCTGCTTTTCGTTGAGGCCGACGGCATACTCGGAGAGTTTGCGGCGGAGCTTGGGGCCGTGCTGGCCGGGGGGGAAGTTGCGCTTTTCAAACGCCTTCGTCGCGCCGAAGATCGGCTGACCGAAACGGCGGCTGATGCGGGTGGTAGGACCTGTGTAACGAGCCATGGTGGGTTACTTTTGTTTAAAGTTGAGTTGGGAAGGACGCGTCAGATTAGACGCGACGGCGTTTACGGGGGCGGCAGCCGTTGTGCGGCACCGGCGTAACGTCGATGATGGTGGAGATTTCAAGACCGATGGCCTGGAGAGCGCGGATGGCGCTGTCACGACCGAGACCGGGACCGGAAACCTTGATGACGACGTCCTTGAGGCCGTGCGACATGGCGTTGCGGGCGGCGTCTTGAGCGACGACCTGAGCGGCGTAAGCGGTGGACTTGCGCGAACCGCGGAAGTTGCACTTGCCGGCGCTGGACCAGGCGATGACGGCACCTTTGCCGTCGGTGATCGAGACGATCGTGTTGTTGAAAGACGCGAGGATGTTGGCGACGCCGGAGGTGACGTTCTTGGAGCCCTTGGCCTTGCGGATCTTGATCGTGCCGAGCTCTTCCTTGAGGAGATCTTCAGCCGTGGGTTGACGGGCGACACCACCGATAAGCTCAACAGGCTTCTCGGGGGCGGCGGGAGCAGCGGCGACAGCGCCTTCAGCACCTTCGGCCTTGGGGGCTTTAGGAGCCTTGGCTGGCTTGTCGGCAGCGGGAGCTTTGACCTCGGCGCCAGCAGCAGCGGGCTTCGGGGTTTTTTCTTTCTTGGGAGCGGATTTTTCTTCGGCCATGACTTTAAAGGATTATTCGACTTTGGCTTTGGTGACACCGACGGTGCGACGCGGTCCCTTGCGGGTGCGGGCGTTGGTGCTGGTGCGCTGACCGCGCACCGGGAGGCTCTTGCGGTGACGGACACCGCGGTAGCAATTGATGGCCTGGAGGCGCTTAAGATTGCCGGTCAACTCACGACGGAGATCGCCCTCGACCACCCACTTGTGCTCGGTGATGACGTGGAGGATCTTGTTGAGCTGCTCTTCGGTAAGGTCCTGAGCGCGGAGGTCGGGACTGATACCGGTTTCGCTGATAACGAGATCAGCGCGGACGGGACCAATTCCGTAGATGTAACGGAGGGCGAACGCGACTTTCTTCTTCGCGGGAATTTCAACACCAAGGATACGTGGCATGGATGGGTTTTAGTTGAGAGTTAGTGGTTGAGAAAATGACAGGGAAAATGGATTAAACGGAAACTGCGGCGGCACGCGGGATCGTGAGGATCTCGGGGCCTTTTTCTGTGGTGAGCACGGTGTGTTCGAAGTGGGCGGAGGGCGTGGCGTCAGCGGTGACGATGGTCCAACCGTCGCTGAGGGTCTTCGTCCGGTAGTGGCCGAGATTCACCATCGGCTCGATGGCGAGGGTCATGCCAGCTTTGATCTTCTCGCCGGAACTGCGTTTGCCGAAGTTCGGAATCTGCGGTTCCTCGTGCATCGAGGTGCCGACTCCGTGGCCAACCATGTCGCGAACAACGCTGAAGCCGTGGGATTCGACGAAGGTCTGCACCGTATGCGAAATGTCGCCGATACGATTGCCAACCTGCGCCTGCTTGATCGCGAGATAAAGGGCCTCTTCGGTGACCTTCAGGAGATCGGCGACACGAGGGGCTACTTTGCCCAACGGAACCGTGAAGGCGTTGTCGCCGATGTATCCGTTGTATTCGATGACGACGTCCAGGGAAACGATGTCTCCTTCGCGCAGAACGCGCTTGAGAGAACCAATACCGTGAACGACTTCTTCGTTTACCGAGATACAGCTGTAGGCGGGGTAACGACGACTGCCGAGTTGGTAGCCATAACAGGCGCTCTGGGCTCCATGCTGGGCGATCAAATCGCGCGCAGCCTGATCCAAGTCATAGGTGGTCACACCGGGATGAACGAACTCTTTGAGCTTGTTCAAGACAGTGGCCGCAATCGCACAGGACTCGCGCATACGGGCGATCCCCTCTTTATTTTTGATGGGGATCATGCAGCGGCGAATTCAGGATTCTCGGTGATAAGACCGAGGGTGCGATAGTGTTCGGCGACAGGACCGGCGGAAACCGCCTGATCCACGAAGACGCCGTCGAGATTTTCATCACGGGCGTCGAGCCATTCGTCGAACACTTTGGCTTGGAGCAACGTAGCCGGGAAGCCGGTTAAGGCGAAACCCGCATCGGGTTTGCGTGCCCAAAACCACCTGCGCAAAAGAGCGAGGGCGGTTTCGTCCGCCAAGGGTGATCCTTGGCGAATCGTCCTTTCGACTTGTGAGCCGAGGGACGAGCGACGCGAAATCTCAAGCCGCATCAGATCGGCGAGAGAGACGTGCTCAATATTCAAAGAACGAAGCCAGTTCATACCATTTTCCGAGGGAAACGGGGACGAACCGAGCAGTATCAACTTCTGTTTGGCCGGAGGGCCGAAAGAAGAAAAGAGGTCAGAGCGTGCAGTCACAACTGCCGAAGTAAAGCCCTTATTTGACAAGAATGCGATAGGCCCAAATGCCCACGCCGAGGAGGAGCAATCCGAGCATAGGCAGCACGATTTTCATCACGGCCTCGGAGCTGAGCGCGTCACCGGTGGCACCGGGAGCGTTCGGATTGCGGGAGCGGATGCGGCCCTTCTTGAGGAAACCGTCGTAGTGACGCTGCAAAAGGAAGGTCTCGATCTGTTTCATGGTGTCGAGGATGACGCCCACGGTGATCAGCATGCCCGTGCCGCCAAAGAAAATCGCGATACGTTGCGGGACGTTGAGCTCGAAGAGCAGAACGTCGGGCATGACGGCGATGATCGTAAGGAAGAGCGCTCCGGCGAGCGTCATGCGGGTCATGATGAAATCGAGAAATTGAGCGGTAGGCGCACCAGGGCGAACGCCCGGGATATAGCCGCCGTATTTCTTGAGGTCATCGGCAATCTGGATGGGCTTGAACATGACCGACACCCAGAAATAGCTGAAAAACAAAATGAGCGCTCCGTAGCTGGAGTAGTAAACCCAGTGTCCACGCAGAAGGTTTTGGGAAAGCTCGGTGAGGAACTTGAGGTTAAAGGCCGCACCGACCTGCGAGAAAATCTGCTGAGGGAAAAGGAGAATGGCGCTGGCGAAGATCACCGGCATGACACCCGAATAGTTAACCTTCAGGGGAAGGAAGGAGCTCTGGCCGCCCATGACCTTGTTGCCGACGACGCGCTTGGCGTATTGGACAGGGATTTTGCGCTGACCTTGCACAACCATGATGATGCCCATGGTCACGAGGACAAAGAGGAGCGTCATCACGATGGCCTGCGGCACGCCGAGTCCGGCAACACCGATGGCCGGGAAGAACAACTGGTAGGTCGCGGTGGCCGCGCCGGGGATGTCGGCAAGAATACCGATGGTGATGAGGAGCGATACACCGTTGCCGATACCGCGCTGGGTGATTTGCTCACCGAGCCACATGAGGAGCAGCGTGCCGGCAGTCATGAAGACCACCGAAGTGACCATGAACCACCACTTGGAAACGATGACGATGGGACCGTAGAGATTGATGTCGAAGCTAGGGCCGAAAAGACGGCTCGGATTCTCAAGGGCCAGAATGAGCAGGGTGCCCTGAACCAAACAGATGAGCACCGTGGCGTAGCGCGTGTATTGGGTGAGCTTCTGGCGGCCGACGTCGCCTTCCTGCTGGAGGCGGCTGAGCATAGGCACCACGGCGGTCATCAACTGGAAGATGATGGACGCACTGATGTAGGGCATGATACCGAGGGCGAAAACGGCACCCTTCACGAGCGCGCCGCCCGTGAACATGTTGTAGAGTCCGACGAGCGCACCACCGGTGCTGCCGGCCTGCTGCTTGAAAAACTCCTGCAGCGGATGCGGGTCGAGACCAGGCAGCGGGATATGCGCGCCGACACGGGCTACGAAAAGGAGTGCGAGAGTGTAGAAGATACGGGAGCGCAGCTCGGGAATCTTCAGTGAATTCGTGAAAGCGGAAAGCACAGCGGTGAAATCGAGGGACTAGGGTCGAAAAACAAAAAAAGGCCGCGCGAATCGGTTTCGCGCGGCCTGCACCAAATTTAGGCTACGATGGCCTGACCGCCGGCCTTTTCGATCTTGGCCTTGGCCGTTTCGGAGAACTTGGTCGCCGTGATCGTGAAAGCGCGGGTCAGTTCGCCATCCCCAAGGATCTTGAGGAGGGACTTGTCGCCACGGACGATACCGGCCTTGGCGAGGATCGAGGAGTTCACCTCGGTGACGCTGGCGTCGAGGCGGGCGAGATCGCCGACATTGACGACTTCAGGCGCGTTGCGGAACGCAGCCTGATTGAAGCCGCGATGAGGGAGCTTGCGGTAAAGGGGCATCTGGCCGCCTTCGAAGCCGGGACGGATGCTGGAGCCGGAGCGTGCGCTCTGGCCTTTGCCACCGCGACCGGAGGTCTTGCCGTGGCCGCCGCCTTCGCCGCAACCAACGCGCTTTTTGCGATGGATGGCGCCTTTAACGTTCTTAAGTTCGTGAAGTTTCATGGGAGTTCCTTGGGAGGGCGCCCCACCCTGCTTTGGCGCAAGGTGGGACTCGGATTATTTTTTACTGAATCAGGCAGACGCGCGCATCGCCTTGATCTTCTCGGCGGTGCGGAGCTGCTGCAGACCGTTGAGGGTCGCGTTGACGATGGCGATGTGGTTGCTGGAACCCATCGACTTGGTGAGGATGTTCTTTATGCCAGCGGCTTCGAGAACGGCACGCACGCCGCCGCCGGCGATGAGGCCGGTGCCGGGCGATGCGGGCTTGAGGAGAACCTTACCGCCGTCGGCCACGCCCATGACATCATGGGAGATCGTGTCGCCCTTGAGCGTTACGGTCACCATGTGCTTCTTGGCGTGTTCGGTGCTCTTCTTGATGGCGTCGGGAACTTCGTTCGCCTTGCCGTAGCCGATGCCGACTTTGCCTTTGCGGTCACCCACAACGCAGAGAGCGGAAAAGCTGAAGCGGCGGCCACCTTTGACCACCTTGGCGCAGCGATTGATGAAGACGATCTTTTCGACCATCTCCGGAGCGCCGTCAGCAGAGGGAGCGGGAGCGCGACGGTCACGACGGTTACCACCGCCGCCACCACCATTATTTGAGAAATTGCCAGTGCTCATAGGTATTAGAATGCAAGACCACCCTCACGGGCAGCGTCGGCGAAAACTTTAACTTTGCCGTGGTAGAGGGCGCCGGAACGGTCGAACACGACCGAGACGAGCCCCGCAGCCTTGGCTTTGGAGGCGAAAGCCACGCCGAGCGCCTTGGCGCCGGCGAGGTTCGAGGTGAGCTTCTGCTTGCGCAATTCTGCGTCGAGGCTGGACAAGAAGACCAGCGTGGTGCCGGTTTCGTCGTCGATGGCCTGGGCGTAGATGTGCTTGCTGGTGAAGCGAACGGCGAAGCGGGGGCGTGCGGCTGTGCCGAACACCTTCTTGCGGATGCGCCAACGACGCTTTTGAAGGAGGTCGGCTTTGCGAATGGTATTCATGGGTTATGCGGCCCGTAAGAGCGTATAAATAGTAATAAAATAAACGTTAAGCGACGGTTTTGCCTTCTTTACGGCGGACGCGTTCACCCACGATGCGGACACCCTTGCCCTTGTAAGGCTCAGGCGGATAGAAGCTGCGGATCTCCGCGGTGACTTTGCCGACGAGCTGCTTATCAGCGCCCTCAACCTTGACCTTGGTCTGGTCGGTGACGGTGATTTTGATGCCTTCGGGAATGTCAAAAAGGATCGCGTGCGAATAACCGAGCGCGAGGTCGAGGACCTTGCCCTTGAGGTTGGCCTTGAAGCCGACGCCTTGGATTTCGAGATCCTTGACGAAGCCTTCAGAGGCGCCCTTGACCATGCCGGCAATCACCGAACGGGCGGTGCCATACATGGCGCGGGAGAAGCGGCTGTCATCAACCGGAGCGACGGTGACGTTTTTATCGGCCATCGTGAGGGTGACGACGTTGGCGAACGTCTTGGTGACTTTGCCCTTGGGGCCTTCGACGGAAACGGTCATGCCTTTGATGTCGACCTTGACCTTGTCGGGAATGGGAACGGGAACTTTACCGATGCGTGACATGATATGGGTGCTCCGGGTTACCAGACTTTGCAGATGATTTCGCCGCCAACTTTTTGGCGACGGGCGTCCTGGTCCTTCAGCAGGCCCTTCGAGGTCGAAAGGATGCTGATGCCGAGGCCGTTGAGCACGCGGGGGATTTCCGTGTAGCGGGAGTAGAGGCGGCGACCGGGGGTCGAAACGCTCGAGAGGTTCGTGATGGCGGGGGCGTTGTCGACATACTTCATCTTGACGATGACAGTCTTGTGGCCGCGGTCATCAGCACCGACGGTCACGTTGGAGACGTAGCCTTCGGTTTTAAGAATAGCCGCAAGGCTCTCCTTGAGTTTGGAGTGCGGCGAGACGCACTCGGCGAGACCGGCCTTGGACGCATTGCGCAGGCGGGTCAGGAAATCGCTGACAGGATCGTTCATGTGGATGTTTGTTTAAGAGGAGCGTGCGGGTCATATCCGACTCCCGGCGCCCAAAAGTTTTTTACCAGGAGGACTTGGTCACGCCGGGGATTTTCCCAGACAGGGCAAGCTCACGGAAGGTGATACGGGAAACGCCGAACTTGCGGATGAACGCACGTGGGCGGCCGCTGAGGGAGCAGCGGTTGCGGATGCGCGTGGGGGCCGAGTTACGGGGAAGCTTCTGGAGCTTCTTCTGCGCGGCGAAGAATTCTTCGTCGTTGGTGGTGGGGTTGGCGAGGATGGCTTTGAGCTCGGCGCGCTGAACCTTGTATTTCGCGGAGAGCGTCTTGCGCTTCTCGTTACGATTGATGGCGGATGTCTTCGGCATTGTCGGAAAAGGTTAGGCGGCGTTGTTCTTGGCGGCAGCGTCGGCGGCGACCTGCTGCTCGGTGCGGCGGAAGGGCATGCCGAGGAGCTTCAGGAGCTCGCGGCCTTCTTCGTCGGTGTTGGCGGTGGTGACGATGGTGACATCGAGACCCATGGTCTTCTTCACGTTCTCCACGGTGATTTCTGGGAAGATGGTGAAGTCGGAGATGCCAAGATTGTAGTTACCCTGGCCGTCGAGCTTGGAGCCGACGCCGCGGAAGTCGCGAATGGTAGGAAGGGCAACCGCCAGCAGGCGCTGGAGGAATTCCCACATGCGGTCACCGCGAAGGGTGACGTGGGCGCCGACGACCTGGTTTTCACGAAGTTTAAAGTTCGAGATAGCCTTCTTGGACTTGGAAAGAACGGGCTTCTGGCCGGCGATGGCAGCGAGGTCGCGGGCGACATCGGCGATCTGGTTCTTGTCGGCTTCGGCATCGATGCCGGTGTTCAACGAGATCTTGGTGATCTTCGGAACTTCGTGCGTGTTCTTGTAGCCGCGGCTCTTAACGAGCTCGGGGACGATCTGCTCAATGTAGAGCTTCTTAAGGGAAGGGATGTATTTGCTGCTCATTATGGTAAGAGCCGACGGATTACCGACCCGGCGACAATTTGAGTGTGTGTGTTTAGGCGAAAAGGGGCGAAGTTACACGAGGTAGCGTCGCCCCTGGCAAGTTCTATTTTGGAAGTCTCGGAAATCAGGCCTTCACGGCGCGTTTCTTGGACGCGTCGAATACGGCTTTTTTCTGGAGGTTGGAGACGTGCACGGAGCCCTCGCGCTCGACGATCGAGCCGTTGGGGTTTTCCTGCGACTTCTTCATGTGGCGCTTCATCATGGCGACGCCTTCGACGCGCACGCGCGACTTGGCAGGGAGGATCTCGAGGACCTTGCCCGTTTTGCCCTTGTGGGAGCCGGCGATGACGACGACTTCGTCGCCGCGTTTAACGTGATATTTAGTAGAAGCCATTTTAGAGAACCTCCGGAGCGAGCGAGATGATCTTCATGAAGTTCTTCGCACGCAGTTCGCGGGCGACAGGGCCGAAGATACGGGTGCCCTTGGGATTGCCGTCGGTGCCGATGATGACGATGGCGTTGCTGTCAAAGCGGAGGTAGCTGCCGTCAGCGCGGCGAACCGGGGCCTTGGTGCGAATGATGACGGCCTTGGCGACCTCACCCTTCTTCACGCTGGCATCGGTGGAGCTTTCCTTGATGTGGACAGTGATGACATCACCCACGCCGGCGGTGGTGGTGTTCTGGCCTTTTTTGCTGATGAACATGGCACGGCGCGCGCCGGTGTTATCGGCGACGTCCATCCAGGAGCGGAGTTGGAGCATGATGGTTTACTTTTTAAAGGTTATCTAATCAGGCCTTGGTCGTCTTCGTGGGGACGAGCTCGGCGACGTCTTTTTCAGTGATGGCGACACCATCGGGAGCGATGGCGGCCTCAAGGATCTTCACGATGCGCCAGCGTTTGAGGCGGCTGATCGGGCGGGTTTCCATGATCTCAACCTTGTCCCCGATCTTGGTCTCGTTCTTCTCGTCGTGAACGTGCACGACGGTTTTGCGATTGATGACCTTCTGGTAGAGGGGGTGAGGAATCTTGTAGGGGACGGTGACCTTGATGGATTTGTCGCCAGAGCGGCTGGTGACGAAACCGATGAGGTCCTTGCGGGAATTGCGGGTCGTGGTAGACATGTTCTTTTGCGGGTTGGAGACGGCGCGGGCTGCGGTTAGGCAGCGGCCTTCTTGTTCTTGGCGGTCTTCGCGGTCTCGAGGCGGGCGACGTCCTTGCGGAGGGAGCGCAGCTCGGAGGTCTTCTCAACCTGGCCGGTCTGCTTGCGCAGGCGGAGTTGGAGGAGTTTTTCGCGGGTTTCGTTAAGCTTGGTGGTGATCTCGACGGGAGCGAGTTCGCTGATTTCCTTGTAGGTGCTCATGGCGGTGTTGTGTTGGTTGGCGGCTGATTATTCAGCGGTGCCTTCACGCACGATGAAGCGGCAGTGGAAGGGCAGTTTGGCGTCGGCGAGGCGGAAGGCTTCTTTTGCGACGCTCACGGGGATACCGGCGAGTTCGAAGAGAACGGCACCTGGCTTGATCTGGGCGACGTAGTATTCGACCGGGCCTTTACCAGAGCCCATTCGCGTTTCGGCGGGCTTTTTGGTGATAGGCTTGTGGGGGAAAATGCGAATCCAGAGTTTACCCTTGCGCTTGAGGTGGCGCGAGATGGTGACACGGGCGGCTTCAATCTGCTGTCCGGTCATGGGACCGCGGGTCAGCGATTGAAGGCCGAATTCGCCGAAGGCGATGGTGTTACCGCGCTTGGCGTTACCCTTGCGGGAACCCTTCTGGGATTTGCGGTATTTGGTGCGGGCGGGAGCGAGAGCCATGGTGGTTTCTCTTAAAGGTTAAATGATGAGGGGGCGCGGATTAGAGCGTCACGTCGGATTCTTTTTTGCAGATCCAGCATTTGACGCCGATCTTGCCATAAAGGGTGTGAGCTTCGGCAAAGCCGTAATCGATGTTCTCGCGGAGGGTGTGCAGAGGCACGCGGCCTTTGCGCTGCCACTCGCGGCGGGCGATGTCGGCGCCACCAAGGCGGCCGGACGATTGGATACGGATACCTTCAGCACCGAGAGCCATGGCCATTTCGACGGCCTTCTTCATGGCGCGGCGGAAAGCGATGCGGCGTTCGAGTTGGAGACATACGTTCTCGGCAACAAGCTGGGCCTCGATCTCGGGCTTCTTCACTTCGACGATGTCGAGGAGGATTTCCTTGCCGGTGAGCTTCGCGAGTTCGGCCTTGATGTTCTCGATCTCGGCGCCTTTGCGACCGATGACGATACCAGGGCGGGCGGTGTAGATCTTAACGCGGACGCGGTTGGAGGCGCGCTCGATAAAGATGCGAGGCACGGAGGCCTGCTTCAACTTCTCCATCAGCTTGGCGCGGATGATCTGATCCTCGTGGAGGAGCTTGGCGAAGTCTTTCTTGGTCGCATACCAGCGGGACTGCCAGTTGCGGCGGACGGCGAGGCGGAAGCCGATCGGATTGGTCTTTTGGCCCATGGGATTAAATTAGTTGGAGTTACCGTCGGAGAGGACGATGCGGATGTGGGACATCTTCTTGCGGCGAGGCATCGCGGTGCCGCGGGCGCCGGCCTTGAAGCGCTTGAGAACGGGTCCGTTTTCAACAAGGGCGCTCTTCACGATCAGGGAATCGGCGGAGAGGTTGTTGTTGTTTTCGGCGTTCGCGATGGCGCTCTTGAGCGTCTTGACGATCAGGCGGGCGGACTTGCGGGGGATCAGCGTGAGCAGATCGACGGCATCGTTGGCTTTGCGGCCTTGGATGGTGCGGACGACTTCGCGGACCTTTTTAGGGGACATGCGAGCGTAACGGGTGAGGGCTTGGACTTCCATGGTTTGAGATTCCTTTTTAGGGGCGACAGCAGGACTGAAAAGTCCCCTGCCCTTTTGATGTGTTTATTATGCTTTGAGAGTTTTGACGGTGGCGACGTCGCCGGACCGGATCGATTGACCGGGGGCGAGTTGCAGGATGAGCGCGGCACCGGAGCGGAGGCGGAGATCGACGAGAACAATCTCGGCGACATCCACATCTCCACGGGTGATGCGGCAAACCATGCCTTGGCGGAGACCGGCGGTGAAGCCGGCACCGAGCAGAACGATGTCCGCAACGCGGGTCGTCTGCACGGCCACCACCGGAGCCGCCTCGACCGAGCGCGTATCGACCAGCGCAGCCGACAGCGTCGTCGCGGAGGCGACGGCGATGACGGCGGTGAACTGGAGGAGGCGACGGAGCATGGCGGCGACAGGCGAACTTAGATTTCCTTGCGGGTCATGCCACCGTGAGCCTTGAACACGCGGGTAAGCGCGAATTCGCCCAGTTTGTGACCGACCATGTTCTCGGTGACGTGCACGGAGATGAAGGCCTTGCCGTTGTGAACGCTGAACGTGTGGCCGATGAAATCGGGCGTGATCGTCGAGCGGCGGGACCAGGTCTGGATGGGTTTCTTGGAGCCACCGGCCTTGACGGCCTTCTCGATTTTCTCGAGCAGGTGGTAATCGACGAAGAAACCTTTTTTGATGGAGCGTGCCATGTTGGTAAGGTTGTAAAATTACTTCTGACCGCGGGGCTTGCGGCCGTTGTGGCGCACAAGAATCTGGCTGCTCGAGGGCTTCGAGCGCTTGCGGGTCGGGAAGCCCTTGGCGAGCTGGCCCCACGGGGAAACGAGGTGCTGGCGACCGCCGCCGCCCTTGGACTTGCCCTGACCGCCACCGTTCGGGTGATCGACCGGGTTCATGGAAACGCCGCGCTGACGGGGACGTTTGCCGAGCCAGCGATTGCGACCGGCCTTACCGAGGGAAGCGTTGATCTGGTCGCCGTTGCCGACTTCACCGATGGTGGCGCGGCACTTGGGATTGACCAGACGGATTTCGCCGGAGGGGAGCTTGATCTGGGCGGCACCGTTCTCGACGTTGACGAGTTCGATGGAGGTGCCGGCCGTGCGACCGAGCTGGGCGCCGCGGCCCGGGACGAGCTCGACGTTGTGCAGCTTGGTGGAGGGCGGGATGATCGACAGGGGGAAGTTGTTGCCGACATTGAAGTCGTTCAACGTGGCCTTGTCGGAGGCGAAAATGGTGTCGCCAGCCTTGAGGCCCTTCGGGGCGATGATGTAGCGCTTCTCGCCGCTGGTGTAGGCCAAGAGGGCGATGTGCGCTGTGCGGTTGGGATCATACTCGATCGCCTGCACCTTGGCGGGCATGTCGAGGATGTCGCGCTTGAAGTCGATGATGCGGTAGAGCTTCTTATGGCCACCGCCGCGACGACGCGACGTGATGCGGCCATAGACGTTGCGGCCACCGGTCTTGGGCTTGGCCTCGGTGAGGGCAGCCTCGGGGCGTTTTTTGGAAAGACCCTCGGGCTTGTTCAGCTGCGTGAAGCGCTGGGAAGGCGTGAGGGGACGACGGATAGGAGTGAGAGGCATGTTGTATGTTCTCCGGGTTAGACGAGCTCGATCTTGTCGCCGGTCTTCAGCGTCACGATGGCCTTCTTGTAGTCGGACGTGATGCTGGGACGGCCTTGACGGCTCTTTTTGTTCTTTCCGCGGTAGACGGAAGTGTTCACGCGGGTGACGGAGACCTTGAAGGTCTTCTCGACGGCTTCCGCGATCTGATGCTTGTTGGTGCCGATGGCGACCTCGAAGGTGTATTGGCCGAGCTCGGAGGAAAGTTTGTTAGACTTTTCAGTGAGACGGACGAGTTTGAGAACTTTTCCAGCGTTCATTAGTTCTTACCTCCGTTGACGCGAGCGATGATGGTTTCGAGCGCCTTGGCGCTCACGATGATCTTCTTGTATTGAGCAAGATCGAGGGTGTTGAGAGCGCTGGCCTCCTGGACGGAGATGCGCTCGAGATTGCAGACAGCGCGGGCGGTGTCGGCGGTGAACTCGTGGTCCACGATGAGGATCTTCCCCTTGGGGGCGATGCGCTCGATGATCTGGTTCATGACCTTGGTCTTGACCGGCTGGATTTCGAAGGCGTCGATGACGTCGATTTCACCGGCGGAAACGCGGTCGAACAACGCACGGCTGAAGGCGAGGGCCTTAACCTTGGAGTTGATCTTCTTGGAGTAGTCGCGTGGCTTGGGGCCGAAGACGACGCCACCGCCGACCCAGATCGGGGAGCGGGTGGAACCGGCGCGGGCGCGACCGGTGCCCTTCTGGCGCCAGGGCTTCTTGCCACCGCCGGACACTTCGCCACGGGTTTTCGTGGAGTGGGTGCCGAGGCGGTTGTTGGCGTTGATGGCGACGATCACTTCTTTGACCGCCTGAAGGCCTTTGTCGCCTTCGAAGGTTGGCAGACCGGCGAAGTCTTGTTCGCGGGAGGTCTTGCCGTCGGAGCTGAAAACTTTGAGTTTCATGTCGTGGGTGTCCTTTAAGGGTTAGGCTTTCTTGGGCTGGCCCTTGATGGCGGTGCGGACGACGACGTCATCACCGTTGGCGCCGGGGATGGCGCCCTTGACGAGAAGGAGGTTCTTCTCGGGGAGAATCTTCACGATAATGAGATTCTGCATGGTGCGGGCGAGCTGGCCCATGTGGCCGGGCATCGCTTGGTTCTTCCACACGCGGCCAGGAGTCTGGCGCATGCCGATGGAACCGATGCGGCGGTGGAACATGGAACCGTGGGTGGCGGGACCGCCGCCGACACGGAAACGTTTCACGACGCCCTGGAAGCCTTTGCCCTTGGTGACGCCGCTGACGTCAATGAGCTGGCCTTCCTGGAAATCAGCGACGGTGACAACGTCACCGACCTTGAGAGTGGAGGCACCTTCGAGGCGAACTTCGCGGAGGACGCGGGGCGTCTCATCGAGACCAGCCTTTTTGGCGTGGTTCTGTTCGGCCTTGGAGGCGTTCTTGGACTTCTGCTTGGAGAAGCCGATCTGAACGGCGTCGTAGCCGTCGATCTGTTTGGTTTTGACTTGGACGACCGGGCAAGGGCCGGCTTCGACCACGGTGACGGGGACCAGGACGTTTTTAGCGTCGTAGACCTGCGTCATGCCGAGTTTTTTGCCTAATAGCGTAGAGGACATGGTGCTAAGTGGTAGGTGGAAAGAATTTCCGTTTAACAACCTACATTAGTGGAAACCCAGCGGTGCGCGGTGCGCACATGGGCAGCAACTGATGTGTGAAGTGACTTTGTGTTAACTCAAACGTTGATGGTGATATCGACGCCGGAGGGAAGATTGAGTTTCTTGAGCTCGTCGACCGTCTGGGCGGTGGGCTCGATGATGTCGATGAGGCGCTTGTGGGTGCGCGTCTCGAACTGCTCCATCGACTTCTTGTCAACGTGCGGGGAGCGGTTGACCGAAAGTTTCTCGATGCGGGTCGGGAGAGGGATCGGGCCGGACACGCGGGCGCCGGAGCGCTTGGCGGTTTCGACGATTTCCGAGGCGGACTGGTCGATCACTCGATAGTCGAAGCCTTGGAGTTTGATGCGGATGCGTTGGCCTTTCATACGATAAAAAGAACGAGGTTAGCTGCGGGCGGGAGCCTTGGTGGAGGTCTCGACGATCTTGGTGAGGAGAGAGGAAGGAACTTGTTCGAAGTGCGACGGGGTGATCGAAGCACTAGCGCGGCCCTTCGAGAGGGAGCGGATGTCGGTGACGTAGCCGAACAACATTTCGAGCGGAACGTTCGAATTGATGATGCAGGCGCCGTTCTTGGACTCCATGCCGTTAATACGGCCGCGACGACGGTTGATGTCGCCGATCAGGTCGCCCTGATAGTCTTCAGGAGTGGTGACCTCGACGCCCATGATGGGTTCGAGAAGGATGGGCTTGGCAGCCTTCATCGCGTCCTTGAAGCCGAAGATGCCGGCCATCTTGAAGGCCATTTCGGACGAGTCGACGTCGTGGAAAGAACCGTCAACGATGCGCACGATGACATCGACCACCGGGTAGCCGGCGACGACACCATTGTTGGTGGCTTCGAGAATACCTTCGGTCGCGGGCTTGATGAATTCCTTGGGGATGGAGCCGCCAACGGTTTCGTTGATGACTTCGATGCCCTTGCCCTTTTCGTTGGGCTCGATCTTGACAACGACGTGGCCGTATTGGCCCTTACCGCCGGACTGGCGGATGAATTTGCCTTCGCCATCGGCGGGACCAGTGATGGTCTCGCGGTAGGCGATCTGGGGCTTGCCCGAGGTCGCCTCGACCTTGAACTCGCGCTTCATGCGGTCGACGATGATCTCCAAATGGAGTTCGCCCATGCCAGCCAGAATCGTTTGGCCGGTGTCGAGGTCGGTCTTGACGCGGAGAGTGGGATCTTCGGCCACGAGGCGTTGGAGCGCCATGCCGAGCTTTTCCTGGTCGGCCTTCGAGTTGGGCTCGATGGACATCGCGATAACGGGCTCGGGGAAGGACGGCGGCTCGAGACGGATATCAAAATCTTCGTCGCAAAGGGTGTCTCCGGTGATGACTTCCTTAACGCCGACAAGGGCGCAGATGTCGCCAGAGTAGGCCATGTCGATTTCCTCACGATCCATGGCGCGCATGAGCACGAGGCGGGAAACGCGCTCGGTGCGGCGGGTGCGGGGATTGTAGAGGGGCATGCCCTTGGGGAGCTTGCCGGTGTAAATGCGGAAGAACACCAAACGACCGACGAACGGATCGTTCCAAAGCTTGAACGCGAGACCAGCCATCTTGGCCTTGTCGTCAACAACCGCGAGCACCTCATTGCCATCGACATCCTGGCCTTTCATGGCGGGGACATCAAGAGGGTTGGGAAGGTAGGTGACGACAGAATCAAGAAGACGCTGCACACCCTTCTTTTTGAAAGCGGAACCAGGGATAACACCCGTGAACTTCATCGAAATCGTGGCCTTGCGTACAGCGAGGATGAATTCGTCAACGGTGATTTCTTCGCCACCGAGGTATTTCTCGGCGATGACATCGTCGAAGTCGCAAACGGCTTCGATCAATTTTTCGCGGTATTCCTTGGCCTGTTTGACGTATTCTGCGGGAATCGGGCTGGTGACCGGATTCATTCCGAGCGGATCGGTGGTGTCGTCGAAAATGTAGGCGACATTATGAACCAGATCGATGAGACCGGAGAAATTTTCTTCCTTGCCGATCGGGATGAAGATCGGATGGGCGTTGGCACCGAGCTTCTCGCGCATTTCGCCGACGGCGCGGTAGAAATCGGCACCGGTGCGATCCATCTTGTTGATGAAAGCGATACGGGGAACGCCGTATTTGTTGGCCTGACGCCAGACGGTTTCAGACTGGGGCTGCACGCCGGCAACCGCACAGAACACGGAAACAGCACCGTCAAGAACGCGCATGGAGCGCTCCACCTCGGCGGTGAAATCAACGTGTCCGGGCGTGTCGATGATGTTGATGCGCTGCTTGATGCCCTTCCAAGGACCATTCGAAGCATTCCAAGCACAGGAAATGGCGGCGGCGGTGATCGTGATACCACGCTCGCGCTCTTGCTCCATCCAATCCGTCACCGTGCTACCCTCATGCACTTCGCCCATTTTATGGACGGCGCCGGAGTAAAACAAGATACGCTCAGTGGTGGTCGTCTTGCCGGCATCGATGTGGGCAACGATGCCGATGTTACGCGTCCACTCGAGAGGGAACGGGCGCTCTTTGGCGTTAGCCGGAGCGACCTTGGACTTGTCAGTGACGATGGAAATGACGGGAGCTTCAGACATGGGATCTATTTCTTACCAGCGGAGGTGGGCGAAGGCGCGGTTGGCCTGGGCCATCTTGTGGGTATCTTCCTTCTTCTTAACGACGCTGCCGGTGTTGTTGTAGGCATCGACGATTTCGGCGGCGAGGGCGTCCTTCATGGGAACACCTTTGCGACCGGAAGCGGCGGTGACGATCCAGCGAAGGGCGAGGCTCTCCTGGCGCTCGTAGGAAATTTCGACGGGAACTTGGTAGGTGGCGCCACCGACGCGGCGGCTCTTGACCTCAAGGCGGGGACGGGCGTTTTCGAGCGCGCCGATCATCAGATCAACGGGATCACCCTTTTCGAGTTTCTCGGAGACCTTCTCGAAGGCACCGTAGACGATGCGCTCGGCGATGTTTTTCTTGCCGTCTTCCATGACGACATTGACAAGGTGGGCAACGAGAGGGCTGCCGTAACGAATGTCCGGTTGGACTTCGCGTTTATCTGCTTTGTGGCGGCGTGACATGAGTTATAGTTCCTCGTTTAAAGATTACTTCTTAGCGGCTTTGGGGCGCTTGACGCCGTATTTGGAACGGCTGCGACGACGTTTTTCGACGCCGGTGGCGTCGAGGGTGCCACGAACGATGTGGTAGCGGACACCGGGCAAATCCTTCACGCGGCCACCGCGCACGAGCACAATGGAATGCTCCTGGAGGTTATGGCCCTCGTCGGGGATGTAGGAGATAACCTCATTGCCATTGGTCAGGCGCACCTTCGCGACCTTACGGATAGCGGAGTTGGGCTTCTTGGGGGTGCGGGTCATGACCTGCACGCACACGCCACGGCGGAAGGGGTTACCGTCGAGGGCGGGCGACTTGGACTTGGCCTTAATTTGGCGACGTCCTTTGCGCACGAGTTGGTTGATGGTCGGCATATCGAAGAGTGGCTATGAAATGAGGAAAAGAGGCGGAAGCTACCAAGGTGGTAAACCTCGGCAAGCAGATTTTAGCAAAAAAGGAAATTAGTCCGAAAAACGACGGCCATGCCGGGATTCTCGGAGGTGAAACGTTTTTCTTCAGCACCAGACAACGCGCGAAAGGGAGATGGAGAAACTGAGGGGTGATCATCACAACACAGCCAAGGGATACCCTACAAGAGGAAAGTCGCCACTGGGAGGGTAAAGAAAGCCTTGGGAGCGCAGCGCCCTCCCCCACCCCAAACCGGTCAACAACCGTCAAACGACCGCAGGAAGGCGATAGGTCCAATAAACTCCGTTCATCCCGTGGCTTTATTCGGCGCGTCCATCGTGCAGCCGCCCCTCAAGAAGGGGCACTCTCCTCATACTCACAGCAAAACACCTCCAAGAAAAAAACAACGCGCGAACCGCAGCAGAAAACGCAGAATCCAGATCGCATTTTTTAATGTATCCAATAATTAATTACTTTATGATTTTACCTCGGCGCAGCAGTCTGCATCTTGAACAGAATGGCGCTTGATGAGATCAGGAGCCGTGATCGCCATCTGAACCAACGCCAAGGATGGAGCGTTTCATGCGGACCCAAAAAAGCCGCGGGCGCCTGAGCGCTCGCGGCTTTGAATTTTGGAACCAAGCAAATGCTTAGCTTGCTTCGGAAGTCTTCACTTCCTCATTCGGGATCTCTTCGCCGAACGGCAGGCTGATGCGCAGGTTCTTGTAGGACGGCAGGCCCGTGCCAGCAGGAATCAAGTGACCCATGATCACGTTTTCCTTGAAGCCCTTCAGCAGATCGATCTTGCCGAGGGTCGAGGCGTCGGTAAGCACGCGGGTCGTCTCTTGGAAGGAGGCGGCAGAGATAAACGACTCGGTCTCGAGCGAGGCCTTGGTGATGCCAAGGAGGATCGGCTCGGCTTCGGCCGGCTTACCACCGGCTTCGTCGAGGCGCTTGTTGTCGGCCAAGAAGGCCGCACGGTCCACCTGCTCGCCCCAGAAGTATTCGCTGTCACCTGGATCGGTGATACGGACCTTGCGGAGCATCTGGCGGATGATGATCTCGATGTGCTTGTCGTTGATCGTCACGCCTTGCAGACGGTAAACCTCCTGCACCTGGCTGATGAGAAAATCATACAGCGCGGACGGTCCAAGGATTTCGAGGATCTCGTGCGGATCGGCAGAGCCTTCGGTGAGGTGCTGGCCCTTGTGGACCACGTCGCCCGGCTGCACGATGATGTGCTTGCCGGTCGGGATGAGATGCTCCTCTTCCTGAGCGGTCTCTTCGTTGCGAACGACCAGCTTGCGCTTGCCGCGCAGCGTGCCTTCGAACGAAACGACACCGTCGATACGGGCCATCTCGGCGGCATCCTTCGGACGACGGGCTTCGAAAAGCTCGGCGACACGGGGAAGACCACCGGTGATGTCCTTGGTTTTGGAAGCCTGACGAGGCGTCTTGGCGAGAAGCGCTCCGGGAGCGATGATGTCGCCTTCCTGCACGGCAATCTGCGCGCCGACCGGGATGGCGTAGGACGCGAGGGCCTTGCCCTTGGCGTCACGCACCTCGACCTGCGGATTGAGATCTTCCTTGTGCTCGATGACGACCGTGGCGATGCGGCCCGACGCTTCGTCGAGTTCGCGTTTCACGGTGACACCGGGGATCATGTCCTTGAACGCCAGCGTCCCGCCCTTTTCAGACAGCACGGGGATGTTATAGGGATCCCACTGCGCGAGAACGGCCCCCTTCTCGATCTTCGCGCCGTCACCGACGTGAAGGAAGGAACCGACTACGATGTTATAGTTTTCGAGCTCACGATCATCGGCGTCGATGATCTGGATCGTGCCGGTCTTGTTGAGCACGATGGCGGCGCCATCGGCGGTCTCGACGAGACGGAGACCCTTGTATTTCACGGTGCCGCTGGCGCGGACGCGAATTTCGGGGGTCTTGAATCCGCCGGACGCCACGCCACCGATGTGGAACGTGCGCATGGTGAGCTGCGTGCCGGGCTCGCCGATGGACTGGGCGGCGATGATGCCGACCGAGTCACCCTGCTTGGCGATACGGTTGGTCGCGGGGTTGATGCCGTAGCTCTTCGCGTCGATGCCGTTGGGGCTGATCGAAGTGAGGGGCGACATAACCTTAACGCGCTCGATACCGGAATCGACGATGCGGGTGGCGGCTTCTTCGCTGATGAGTTCGCCGGAACCGACGAGCAGCTCGGACGGGTTGGTAGGATTGTAAACGTCTTCGGAAGCGCAACGGCCCACGATACGCTCACGGAGGGGAACGATTTCGTCGTCACCTTCGAAGATCGCCTTTTTCCAGATGCCGTCGCGAACGCCGCAATCGGGTTCGGCGATGATCACGTCCATGGCCACGTCACACAATTTACGGGTGAGGTAGCCGGCGTCGGCGGTCTTCAGCGCGGTGTCGGCGAGACCCTTGCGGGCGCCGTGGGTGGAGATGAAGTATTCGAGAACCGTCAGACCTTCGCGGAAGGACGACAGAATCGGGCGCTCGATGATTTCACCGTTGGGCTTGGCCATGAGACCACGGGTTCCGCACAGCTGGCGAACCTGCTGTTTGTTACCGCGGGCGCCGGAGTCCATCATGATGTAAACCGGGTTAACCTCGGTCTTGCCATCGTTGTTGTCCAACTTGGCGAACACGGCCTTCGCGATCTTGTCGGTGGCACCGGTCCAGATATCGACGACCTTGTTGTAACGCTCGCCGTCGGTGATGATGCCCTTGTTGAACTGGGCTTCGACCTCGGTGATCTTTTTGCGGGAATCGGTGACGATGTCCTTTTTGTCCTCGGGGATGATCATGTCATCGATACCGATGGAGATACCGGCCTGCATGGCGGTCTGGAAACCGAGTTCCTTCAACTTGTCGAGGGTCTCGACGGTGATGACGTCACCGGCAACCTTGTAGGTGTTGAGGATCAGGTCACCCAGCTTGCCCTTCGGCACAGGGAAGTTCACGAAGCCGAGACCGGCGGGCCATATCTGGTTGAAGATCACGCGGCCGACGGTGGTGCGGATGGTGCGCTTCTCGGTGTTGCCGAAAACGGTCTCGCGACCGTGGTCCGGGTTAGGAACCTCGACCCAATCGTGCATCTTCAGAGCGCCGTCGGCTTTCGCGAACAGCACTTCTTGGAGGCCGGACAGGAGCGGCACATGAACGCCCTTTTCGGGCTTCTTGCGGGGCTCGATCGTGAGGTAGTAGGCACCGAGAACGATGTCCTGCGAGGGCGTCAAGATCGGCTTGCCGGAGGACGGCGAGAAGATGTTGTTCGTCGCCATCATGAGGAGTTTGCACTCCATGACAGCCTCAAGGGACAACGGCACGTGCACGGCCATCTGGTCACCGTCGAAGTCGGCGTTGTAAGCCGTGCAGACGAGCGGGTGAACGCGGATCGCCTCGCCCTCGATGAGGACGGGCTCGAAAGCCTGGATGGACAGACGGTGAAGGGTCGGAGCGCGGTTCAAGAGAACCGGATGGCCCTTGGTCACTTCCTCGAGGATGTCCCAGACTTCAGGGGACTTCTTCTCGATCATCTTGCGGGCACCGCGGACGGTGTGCACGAAACCGAGTTCCTTGAGGCGACGGATGATGAACGGTTCGAAGAGAACCAAAGCCATCTTCTTGGGAAGACCGCACTGGTTGAGCTTGAGCTCGGGACCGATGACGATGACGGAACGGCCGGAGTAGTCCACGCGCTTGCCGAGCAAGTTTTGGCGGAAACGACCCTGCTTGCCCTTGAGCATGTCCGAGAGGGACTTCAAGGGACGGTTGCCGGCGCCAGTGACGGGGCGGCCGTGACGACCGTTGTCGAACAACGCGTCAACAGCTTCCTGCAACATGCGCTTTTCGTTATGGATGATAACGTCGGGCGTCTTGAGCTGCATCAGATTCCGCAGACGATTATTGCGGTTGATGACGCGGCGGTAGAGATCGTTGAGATCGGAGGTGGCGAAACGGCCGCCTTCGAGGGGAACGAGAGGACGCAGATCGGGCGGGATCACGGGCAGCACTTCCAGCACCATCCACTCGGGACGGGAGTTGGAGTGGATGAAGCCCTGGATGACCTTGAGACGCTTCGAGAGCTTCTTTTTGATCTGCTTGGACTTGGTGGCGCGCATCTGCTCCTGGAGCTCGGCGACGGTCGCTTCCATATCGGTCTTGGCGAGGCAGTCACGAACGGCCTCGGCGCCCATCTTGGCGACGAAGGAGTCGTCACCGTATTCGTCGAGGGCCTGACGATATTCGGTGTCGGTGAGGAGCTGCTTGAGTTCTAGCGGGGTCTTGCCGGCATCGACCACCATGTAGTTCTCGTAATAGATCACGCGCTCCAAGGAGCGGGCGGTCATGTCGAGGAGAAGACCGAGGCGGCTCGGCATGCTCTTGAGGAACCAGATGTGGGAAACGGGAACGGCCAGCTCGATGTGGCCCATGCGCTCGCGACGGACGCGGGCGATGGTCACCTCGACGCCGCAGCGATCGCAGACGACGTCTTTGTATTTGATGCGCTTGTATTTTCCGCAGGCGCACTCGTAGTCGCGCACCGGTCCGAAAATCTTTTGGCAGAACAGACCGCCCGGCTCGGGCTTGAAGGTGCGGTAGTTGATCGTCTCGGGATTCTTCACCTCGCCCTTGGACCATGCACGGATGGTTTCGGGCGATGCGACGGTGATAGAAACGCAGTCAAACGGACTCTCTTCCAGACCAAGCGCAGCGCGAGTCTCCTCGCGGGCGCCGGCGGCAACTTCGTTGGGTTGGATGCTCATTGAGTTAATTCCCTGATTTATTCGTTAAAGGATAAGAAGACCTCGCTTAGGCGGTAAGACCGCCGAGCGCGTCGCGTTTGTTGAGCTTGATGTCCAAGCCGAGGGACTGGATTTCCTTGATCAACACGTTGAAGGACTCCGGCGTGCCGGCGACCAGCGTGTTGTCGCCCTTGACGAGCGACTCGTAGATCTTGGTGCGGCCCTGCACGTCGTCGGACTTGACAGTGAGCAACTCCTGGAGGGTGTGCGCCGCGCCGTAAGCTTCGAGCGCCCACACTTCCATTTCGCCGAAGCGCTGGCCGCCGTATTGGGCTTTGCCGCCCAACGGCTGCTGCGTGACGAGGGAGTAAGGACCGACCGCGCGAGCGTGGATCTTGTGCGAGACAAGATGGTTCAGCTTCATCATGTAGATGTAGCCGACCACGACCTGCTGATCGATCTTCTCACCGGTGCGACCGTCGAAGAGAGAGCTCTTACCCGTGGTGGGCAGATTCGCTTCCTTGAGGTATTCGCGGATTTTCTTCTCGGGGATGCCGTCGAACACTGGTGTCGCGATCTTGAGACCGAGCTTTTTACAGGCCCAGCCGAGATGCGTCTCGAGCACCTGCCCGATGTTCATGCGGGAAGGAACGCCGAGGGGATTCAGACAGATTTCGATCGGCGTGCCATCCGGGAGGAACGGCATGTCTTCCTGAGGAACGATCTTGGCGACCACACCCTTGTTACCGTGACGACCGGCCATCTTGTCACCGACCTCAAGCTTGTGCTTGGTGGCGATGTAAACTTTGACCTGCTTGATCGCGCCGTTGCCGTTGTCTTCACCGGCCTCGATACTGGAGATCTTGCGTTCGCGATCGATTTCCAACTCGTCGAACTTCGACTGGTAGGAACCGATGATCTCCATGATCTTGATGCGAACCGGGGACGGGTCGATCTCGACGTGTTTGGAGACGGCCGCGAGCTTGCGGAGGAGGGTCTTGGTGATCTTACGGTTCGCGGGGATGATAATCTCGTTCGTGTCACCGTTGATGACGTCGAGCGGGATTTTCTCGCCGAGGAGGATGTTGGAAAGAGCCTCGGTGAGGCCTTCGCGCAACTTGTCCATCTGCGTCTTGTAATCTTCCTGGATCTGCTTGGCTTGGCGGCGGCGGTCGGAAGGAGAGAGTTTCTCCTTCTCGAAATCGACACGGCTGGAGACCTTCACATCCATGATGATGCCAGCGACGCCGGAGGGCACCACGAGCGAGGTGTCCTTAACATCGGCGGCCTTTTCACCGAAGATCGCGCGGAGGAGCTTTTCCTCGGGAGCGAGTTCGGTCTCGGATTTCGGAGTGATTTTGCCGACGAGGATGTCGCCGGGCTTCACTTCGGCACCGATGCGGATGACGCCGTTGTGGTCGAGGTTCTTGAGAGCCTCTTCGCCAACGTTCGGGATATCGCGGGTGATTTCTTCAGGCCCGAGCTTGGTGTCACGAGCGGTGACCTCGAACTCTTGGATGTGGATCGAAGTGAAGATGTCTTCCTTCAGCACCTTTTCGGAGATGAGGATAGCGTCTTCGAAGTTGTAGCCGTTCCAAGGCATGAACGCGACGAGCACGTTGCGGCCGAGGGCCATTTCGCCCTTTTCGGTCGAAGGACCGTCGGCGATGATGTCACCGAGTTTGATCTTCTGACCTTTGTCCACGATGGGCTTTTGGTTGAAGCAGGTGCCGGCATTCGAGCGCATGAACTTGCGGAGTTCATACACGATGACGCCGTTCTTCGGATCGCTCTTGGGGCTCTTATCGAAGTTGCGGGGGAGTTCGCCGTCCTTGGTGACGACGATGCTCTTCGCATCAACATAAGCGACGATGCCGGAGTCTTCAGCGACCACGACGATCTTCGAGTCGCGGGCGACGCGTTCTTCGATACCGGTGCCGACGAACGGCGACTCGGCCTGAAGAAGAGGCACGCCCTGACGTTGCATGTTGGCTCCCATCAGCGCGCGATTGGCGTCGTCGTGCTCAAGGAACGGAATCATGCCGGCCGCGATCGAGATGACCTGCTTGGGCGAGACGTCCATGTAGTGGACTTCGCCGGCGGCGACTTCGAGGAACTCGCCGTCCTGACGGACGGTGACCTTGCCGACGAAGTGGTTCTTGTCGTCGAGCTCGGAGTTGGCCTGCGCGATGATCTTGGCCTCTTCCTGGTCGGCTGTGAGGTAGTCGATCTTGTCGGTGACCTTGCCGTCCTTGACCTGGCGGTAGGGCGTCTCGATGAAACCAAACTCGTTGACGCGAGCGTAGGTCGAGAGGGAGTTGATCAGGCCGATGTTCGGACCTTCGGGCGTCTCGATCGGGCAGATGCGACCGTAGTGGGACGGATGAACGTCACGCACTTCGAAGCCGGCGCGCTCACGGTTAAGACCGCCAGGCCCGAGCGCGGAGAGACGACGCTTGTGCGTGACCTCGGCGAGGGGGTTGATCTGGTCCATGAACTGCGAGAGCTGCGAGCGGGCGAAGAAGTCGCGGATGACCGTCGTGAGCGCCTTCGGGTTGATCAGCTTCTGGGGCGTGATCGAATCGACGGACTGGTCATACATGGTCATGCGCTCGCGAACGAGACGCTCCGTGCGGGAGAGACCGACGCGGCACTGGTTCGCGAGGAGCTCGCCGACGGTGCGGACGCGGCGGGAACCGAGATGGTCGATGTCGTCCACGACGCCTTCGCCGCGCTTGAGGCGGACGAGATACTTGGTGGCGGCGGTGATGTCACCGGACTCGAGGATGCGCTGGTCGAGCTCAACCTTGAGGCCGAGCTTCTGGTTGATCTTGTAGCGACCGACGCGACCGAGATCGTAGCGCTTCGGATCGAAGAACAGGCGCTTGAGGAGGGCCTTGGCGTTGGCGGTGGTGGGCGGCTCGCCTGGGCGGAGACGCTTGTAGATTTCCTTGAGGGCTTCCTCTTCGTTGCGGGTCGGGTCTTTCTTAAGGGCGCGGATGATGGCGCCTTCGTCGGAAGCCGTGTCGATCACGCGGATCGAGGAGATGCCGTGCTTTTCGAAGGTGCGCACGATCTGCTTCGTGAGGGGCTCGAAGGCGCGGGCGAGCACGACACCCTTCTGGGCGTCGATGGCGTCTTCAACGAGCACGAGCGTCGAAACGTTTTCGAGATCGAGGGCCTTGGATACCTTGAGATCCTTGATCTCATAGAAGAGATTCAGGATATCGATGTCGGAGCTGTAGCCGATGGAGCGGAGCAGCGTCGTGATGAGGAACTTGCGGCGACGGCGGCGGCGGTCGAGGTAGACGTAGAGGAGGTCGTTGTTGTCGAACTGAACCTCAAGCCAGGTACCGCGGTCGGGAATGATGCGGAAGGAATGGAGGGGCTTGCCGTTGGCGTGAGGCGTCACTTCGAAGGCGATGCCGGGCGAACGGTGGAGCTGGGAGACGACGACGCGCTCGGCGCCGTTGATGATGAAAGAGCCGCGCTCGGTCACCATGGGGATCTCGCCCATGTAGATCTCTTCGTCCTTGATGAAGTCTTCCTCGCGAAGGCGGAGCTTCACGTAGAGGGGCACCGAGTAGGTGATGCCTTCGCGAATGCACTCGATCTCGGAGCTCTTGGGCTCGCCGAGGGTGTAGGAAACGTATTCGAGGACGAGGCGGGCGTCGTAAGACTCGATGGGAAACACCTCGCGGAAGACGGCCTCAAGACCCTGGGGCTTGCGCTGCTTCTCGGGGATGCCCTTTTGCAGGAAATCGAGATACGAGGTGATCTGAATCTCGATCAGATTCGGCGGCTGAATGACTTCACGAAGTTTGCCGAAGTTGATGCGGTCGGATTGATTGCGAACGGCCATGGAATTTCCCGGTTAGGTGGAGAGGAGAAGCGAAAGGGCGCGCGGTGAAGCGCGTAAAATCTGAGGCACGCCACCCTGAAAGGGCGGCGGCGGAAACGATACTAAAGAACGGAACGGAAAAAGGCAAAGGACAGGCCGCGCGGAAGCACGGCCTGTCCAGAATCTGAAAGAAGATATGCGTCGTTGAACGCCAAGCGGTTACTTGAGTTCGACTTTGGCGCCAGCGGCCTCGAGCTTCTTCTTGATGTCTTCGGCGTCGGCCTTCGAAGCGCCTTCTTTGACAGGCTTCGGAGCACCTTCGACGAGGTCCTTGGCTTCCTTGAGGCCCAGGCCGGTGATGGCGCGGACTTCCTTGATGACGCCGATCTTGTTCGCGCCAGCCTCGACGAGGACGACGTTGAACTCGGTCTTTTCCTCGGCGACGGCGGCGACGGCGCCAGCGGCAGGGCCAGCGGCGACGGCAGCGGCGGCGGAAACGCCCCACTTGCCTTCGAGGTCTTTAACGAGGGCGGCGA